>Ga0208373_1003274_pt1 | contig 16136 bp, 12 predicted proteins | sample RifOxyC2_FD_184036 | JGI IMG/M metagenome (GOLD analysis project Ga0208373, IMG submission 184036) | Soil microbial communities from Rifle, Colorado - Rifle Oxygen_injection C2 (SPAdes) | ecosystem: Environmental > Terrestrial > Deep subsurface > Rock core/Sediment | place: Rifle, Colorado...
CCCGCCAGTCAATTTTTTTATTGATAATCAGATAACTTGCCAACCAAGCCGTTAGTATCAGCCCGATAATCAAAAGCGAGCCGTAAGAAAGCAAAATAAACGCCAGGCTCCAGATAAACAGCCATTGTTTATGTTTTGAATTCAGCAAATACAAGCCCATCAGGCCAAGGGGTATATTCAGAAGCAGGGGCCTTAAATACTGGATTCTTAATAAAAAGTAAGTTGACGAGATTAACAGAATAATCAGCCAAAACGATTTGTATTTAAGATGGTATTTTTTTAACAAGAGATAAAAAGAAAACAGCAGTAATAACTGGGCAAGGATAATAAAGATTTTAAGTCCCCAGGGCGGTTGGATTAAGGTAAAAGGGGAGATGGTTAAATGAAACAGCCAGCTTTTGTCCGCGAAAGAACCGTTAAAATCCGTCTGATTGAGCCAGGGGAAGTCGGTTAAGTTTTCCCCGGCCACGTATAAAGCGGCCATTTTGGCGTGATAAAAGGTATCGGTTTCCAGAATAAGACGATGGCCGAGCTGAAGGCCGATTAAGATGGCCAGGAAAATAACCAGCAGGACGGTAAAAATAAGATTAGATTTTTTCATAGCTTAATTTTATATTGTTTAGGAGGGGATGTAAATCAAGTGAAAATAAAAACCCCCGAAGCAGAATTTACGTTCTGTTCGGGGGGGGGAGTGTTTGTGTGAAATGTGCGTTTATCTCCAGACCATTCGCAGTTTGGGCGAATAGCTGGGTTTAGTTAATCTCAATTTTGACCTGGACGACATAATGGCCCGAATTGTCATCATAGAAATCCGGGCGGAAATTACCGTTGTCGTCCGTGAAATCATCATTATTGGCCAGATACAAGGTTTCCTCCTGGTCTGAATAGGAAACCATGTCCGAGCCGGAATAGACGCCGGACCAGAGGCTGTTTTCGTTCAGCCTATAGGCCACAACACCCAGGTTGTTTGGCGCCCGGGTGTTATCGTACGGCCAGGAGATGACCGAGGTCCTCCTGCCTCGCCAACTGGCGTCAATACCCCTGGCGTCCGTATCCTGATTGGCTCCGTCAAGCGTTGACGAGAGTCCCGCAGGATTGGTTGTGCCGGAAACCACCACGGAAAATCTGGCTTTGGCCGGAATTTTGACTCCGGTTTTGCCATTACCGACGTTGGCCGGCAGGATAACTTCCCAGATGTCGGGAGCCACCGGCTTGGTTGAAAGGAAGGTGAGGGGCAGTGGAAAACCGTTGTCCTTTTTTGGCAGTTGCAAACCGGACGGCGATTCCATATCCTTGGCAAGTATCCCGCGCCAGGCCGTTAGTTCACCGAAACAATCCCGCATTTCGTTTCCATGACCAGTACGGACATGAATCAGGCGAATACGGTCGTTTCTGTTTGCCACGGCATAGACAGTCGTGTCAATCAGCCGCCAGCGTTCACCCGCGATAACATCCACTCCCCGCTCAAGTTTATCAAGCGGTATGAGTTTGGTTGAATCATACTCCATAAAGATGTAGGCAGAGTGGTTAAATCGTGGCGTAACCAGATTTCTCACTTCCTTCAAAGCCATGGCGTCGAAGTTGCTGGCCGCTTCCTTGAGAAAATACTCCTCCACAATTTTAGCCAGTGTTGCTCTGACGGTTTCAGGCGTTTGTTTAAGAAAATGACCGGAGTGATAATCGACCACTATTACCGCTATTATGACTAATAGAGTAATAACGATTATCTTAATCAGTTTCTTGAAGAACAGGTAAGTTCCTGCCGCCAGAACGATCAGAGTAATCAGGATAAAAACAGGATTGTTAAGATATGTGGTTTGGTTTCTGCCAAAGTTCAGTAACAAGTCGGCTAAGAATAAAACCACTGAACAGGCAATCAGGAAGAGATAAAACTTACTGATACCCGCAAAGAGCTTGAAAGCTTCTTGCGTAAGTTCTTCAGCGGTTTTTTTCGCGGCCTTGAACAGATTTTCACCGGTTGCTTTTTCGCCCACTTCCTTCATGGCCGCTTCCACTTCTGCCAGTTGCAGGCCGGGTATGGCCGCCGCCACAATTCGCGAAGTGGTTTTAATGGTTTTAGATGACCATTTACCGACGTTGGTTACGACGCCCCAAGCATTTTTAATCAGTTGAATATGGGAGTCTATAACCAGGTTTTTCGCCAGCACCGCCGTTAAGACGGCGGCTTTGAAAGCGGTGGAGAACACGCACAACATCAGATAACTGAGCAAAAGCGGAACTATGGCCGTTCCCAGAAAGATCTGTGGAGCGCCTGCCTGGCCGCGGGTTATCAGGAAATAAACCATCAGAACCGCGGGCACAAACATGACTATTCCGGTAATTCGTAAAGCCATTCCCGGAATTACCCACTCTTCGCTCAATTTTTTTTTGTTCTGGCGAACAAGCATGATAAAGCCGGTTGCCAGCGAAAAGACCGTCATTACCCAGAAAGGTATGACGACTTGCCAATCGGAAAGGAAGATGCTCAAAATGCCGAAGGCCAGGGAAATCAACCCGAGCAACAGCAGTCCGATGGTACTTCCGCCATGCCAGAGGGCTATCTTTGTCAACAGCCGATAATCATCTGTTTGTTCTTCGACTGCCGTCACAGCGCCTGCGCCGAGCTTGGCCCACTTGTTAGCGTAGCCAAGAAAACCGTCTCGGATAATCTTTAAGAAGTTCATGATTTCCTCCCTTCTTGAGCGCGGATGCAATCACGCTTTTTGAGTTTCTGCCGCCTCGCCCTCTCTTCCGCTCTCTCCGTCTTCCGTAGATTTCTCTCTGCCCAGGCATCTTCCGCTTCCTGTTGCGATGTCTCGGCAAACTGTTGAACGGTTTCAACCGGCTCTGTCAGTTTAGCATCAACTTTTCTGAGCCAGTCGCCCAGTTTTTCAAAGAATTGGCTGTCTTGACCCTTACCCCTTTTCCAGGCGGCCAGGGCTCCGGCAATCTTCTTGCCCAGAGTCGGGTCTCCATAAAGGTTGAGGTCGGTTAAGAGTTTAACTGCTTGTTGGTAGTTAAACTCACCTTCCTGACTGCGTTTATTGAACTCCGCAACCAGGTCATTGATAATCCCAAACAGCTTAGTAAAAGATTTAGGGTTATCCCAATCAATCTGGGTCACCTTAAGCTGTTCAAGATATTGAATTGAGGTTTCCTGCTTGGCGTCCGGCTTTGTTTTCTTTTTGTTTTTCTTGGCGTCCGGCTTTGTTTCCTCAACCTCACCGCTTGGGCGGGTTTTGGAAAGAGCTATAATATAGACGAAAACCAAGATAATATCATCCCTTTCCTTCTTGGAAAGCAAATTCAACAGACGCGTTAGCGCCTGATGATTTTCGGGATGCTTTTCCTTGTAATGTGATAGAATTAAGGCTCCTTTGGCATCATCAATAACTCCTTCGGTAGAAAGGATTCCTTCAAATGCCCCAAAGATTTGCTGGCTTGTGGCTGTTAGGAGATTATACCCCCCTTCACTTATCACTCGAGTGCCAGTTTCGGTCACGCCGCGGATCGCTCCTTCGGTGGCCTCTCTTGTTACTGCCATCTTAAACCTCGCTTTCTTTTTGTTGTTTGTTGTTTATGAATTTACTAACTGATTTCCAAAAGCCATTTATTTGCTTTGGGGAAACAGCCAGTAAATTGTTTATTAAGGCGCATTTTTAACTGGGTATATTAGCATAAATTTGTAATTTTGTCAAGTAAAAACCCCTTAAATCTGGTGACTCAAGGGGTCTTGAAAACTAAAGAGCGGTTTTTTTAAAGTTTCTTACTTACCAGCTCCCCGGAGGAATTGATCTCTATGGACCATTTTTCCTCACCAGAGGTGATGTTCAGCGTGGCGGTTTTCGGCAGGCCTTTGCCGGTCTGGAAATCAAAGATGACGTTTTGTCCGACGGGCACGTCAATAATCTTTGGTTCCGGACCGTCCAGACTAACGGTTTGTAATATCTGATCGTCGTCTGTTTTAACCTCAACCTGGCAAGTAACCGCCAAACTTGAGGTCAGATAGACTTTGGCCGTGGCCGTGACCAGTCTGATTACAGCGTCGGCCATGGTGGAAACATTGGCGGTTTTATAACCGTCGCGTTCCACCAGAATCAGAATGGGTGTTTGAGGCTTAACCTGTACTGCAACCCTGCCCAGACTGTCCGAAGTGGCCAGCAGGGCTCCGTTGTTTTGACCATTGCTTTGAGTGAAGATGTCGGCTCCGGAAACAGGCTGGCCGGCATCATCCTGAACAATCATCTGCAGAGCGGGGGTTTGCGGCGCGGTTTTGGAAAACCAGGAAGTCTTGGTAAACAATACTCCCGCTCCGATTACCAACACGTTGATAATCAATAGCAGAATCATGAAGAATCGGAACTTCCATATCCAGAAGAAGAGGAAGACGATTGATAAAACGACGCTGCCAATGGCGGACAGGAAGAGAGAAAGTTTAAGGAAGGAAGAGAGAAAGAAGTAGTTGATCAACAACGGAATCGTAAAAATTGCGATTCCAATCATGACTTTCGACCATGACTTTTTTTTCATATTTTCTTCCACCGGCTCATGCCACGATTCTTCTTCCGTCGATAAGTCATACTCCTCCTCGTCCGTAGCTTCGGTCTCGATGGCAGCAGAGTCCTCCTCCAGAATCTTATCTGTCAGAGAGACTTTAGGAGGTTTGGGTGACTCTTCGCTTGCCGGCGTTTTGATCGTCGGTGCGGGAGCCGGTTTTGTTCCGGACGGCTTGCGTTGGTTCGGAGCTGGCGGTCCATCCAAGACAACGGCCAGTTCCTCGCCGTTTGCGGTTTGAGTGATGGTTTTCCCGGTCGGATCGGTCAGCTGAAAACGGACAGTTTCCTTATCGCCGGGGTAAACATCCACCTCCAGAGTGATGACGCTTTGATCGGCGTTCTGTTCCCAATAGCGAATTCTATTGGTTTGCTTCAGAAGTTCAATCACGCAGCCTTTCAGGAATTGACCGTGAAAGTTGATTTCCAGGTTTTTGCCCGGCTTCAGCGTTTTTGTAAACCGTTCAATGTTAGGCAAGGCAACCTGCAGACGGCGGGTTTGCGGTCCCTGGTTCTCAAACTCGGCCGAAATTTCAATAAACTCGGAAGTGCCGTCAGGCAGAAGAAATACTTCCACCAGGTGCCAGCCTTCCTCCTTGCAGGGAATTTCGGACCAGTCAATTATCTGGGGATCCTTGGACATGCCTGTCACAGGATCCTTGGCCAGACCCCTAAAAGAGCGGAAATCACCCCCACGGGTGGTTTCCACTTTTAAAACGTAACGTCGGACCTCCCCGCTCAACGGAACGGGTACGGGCCCTTCTTTAATTATCAACGCCAAAGGCGTTTTGGTAGGCATTTTAGCCTCCTTGTTTGTTTGTTAAATAGCTTCTAAATAAACATATTATCATAGCATAAATTGATAATTTGTCAAGGTTAGATTAAATTTAAGCCTTGACAAAATGCCTCAAATAAGCTAAGGTATCCTGTTTTGTTAATTCATAAACAGGAGGTTTCAAGTGAGAGTGAAACGAAGGTTGATTTTTCCGATAGTTTTGGTTGCCGGCCTGATTACTCTTTGTGGCGATTCGGCCATAAGCCAGAACGTTTTTCCTCCTTTGCCTGGCGTTGATGAGAGTAATCTTCAGGAGGAGATTAATTTTTACACCCGGACAAATAACGGTCGCGGTTTTGTAAGAAGTATTTACAAAAAATGGCCGGACTACGTTCCCGAGATGATGGAGATTATTGAAAGCTACGGCCTGCCCAAAGATTTGATTTTTCTGGCCGTGGTTGAATCCGGGTTAAACCCTAATGCCCGGAGTTATCGGGGAGCCGTGGGTATGTGGCAGTTTATTCCGTCCACCGCCCGCAGATACGGATTGATTAACGGCCGGGATGAGCGCCGCGACATTAATAGTTCCACTAACGCGGCTTGCCGTTATCTAGCCGACCTTTACAATAGGTTCGGCGACTGGCCTTTGGCTCTGGCCGGCTACAACAACGGCGAAGAGAACGTGGACCAGAAGTCTGCCAGATATGGCGGGGATTTCTGGACATTGAAACAACGGGGACTTTTGCCGGCCGAAACCAGACAGCACGTGACTAGAATCTTTGCCTTGCGGAATATTTTTGCCAATCCGGGAAAATACGCCTTTGATTTTGAGGCGGAGGATTATTCTCCGGAACCGGTTATGTTGGTTGATAAAAGCGGCCGCCGCTTGCACAGGGTGAAAAAGGGCGAGACTATCAGCCAGATTGCCGCCAATGCCGGCCTCTCTTGGGATGAGCTGTTAGGCTATAATTTCCCGGAAGGCCGAAGCGTTATTATTGGCGAGGGAGACGTTCTTTTCCTTGAACCGTAAATAGTTAGCGTCCAAACACATTGTCATTTTGATGCGTTTGGGCGTTTTTTTATTTTATCTAAGCAATTTCTTTTTCTGCTTGACAAAATGTTAATTTTGTAGTAATATACAAAGTTATTTTGAACATTTAAACAAAAAAACACATACGAAAGGGTTTATCATGAGTACTCCAAGGTCTTCTTTTGAAGATACGGCTACGCCCGTTAAGGAAACTGTTGCCGCTACTGAAAAACCTATCCGTGGCCGGATTCCCTCAGAAGAGCCCGAGCCAGGTTTTTCTCTGACGCCGAGGTCGGCGCCGAAACTGGAAGGGATTCAGGATTTTCGGAAGATTTGGCCCGAAGCTATTGAATGGTTCGGGGAGTTGTTTGAAGCATTGTCTCCGGACAGCGGCTATCTCGGAGATTTATTCTCCGGCAGTTTTCGGAGAATTTCCAGTTATGGAGTCACCTCCCTGACGGAACTGGAAAACATGTTTGAACAGTTCTGTGCGTCCATTCCGTCCAACTTTCGCCCGTCTTTAGAGCCCGAAATTTCCAAGCTCAAGGGCGTCTTTGATTTTGCCGGCGAATTGCTGGTGGAAAAGATGGTAACCGCAATCCGGGATGGGGTTGCGGCCAAGGTGGCGGAATTTAAACCGTCGTTTGAGAAGACGACCCAAATGGAATGGGTTGCCGAATGGCTTGGCAAGAAGGAAGAAATTTTTTCCTTCATTGACAAGGTGTTGAGGATTAAAGGTCCTTTCATCTACGACGCGGTGGAGTTTCTCTGCGTTTGGCTGGAAGGTCAGAAAAGGCTGGTTCAAACCCGCTATGAGGAAGCGCTCAACGGTCAGGCCGCCACTCATCAGGAGTTGCTGGCCAAAGTTGAATTCGCAGAAGGCGCCGAAGAACGGATCGGCGAGCTGACCGCGCGGGTGGCGGAACTGGAAGGCCAACTCAAGTCGGAGCGGATGGAAGTCGTCAATGTCCGCCAGGACAACGAACAGCTTCGCGCAGAATTGGAAGCCAAGCAAACGGCTCTGCGAATGTTGCAGACTACGATGCTTGGTCAGTCAATTAAATCCATTAGGGTAATCCGTGATAACGGAGGCATCCTGGTATTGACCGACCGCGTGGAGGCTCTGCAGAGGGTAATCGCCTCATTGGTGCGCGACCTCAAGGTTTTGGGAGCGCTTTATCGTGAGGCGACAGGCAAGGATTTTGACGGCGATACGGATCTTTCCAAGATCAATATGGGCGAAATTACCATTCGTCCCAAAGTTGAAGCGGAGGATTCCGCGGAAATTCCCGAAGAGCCTGAACCCCACGAAGAAGAGGCACCGGTTTTGCAACCGCCAACCGAAGGAGACATCAGGGAGCTTTATCCGGATAAACCTTCGGAAAAACCCGAGTAATTCGTTCATAACAAACACCACCCCGTTAGGCTACAAAGCTTGATGGGGTTTTTATTATTGTATGACGTTTGAGGTATGAAGTATGATGATTCATCTCATCGTACATCGCATATCGCACATCATACAAAAATAAAAACCCCCGAAGCAAGTGTATTGCTTGGGGGTCGTGTAAAGTGCTTCTTTGACGTTAAGCTTCCACCCCGGCCGGCTTTTTATAGCCGTTGCCGTGCCGGAGGTCGGAAATGGCGGCATCAACCCGTGTGCAGGCTGTGTCCATTGTCTGTTTAACGCTCTCGCCGGCTTTATCCGCGGCCTGCCGGAATTCTCTGGTTACCCGGTCAATTTCGCTATTGGCGAATTGACGGATATCATCTTTGGTATCCCAGGCTATTTTCTTTTCCAGATTCGCGGTAATTACCACGGTCTGGAGTAGAAGCCAAAGAATCCAGATGAAATCCAAGGTCAGAACGTAAGCCAGCAGGTGAGGTTGGGTTGGCCAGTAGCTTAGTGTCAAACTAGCTGCCGAAAGAACCTGATAAGGTTCAATCTTGGCCTTACTCACCGTCTTTTCCCGGTCAATAACCTGTTCAATAATGGTTTTGGCCGAGGCAAAACTTGACTGAAGCATGGCAATGGTTTCCCGTTGCGCATCCTTCAGGCTGTCAGTATTGATCGGAGTCAATTGTGGCATCTGTTGCAGGTAGAGCTCCACATTTTGTGAAGAGACCAGACCGACCATGTTAGCGGCCAGCTTGTTGATTTCTCCGGCGTGAAGCAGAAATTCATCCTCGGCAGTCGCCGTTAAAGCCAAATTACACTGTTCATTGAAAAGTGAATCTAGCTTATTCATCTCACTGGTTTTGCTGTTTGCCCGTTGAACCAGCGAGGAAAATACGGCCGCAGCCTTTTTGTAACTGCGGACCACCGGCCCGGTTCCTTTAATTCCGGTAAATTGGCCCAGGCTATCTTGCCGGGCGACTTCGTTCATCAGCGACTCGAATGTTCCCAATTCCGCCTTAACGCTGTTGTTGGCGAAACTGGCCTCTTCAATCTGACCTATCATCTTTTTTACTTCATTGATATAGGTCTTTTGGTGTACTCGTTGAAACTCATGAACGCCGATATCCACTAAAGAAAAGAAAGTGGAAAAGGCCAGAATGAACGGTACTGAACCAATAATAATGGCCCAGTATTTGAACTTGGTTTTGCGGTGGGCCAGGGGATAGTTTTCGTACATGAAGAAAGCTACCCCGAAAATCATTAGAGCACCAACGCCGGCAATGAGCCAGGCTTTGGTTAAACCCACGTTCAGCTGCACCAACCCGTCACGCGAAAGCACGAACGAGGCAAAACCAGCCAACACATTGAGCGCGTTGAAAAACCAGAAGATGGGCTTGCGCCACATCTCGGGAATTGAGAAACTCATGGCATCCTCCTTGGATGTATGTGTGTTTTTACTGTTTATGTCAAAGAAATAACAGGGAATCTTAGCAGATTATTAAGGTTTTGTCAAGACTTTTGGATATAATGGTAATTATACTCTTGACAAAACCTTAATAATTTGCTAAATTAAGCTGTTTTAAGAACTTTAAAAAGAAGGTACAAAAACCCAAAGGAGTATGTAGATGAGTAACGGTAATTCGAAAGAGGCAGTAAAAGAGGTAGTAATTGTGACAGCAGAGGAAAGTTTTCTGCCCGCAGTTATTGCCGGCAGTTCTTTTTTTCAGGATGTTTTCGGCGACGGCGCCAACGGTCTACATGCCTTTTTGCCTGGGGACTGGGCCGATCTGGCAATGATCAGGCGTGAGACAGGGGTCTCTTTTACCCACGGTCTTAAGTTGATTGAAGAGGTAATCCGCAACCCGAGGGACTGGTTTAGTCCCGGACTTCAACCCGATTTGATCAAAAGTCTTTATGCCGGTATACGTCTTTTTATCCGGCCCTTCGTGGTTGAAGTGATGATGGGTAAACTCGAATCCCATCATTTAATTCCCGAAAGCGATCCGGCCTGGCGCTCGCTGAAAAACGCATTTGAACTTGCCTTGGGAGTTGCGGAGGAGTTGCGAACCCAGTGGTCGGAAGGTCGCCAGGCCAACGCCATTGAACGGCTCAAACTGCATGAGGTCGACGATCTGTTGCAAAAGAGGCAGGATGAGTTTCTGCGCCGGCTGTTCAGCGGATTGGAGAAGCTGGCCAAAATCATGGACGGCATTAACTTCGGCGAAGGTGGCGTGGAGGAATTTCTCCAGCAGGTCAACTCCGGCCAGACCGAAGTCCTGGAAAGGAAATTCGCGGCTATTCAGGCTCGTTGGGAACAAAACTCCAGAGATTTTCTGAAGAACCAACAGCGGGCGCGCGAGCTGGATGAGAAACGGCTGGAGCTCGACAAGGGTTGGACCGAGCTGGCTACTATGCGGGCCAAACTGGAAGCGGCCAAGCTGGATTTCGACCGGAAGGTTGACCATCTGAACGGTCAGCTTGACGCCATCAAGGTCGAGAATACCAAGCTCGTCTGCAAGAACACCGGCCTTCAGAAAAAGGTGGAGACGCTTACCGAGGGTCTGAAAGTGGTCATGACCGACCTCGTCGCTCTTCGCGACAAGGCCGAGGATAAGGTCATCAAGACAGTCGATCTCAAGGACATCGAGGCGGTTTTGGACAACGTTCCCTCGAGTCTCCGCGATCTGTTGGCCGAGCAGTCGAAGTAGCAGTACCTTCTTTACAAACAACAAAACACCCCGAACGGAACATCAGTTCTGCTTCGGGGTTTTTATTATTGTATGAAGTATGACGTACGAAGTATGATGATTCATTTCATCGCACATCACAGCCAGTTTTTTTTCTTGAAGAAGATTATAAAGCCGACAATTAAAAATCCCATCAGGCCCAGAATCATCCAAAAGCCGCCGGGGTCGTTGACAAAAGGCATAATCGGCGTGTTCATGCCGAAAATGGAAGCCACCAGATTAACGGGCAAGAGCACCACGGAAATCATGGTCAGGATTTTCATAATGTCGTTTAAGCGGAAAGAAATCAGGGATTCGTTGGTGCCGTGCAAAGCTTCAATGTTTTCTTTCAGGCCGTCCAGAATGTCCCAGGCGTCGGCCGATTGTTCCAGGTTGTTGGCCAGGTGCAGGCCGATTTCGTCCGGAATGAAGAATTTCCTTTCTTTACGGATAAGTTTTTTAATGACGTTTTGGTGGGTCTGGGTGATTTTTCTGAAGTTGATGATGTTTCTTTTGACCAGCAGGATTTCTTTGACCATCTTTTTCTCGTAGCCGGCGAAAATGACTTTTTCAATGTCTTCTATGTCCAGGTTGATGTGGTCCAGCATGGGGAAAAGATACGCCTGGAGTTTGGTGAGAATTTCGGAAAGCAGGGCCACCGGATTGCCGTTTAAATATTTATCCCGAAAAGCGTCGTTAATCCGGCATTGTTCAAAAAATTTGTTGAACGGCTCCAGTTGTCCGTCCGTGACCGTCACCAGATAGTCTTGGCCGATAAAAAAGTCCAGTTCCGAGCTCCGGATTTCCTTCCGCCCATGGTCATAGTAAGGAAAAGTCAGAATCAAAAAGAGATAATCGTCATACTCATCCAGTTTGGGCCGCTGGGCCGGGGAGAGGCAATCGTCCAAATCCAGAGGATGGAATTTAAAATTTTCCCTTAAATAATCAATTTCCTTAGCGGTATTGCGGGAGAGGTTAAGCCAGCGGACATGGTTGGTTTTGATTTCGCTTAGGTATTTATTGGGCATAGGGCGTGATTTGTATGTTGTTGGTTGATATGTTGTAGGTTGATATGTTTATATTATACAATATCATTGAATAAAAACCAATTTTCTTGTATAATTAAGTAAGTCCGTTAAGTCCGTTCCAATTTAACATTTAACATTTAACATTTAACACTTAACACTTAACACTTAATACTCAACACCTTTTTATGTCAAAAGTTTTAGAACCGCGCCAGCTAGGGGAACAGGCCGAAGACATTTTGGCTGATTTGGAAGTGGGCCTGCCCAAGCCGGTTGAGGAAGGACCAGAACCGGCGCCCCGGCCGGAACAAGTCATTGAGCGGCCCGTGGAACAAAAGCCGGAAGTTTCAGCGGATAAAAAAGTCAGCGAACCAGAACGGGCGCCAAAGCCCCAGGCTGCGCCGGCCGCGGCCCCAAGCCCGGCCGATTTAAACCTGGACCCGGTTTTGTATCAGCGGGTGGAAACCATTTTAGAGGCTGGCCTGGGCGACGTTTACCAAAAGCTGTCGCCGGCCCAACAGCGGGAATTCAAGGTCAAAGGCGAGGCAACCACCAAAAAAATCACTCAATTGATGCAACAGACCAAAATTCAGGTTAAAAAGATTTTTATTTTGATTATCAGTTGGCTCAAGATTATTCCCGGCGTCAATAAGTTTTTTCTGGAACAGGAAGCCAAAATCAAAGCCGACCGGATTTTGGATTTAAAAAATAGACAGGACTAAAAATTATGCTGGCAGTCGCTCCAGTTCAAGTAGAAGTCAACACCGGTATTTTTTTAATAGACAATGCCTTTGGTTTTTTGTTTGCCAATCCCTACGTTTCCTCTTTGATGATTTTAGCCGTCATTTTACTGGCTCTGTGGCTGGTTTTGGCCAGTTTGAGAAAAATGCTGTTGCGGGGCAGCGCGGTGCCGGCGGCTTTAAAGATGAAGGTTTTAATGATTACCGTGCCCAAGGCGTCGCTTAAAAAAGAGACTAGGGAAGAAACTCCCGAAAACACCCAGGAAGAAATCGGCGTGGCCGAAAATATTTTTGCCGTCCTGGGCGGGTTGAGGGCCCAGCGGGGCTTAAAGCACTGGCTGTTGGGCCGGACCGATCATTTTGCCGCGGAAATCGTGGCCCGCGAAGGCAAGATTTATTTTTATGTGGCCATCCCCGATTATTTAAGGGATACGCTGGAACAGCAGCTTAACTCTTCTTATCCTTACGCTTACATAGAAGAAGTTGAGGATTACAATATTTTTTCGCCCCGGGGCGCGATTGTCGGCGGTTATTTAAGATTCGGCCGCGATTTTATTTTCCCGATTAAAACTTACCGCAAAACCGAAAGCGACCCTTTAAACGCCTTAACCAACGCCCTGTCCAAAATTAAGGCCGATGCCGGAGCGGCCATCCAGCTGGTCGGACGGTCGGCTCATAAAAGATGGCACAAGAAAGGCGTGGTGGTGGCCAAAGAAATGCAACAGGGTTTGCCGCTGTCCTCGGCCCTTAAAAAAGCCGGTCTGGGCAATTTTTTTGACCGGCTGGGCGGAGTCTTTACTTTTTTCTTCGGCTTTTTTAAGCAGGGCGACAAAAAAAACCAGCTGGGACGGTCGGAAGAAATCAAACAGCTTTCGCCCATGGAAGCCGAGGTGGTCAAAGGCATAGAAGAAAAAACCTCCAAGGCCGGTTTGGAAGTCAACGTCCGGCTGGTGGTTTCCGCGCCGGCCAAACCCGCGGCCCAGAGCCATTTAAACAACATCTTTAACGCCTTTTCGCAATTTAACGTTTATCAGTACGGCAACGGTTTTGTGGCGGCCAAGCGCGTTAAAGTCAGCCGGCTGGTTTCTGATTTTATCCGGCGCGGCTTTGTGCCAAAGTACTCGGTGATTTTGAATTCCGAAGAAATGGCCAGCCTGTGGCATCTGCCCCTGCCTTCTTCGGAAACGCCCAACATTCATTGGCTGGAGGCCCGCCGGGCGCCGGCGCCGACCAACACTCCCCAGGCAGGCCTGCTTTTGGGCGAGAACGTTTACCGCGGCATTACCACGCCGATTTACGTCAAAGAAAAAGACCGCATGCGCCATACTTACATCATCGGCAAATCCGGCACCGGCAAGTCCGTCCTGCAATCCAATATGATTATCCAGGACATGCTAAACGGCCGGGGTTTGTGCGTGATTGACCCTCACGGCGATTTGGTGGACGGCGTGATTGAGCACATTCCGCCGGCCAGGCTGGCGGACGTGATTTTGTTTGACCCGGGCGATAGCGAGTATCCCGTCGGCCTGAACATGCTGGAGTTCCATAGTCCCGAGCAGAAAACTTTCGCCATCAACGAAATCATCAACATTTTTGACAAGCTTTACGATTTAAAGGCGACCGGCGGGCCGATGTTTGAACAGTACATGAGAAACGCCATGCTGTTGATGATGGAAGACCCGTCTTCCGGTTCCACTTTGCTGGAAGTGCCCAAGGTTCTGGCCGACGCCAATTTTAGAAGATATAAATTGAGCAAATGCGTTAATCCGGTAGTCCGTTCGTTTTGGGAAGAAGAGGCCGAAAAAGCCGGTGGCGAAGCCTCATTGGCCAACATGGTGCCTTACATTACCAGCAAGCTGACGCCGTTCGTTTCTTCCGATTTAATCCGGCCGATTATCGCCCAGCAGAAATCGTCTTTTAATTTCCGGGAAGTGATGGACGCCAAGAAAATTCTGCTGATTAAACTGTCCAAGGGCAAAATCGGCGACCTCTCGGCCAATTTGCTGGGCATGATTATCGTGGGCAAAATTTTAATGGCCGCCCTATCCAGGGTTGACGTGCCGGAAAGCGAGCGCAGCGAGTTTTACCTGTATATTGACGAGTTCCAGAACTTTATCACCGACAGCATCGCCATTATTCTGTCCGAAGCCCGCAAATATCAGCTCGGCCTGATTGTCGCCCATCAGTACATCGGCCAGTTGGTCAAAAAGAACGACGCTTCCATTAAAGAGGCCATTTTCGGCAACGTGGGCACGCAAGTCTGCTTTAGAATCGGGCCGGAAGACGCCGAGTTCATGGCCAAGCAGTTCGCCCCGGTCTTTAACGAGTTTGATTTGTTAAATCCGCCCACTTACAGCGCTTACGTCAAGCTGTTGATTGATAATAACAACCCGCCGCCGTTTAACATGAAGCCGTACGCGCCGAAGAGCGGGGATAAAACCATAATCAATAAAGTCAGGGACATCACCCGCCAGAATTACGCCCGGCCGCGCGCCGAAGTGGAAAAGGAGATTTTAGAGAGGACGCGGATTGGCAAAAGACCGGCCGCGCCAACTCCCGATATTCAGAAGCCAAAAGATAATTAAATTAATGATTTTATCCCTGGTATTTTTAATCGTTATTCTGCTGGTTTTCGGCACCATGATTTTTCGTTTAAAAAAGATTTAACTTTGGCCGTCTCGGCCGCCGGCATTAAGCCGGGCGAAACCGTTTATGATTTGGGTTGCGGCGACGGCCGTTTTTTGTTTGACGCGGCCAAACGCACCCAAGCCGGCCGGATTATCGGTTTTGAAATTTCTTTACTGCCTTATCTTTACGCCAAAGTCAAAACCCTGATTTTTAAAGATAAAAGGATAAAAGTCAGGTATCAGAATTTTTTCAAGGCGGATTTCGGCCAAGCCGACGTGATTTATTGTTTTCTGCTGCCTAAAACCATGAAAAAACTCAAGAGCAAGCTTTGGCGCGAAATGAAGCCGGGCAGTCGTCTGGTTTCTTACGTTTTCAGCCTGCCGGGCGCGGAACCGGCCGGGGAGAGTCTTATTCGCGATAAAAATCTGCCGATTTACGTTTATCGGTTTTAATCTAAACTTATCAACCGCATCTCTACAATTTATCAACGGTTTATGCACTTTTATTTGATTGAGAGTGTTTTATTTTATTGATATACTCACCTTGAAAACAAAAATCAAAATCAAAATCAAAATAAAATAAAAAATAAAAATTAACAAAAACAAACATGAAAAACGTAGATGAACTGAAAAAAATTCTGGATAACATAGAAATCCAGATTCAAAAATGCAAAGTCATTCTGGAAGGCGGCAGCCTGACCCCGGGAGTTCATGACGATTTCGTCAAAAAGGCCGCCAAGGTCGGCGAAGTCAAAACCACCGGCGAAGAAAGGATTATTGAGGGCGTCTTTGACGGCGAAAAGATGATCGGCCCGGACGGCAAAGAATACTCGGTGCCGGCCAATTACATTTCCAAATCCAAACTGGTTGAAGGCGATATTTTAAAACTTACCATTGACGAGCAGGGTAATTTCGTTTACAAGCAAATCGGGCCGGTGGACAGACAGAGAATGGTCGGTAAAATCATCAAAGACGAGGCCACCGGCGAGTTCAGAATCATGGCCGAAAACAAAGTCTTTCGGGTGATTCTGGCCAGCATCACTTACTTTAAGGGCGAAGAGGGCGACGAAGCCGTGATTCTGGTGCCCAAAGGCGCCGACAGCCAGTGGGCGGCCGTGGAAAACGTGGTCAGAAAAGGCAATAAGTAATAATCAATTGTAAATTATAAATTTTAAATTTAGAAACCGTCGGGTTAAAGCCCGGCGGTTTGATTTTTAACCCGCTTTTTGTTAAAATTCAGACGCTTATGTCCACCACTTTATAC
>Ga0208373_1003275_pt1 | contig 16135 bp, 19 predicted proteins | sample RifOxyC2_FD_184036 | JGI IMG/M metagenome (GOLD analysis project Ga0208373, IMG submission 184036) | Soil microbial communities from Rifle, Colorado - Rifle Oxygen_injection C2 (SPAdes) | ecosystem: Environmental > Terrestrial > Deep subsurface > Rock core/Sediment | place: Rifle, Colorado...
GAGAGTTATGAGGACTTGTTTTATAGAATTTTTTTAAATGAAATTGAGCCAAAATTAAAAGACATGGGCGGGGTGATTGTGCATCATTATCCAGCGCAAATGGCGGCTTTGTCTCGCTTGTCGCCAACCGATCCACGTTACGCCGAACGGTTTGAGGTGTATATTAATGGTTTGGAACTAGCCAACGCCTTTTCAGAACTCACCGACTCAAAAGAACAGCTCAAACGATTGCAAGAAGAGCGCGCGTTGCGTCAAAAGCTTGGTAAAGATGTTTATGACATTGATATGGAGTTTGTTGAGGCCTTAAAAACTATGCCACCATCAGCCGGAATCGCGCTTGGTGTAGACCGATTAGTACAGGTGCTGGGGTCCCTTCGGCTTGGCTCAGGGCAAGCTTGCAAAAACATAGAAGATGTGGTAACATTACCTCCAAGCGTGATTATGAAAACATGAAAGCATTAAAACATTAAAGCAGTGAAGTGATATGGAGGGGTATAAGAGAATTTTACAAGAAAAAATGGATCAGTTTGTGAATGGAGTATTTGATGTCTGTGCCGGTTTTCCGAGAGAAGAAATATACATCACATCCTCGCAGTTAAAACGAGCCGCACTTTCCATAGCTTTGAATTACATTGAAGGTTACGCAAGATTTAAAGAGAAAACACAGCTAAACTTTCTGGAAACAGCGTACGGTTCTCTCAAAGAAACAAAATATTTATTATCTTTTTCACTACAAAGAAAATATTTAGTTCAAGATAGACACGATTTGCTAAGTAAACAAGTAGAAGAGATTGGAGCGATGCTTTGGACAGAGATTGTCGCGCTAAACAAAAAAATTGGTGAATAAATTTTGTTTTAATGCTTTATTGTTTTAATGCTTTAATGAAAAAAGTATGGGCGACACAACTGACATTCGCAAGGGCGCGGTGATTAGACACAACAATGACTTGTTTGTGGTTACGTTCGCGCAGTTTGTTAATCCGGGCAAGGGTTCTGCGTTTACAAAAACAAAAATGCGCGGAATTTCTTCCGGCAAGACAATGGAGATTACTTACAAAAGCGGTGAGTCTGTGGACACGGTGCAGGTTGAGTATGTCAACATGCAGTATTTATACCGCAACGGCTTTTTTTATTCATTCATGAACAAAAATACCTACGAAACCATTGATGTAAGTGAGAATATTATTGGCGAAGATGGAAAATATTTAAAAGATGGCTTGGATGTTGTGTTGGCTATGTTTGAGGGTAATGCAGTAGCTTTGCAATTGCCAAAGAAAATTAAATACACTGTCAAAGAAGCCCCGCCGGCAGTGAAAGGCGACAGCGCGGCTGGCAACGTGACAAAAGAAGTTGTTTTGGATAATGGCTTAAAAATCAATGCCCCAATTTTTATTAAAGAGGGCGAGGATATTATTGTTAATTCAGAGACAGGGGATTATAGCCAAAGGGCGACTGAATAATAAAAGATTGAAAGACTAAAAGATTATGAAAACCGCCAGTGAGGCGGTTTTATTTTGTAATGAGGTAATAGATAAGCCAGATTTGCAGAGTAAGAATAATGGCTATACCGGTCTGAAAAGAGAGTTTTTTAGTTTTATGACGGAAAAAATGCATACTAATAAGCGCGCCAACTGACCCACCAATTAGCGCAAGAAACCACAAGGTTTTTTCGCTCACGCGCCTAGCATCAGAAATCTGAGAACGCATCTTATCAAAGCCAAAATAGAAAAAAGTGACGATGTTGATAAGAGTCAAGTAAATAATGAGAAATTGAGAAAATAGTGACAGATTAAGAAAATTTTCTATCATATTTTTATTTATTTATCACCTCAATCCAAATTTTTCCGGGTTTTAATTTAATCTCGTTATTGTTTTCATCAAAAAATTTTGTTCGGCTTTTTTGATCGGCTTTTATCCATTTTCCTTCTTTTTTTACACCATCAAAATACACCTCAACCACGCCAGTACCAATAGTTTCCATAGATAGCCGGCCAACCTCGTCAATCACTCGTGTTTTCACATGCTGGACAATAATGGTATCAGCGCTTAGCAAAGTTCCGTCTGCCTCGCGGTGCTCTGCCCCAGCTTGCCAGCGCTCATATTTTTGCGTTGACGAATTATACTTCCATTCTACATCATAACTAGGCGTTAAAAAATTCACTATAATACTGCTCGTACTCGCCGTCTCAGTTTCCAGTTCCGAGTTATCAGTTCCCCAACTCCACCAATCGCCCTGTTCAATGTCCAATGTTCCATGATTCATAGTTACTTTGTTCCACAGTTCACTCGACGTATACACATTGTGCGGAGCCAGGCGTGATGGCGAGCGCCAAAATGAAGTGCCATAATAAAACTCATTAATATCAAACACGTTACCGTTTTTTATTTTAGCAAGTGCATCTGGCGAGCCGCCGCAATGCATATACATGGCGTTGCTGTATTCAGCCAGCCAATCAAGATAGTATGGCCGCGCGCTTCGCACCGGTCCGACTTCACTTACATCAGCATCAGCCGGATAAATCGCCATAAAGCGTGTGTAGTTTGCTTCCACTGGCGCTTCATAAACAATACTGGCTTTTGACAAACCAGATTGCGGGCGGGCATCAGGATGATTTTCTATCATTATCGCGATTAATTTCGGACTCATCTTCTCAGCCGAGTTAACACACACCCCATCTAACGCTCGCCTAAAATCGCACGCCCAAGTTTCTTCGATTTTATCATTCGTGATATCCACCGCCACATTCGTGAAATTCGCACTGCTAAAATATTGCCACACAAACCAGCCAAGTAAACCAATCGCGCATGTAAAAACCACGACTGACAAGCCGTACATTAATTTTGTCTCATTAAAATTAAATTTGAGTCTCATACACTCTATTTTACATCAATTTTTACTAATTTACAAAACCCCGGGTTTATCCCGGGGTCGTGAATCTTTCAATCTCGTGATATTTTTTTTTATTCTTTCTTCTTTTCCTCTTTTTTCGCATCCGGCTTCGCGCCCTCTGCACCCTCTTCTGCAACTTCTTCCTCCTTCACTTTCTTTTCTACTTGTTCTATAACCTCCACGCCTTTCTTGCCTTCTTCTTCCATTGCTTTGATCTGTTCTTCTGTTAATGGGGCCTGTACTTTAGCAATGGCCATCTCTGGGTTTTCCATGAACTTGAGACCAGATGGGACGACCATGTCTTTTAGACGTATGATGTCATCAAAAGTTTTTAAGACACTCATGTCGATATTAATTTCTGAAATTAGGTCTTTTGGTAAACATCTAACTTTTAGTCCTTCTACTGTCTTAACAAGAGTACCACCCAATTCTTTTACTGCCGGAGACTCATTTATAAAGTGCAGTTCTACAACCACTTCCATTTCTTTATTCATATTAATTCGGCGCAGATCAAAGTGAATCATTGTGCGTTTAACTGGGTCATATTGTATGTCCTGTACAAGGGTCTTAATTGTGTTTTTTTCGCCATCAATAGTTAAATCAATCAAACTTGATTCGCCCGCGGTATTATAAAGTTTAGCAAAACTATTATAGTCTGCAACTATAGATATTGGTTTTGTGCCTGGTCCGTATAAAACACCGGGTACCATGCTTTTTAGTCGCAAAGCTTCCGCTTCGCCTTCCTCTCTTTTGCTGACGGTAAAAGTGAAAGTCATATCAGAAAAATTTTATTTGTTTATTTTTTAGTAAAGTATGAAAATTTAGCAATTCGGTTTCACTGATTGCCCCGCTGGCGCGTAGGCGTAATACGTCGGCGGGTTGTAAATCTGTTATCATGCCGACAGAACTTAAGCCCATGGGCGACACCACTATCACTGCTAAAATCGCGTTGTGGCAAAATGGGCAGGTAATATGGACCAAATGCGTGCCATTTTTTTCTATCAAGACATTCGCCGCTTCTGGCGTGTGTTGCTGTTTACACAGTGGACACTGGTTCATGAGTTGCAACCCTTCTTGTATTGGTTTTGATTGACCCTGACTTTGCGTCATATGGGTGGGAGTATTTTAATATAGATAGTAAAAAAAGTCAAGAGGTTATCTACAGGCAGATTATAACTTAAAAAATTATAATAATCAAGTTCTTGAGCGCACTATGCTTTCCGCGATTCCCAACAGGAGTAAATTAATTATTAGTGATGATCCACCATAGCTTACAAATGGCAAAGTTACGCCGGTTACTGGCAAAAAAGCCGTAGCACCACCTATGTTTATTATGATCTGTATAAAAAAAAGCAAAATGATGCCAATGACTGTAAAAGTTGCAAAGTCACTATTTGTTTTTTGAGCCACCACCAACAGGCGCCAAAGCAATAAGAAATATACAGTTAATAATACTGCCACACCTAGAAAGCCGAGCTCTTCTGCAATTACGGCGAATATAAAGTCAGTTTGGGCTTCTGGTAAAAAATGCAGTTGGCTCTGCGATCCGAAACCTAGGCCGCGCCCCCAAAATTGTCCAGCGCCAATGGCAATGACCGACTGTCGTACATTATAACCGGCACCCAGTGGATCATGTTGTGGATTGATGAATGTAATTAAACGTTGTTTTTGATAGTCCTGCAGGACACAAAACCAACCGGTTGTGGCAATGACTGCAAAGATGAGAATTAGAGATATCAAATAGCGTTTTTTTACACCCGTTAAACATAATAGACAAAACCACAGCATGAACAGTACAATAGCAGATCCCATGTCTGGTTGTAATAAAATTAGGCCAGCCAGTAAAACTGTAAAAAAACCACTAGTCAAGATAAATTGCCAGCGATCAAACCGTCTGCCTTGCTTCTCAATCCACCACGCGGAAAGCAAAATTAGACCAACTTTGGCTAATTCTGCTGGCTGAAAAGAGAAATTGAATAATTGAAACCAGCCTCGCGTACCGCGGATGTTTTCACCAAAAATTAACACAGAGATCAAAAGTAGTATTGAAAATAAATACGTCAGTTTGGCGGCAGAGCGGAAGAATGATTTGTGTAGTAAGCTAACTACAAAAAATATTACTACGCCAATTATCGCGGCAGTTAATTGGGTGGAGAAAAAATTTAATTCTGTTCCTCGCGATAAATCTACGCTGTATATTGCAGCAAGTCCGATAGAAAATAAAATTGAAAATAATATAAACAATAGCCAATCAAAGCGGCGTAGAGTTGGTAGGTTTATAATAAAATTTTTCATATCAAAAACTCCCTTTCGGGAGCGACGTCATCATTTTTCCTCAGCAATCACTCTCCGATTGGCATATATTCGTTTTTGTCAAAGATGTCGAATACAGGCCAAACTACTATATCAGACACATTTAAGTTGTCAACCCAAGAACGCAGGTCGATTATACGTTTGTCGCCGGTTTTAAATTTATCCAGAGATACATAAATAAATCCGGTTGTTTGGCCGCCATCAAATAGTTCCACATAGAATTCTGGATCCCAAAAGTTGTATGCTGTGTCGTTAAACAGTTCAAATTTAATTATGTGGTTCATTGTCCCAGAAAAACGGCTGGCGGGTGTGAATGTAAAATTTTCTACAGTAAATTTGGTATGTTCTGTTACGAACAGCGGTATGTTTGTTGAGGAGTGTGGATTGATGCGTCTCCAATCCATCTTTTCAATCACTAAGTGTGGATAACTTGGATACGCGCCAGCTGATACACCAAAAGTAGCTATTGGCAGTTCTGCCTTTGGCCAAAGCACCGCAGTGTGGGACTCTGTTTCACCGCCAACATATGTAAATTTGTAAGTTAATTTGGCAATCCAGCGTTCATTAGGATTTGTGACTCTAGCTATAAAGTCATACAGATCACTGACGCTGTTGTAGACATCAATATTACCCACTTGTAATGGTTGGGCAGAATATAGAGGTTTAATCGCGTCATAATTTTGAAATTCCAAAGTCTGATGTTGCATCATATTTTGGTCTTTGAAGTATCCGTATGATAGGTAATATGTCCAGTAGCCAAAACTATAGCCAACTGTCACAATACACCAAACAATTAAGGCGTTTTTACCAATTTTTTGTAAAAGTAATTTGTGTTTCAAATACCACTCGGCCAATTTCAACTCACGGTTGCTAAATTCGCCAGTCGGGTCAGAATAACGAGAGAGTTTGTCTGTCTTTTTTTCCATATAATTACATTATACCACACTTGCAGGGCTGTGTCATTTGTGATATAATATCCTCGTTATTTCTATAATGAAATCTTTAATTTTATGCCATTAAAACGAGTGTCCCATGGACGAATCGAAAGCCCTTCGGCTGTCGCTCAGGGTAAAAAAACCGTAGCTAAAGCAAAGCTGGTTGCAAAGCCGAAAACTGAAAGTCCGAAAGTTAATAAAGTTATTAAAGTTTCTAAAGTTCCAGCTAAAGACAAACCAACTTCCGCCGGCTACACTGCCAAAAACATCACTGTCTTAGAGGGCCTTGAGGCCGTACGAAAACGCCCGGGCATGTATATCGGCTCCACCGGCCAATCAGGACTCCACCACATGATTTGGGAAGTGGTTGACAATGCTTTTGACGAAGCCATGGCTGGTTATTGCAAAAATATTGAAGTCAAACTTTTGCCAGACCACTGGGTTTCCGTGATTGATGATGGCCGCGGCATCCCAGTTGATATGCACCCGACTGAAAAAAAGAGCGCGTTGGAAGTCGTTTTGACAATTCTGCATGCCGGCGGTAAATTTGGTGATGGCGGATATAAAGTGTCCGGTGGTTTGCATGGTGTGGGTGTGTCAGTTGTTAACGCGTTGTCTGACGACATGAAAGCCATTGTGCATCGCGATGGAAAAATTTGGGAACAGGCGTATAAATATGGCAAACCACAATACAAAGTTAGATCAACCGGCAAAACCAATCACACTGGCACCACAATAATGTTTCACGCAGACAGCACAGTTTTTGAAACACTGAATTTTGAATTAAAAATGGTGCTGGATCATTTGCGCCAGCAAGCATATTTAACCAAAGGCATACACATTACTATTATTGATGAACGTCCGATGGAAGAAAAAGCCAAAGACACGACTGCCTTTCAATTACCAATCTCTTATTATCAATTTTATTTTGAAGGCGGTATAAAAAGTTATGTAAGTCATTTGAATCAAAACAATGAACCAAAACACGAAAACATTTTTTATGTGGAAAAACAGGTGGAAAAAGTGTTTGTTGAAATTGCTCTGCAATACACAGACAGCTATTCAGAATCATTGTACGCATTTGCTAACAACATAATAAACCCAGAGGGTGGCATGCACGTGGCTGGTTTTCGTACCGCGATTACCCGCACTTTGAACAATTACGCGCGTAACAAAAGTATTTTGAAAGAAAAAGATCCCAATCTGACAGGCGAAGACGTACGCGAAGGTTTGACTGCGATTATTTCTGTAAAAATTCCCGACCCGCAATTTGAAGGCCAAACCAAAGCCAAGTTGGGTAATCCGGAAGTCAAACCGGCGGTGGAAGGCGTGCTGAATGATGCCATGACTATTTTCTTGGAAGAACATCCGCGCGATGCAGAGGGTATTTTGGGCAAATGTATTTTAGCGGCCAAAGCGAGGAATGCGGCTAGAATCGCGCGCGAAACAGTGTTGCGCAAGGGCGCCCTAGAGGGCTTTACTCTGCCAGGCAAACTGGCTGATTGCTCTACCCGTGACGCGAGTATTTCTGAATTGTATATTGTGGAGGGCGATTCAGCCGGTGGGTCAGCGAAACAAGGCCGCGATCGCCACACACAAGCCATTCTGCCTCTGCGTGGCAAAGTATTGAATGTTGAACGCGCGCGGCTAGACAAAATTTTGACCAACAACGAACTCAAGGCGCTGATTATCGCAATGGGGACGAATATCGGCGAACAATTTGATATTACAAAGCTCCGCTATAACCGCATCATCATCATGACTGATGCTGATGTTGATGGTTCACACATACGGACGCTTCTTTTGACTTTATTCTTCCGTTATTTTCCAGATTTGCTTACCCAAGGCCACATTTTTATTGCCCAGCCGCCGTTATTCTCAATCCGTCAAGGCAAAGAAGTGGAATGGATATATAATGAGGAAAAATTGGAAGAGTTTAAAAAGAAAATGAAGATAACAGACGAAGATTTGACAGCTGTGGCCGAAGAAGCGGCCGCAAGCAATGAAGCAAAGGAGAAAAATGAGACGAAAGAGAAAGTCGTGAGCAAGGGCAAATTCACTATTCAGCGCTATAAAGGTCTCGGTGAAATGAACCCAGAACAATTGTGGGAAACGACAATGAATCCAGAAAATCGTTTGTTAAAAATCGTTACAGTTGAAGATGCGGAAAAAGCCAATGAGATTTTTGACACTTTAATGGGCGACGAAGTGGCGCCACGCAAGACTTTTATACAAACCTACGCAAAAAGCGTAAAAAATTTGGATATTTAGCGCCCTCTTGACAATTTTTAGAGGCCGTGTTATGATATAAACGTAATATACGGCCAAGGGCCGTTTTAAAATACTTAAAATCATTATGAACAAAATCACAGATTATTTTCGTGGTGCAATTGGTGAGATGAACAAGGTCGTTTGGCCAACTAAAAAGCAAACCACTACTTATACTTTAATCGTTATCGGTTTATCTTTGGGCATTGCTTTTATTCTTGGCGTCCTTGATTACATTTTCAATATTGGTCTTACGCAACTTATTAAATAAGTATGTCTAAGCAAACCTTACAACAAGGCAAGCGTTGGTACGTGTTACACACTTATAGTGGTTATGAGGAAAATGTGAAGCATAATCTTGAACAAAGGGTTGAGTCTTTTGACATGCAGGATAAGATTTTTGGAGTTTTGGTTCCAAAAGAAAAGAAAATTAAGATCAAAAATGGAAAACGCACAGTAGTTGAAGAGAAAATTTTTCCAGGGTATGTCCTTGTAGAAATGATTGTGACAGATGATTCTTGGTATGTTGTGCGTAACACGCCCAATGTTACTGGTTTTGTTGGTTCAGGCACCACACCAACACCGATTGATGCTAAGGAAGTTGAGGTTCTGCAAAAGAGGATGAAGGTTGATGAACCGACTCACAAAATTGACGTTGAGGTGGACGAACCTGTACGTATTACTGATGGGCCATTTAAGAATTTTGAAGGCAAAGTAAGTAATGTGGATGAGGATAGGGGTAAGATTAAAGTGCTGGTAAATATGTTTGGCAGAGAAACGCCGGTTGAGTTGGACGCGTTACAGGTGAAAAAAATATAAAAAGCTAACAAGGCTTACAATGCTTACAAAGCTAACAAGGCCTTGTGAGCCTTGTGGGCCTTGTAAGCACTTATAAACTCTTGGATGGCCTATGGCTGGCGCTTCTCTTCCAAGAAAACAATCCATTAATCAAAAATGTATGGCTAAAAAATTAGTAACCCAAATCAAACTGCAAATCCCCGGCGGAGCGGCTAATCCAGCGCCACCAGTTGGACCTGCTTTGGGCCAGCATGGTGTGAATATCCAGGGATTCTGTAAGGAATTTAATGACAAAACAAAAGATAAACAGGGCGAAATCGTGCCGGTCATCATTAATGTTTATGAAGACCGCTCATTCAGCTTTATAATGAAGGTGGCCCCGGCTAGCGAACTGATTAAAAAGGCCTTAAACATAAAAAGCGGCTCAAGCAACCCACTGAAAGACAAGGTCGGCAAGCTCACCAAAGCGCAATTGAAAGAAATTGCCGAAAAGAAGATGGTTGATTTAAACGCCAATGACATAAATGCCGCAATGAAAATTATTGCCGGCACCGCGAGACAGATGGGAGTAAAGGTGGAAGAATAAAACCGCGGATTTTTAAACACGGATTACACGGATAGCCCGCCGACGAGGTGGGCTTTTGTTTTTGAGTGAACTTTGGTATAATAACAACGTCAATATTCGTTAATATACGCTAATATTTGTCAATATGAATCCATCCAGAATCGCCATCATTGGTGCTGGCGCTGTCGGCGCCACGACCGCTTACGCCGCCGCCATCAGAAACGTTGCCGCGGAAATTGTTCTGATTGACGTAAATGAAAAAAAGGAAGAAGGCGAAGTAATGGATATCCGTGATGGAATTTGTCTGGTTGAAACCGGCTGTATCAAGCGTGGCGATTTCAAAGATGCGGCTGATGCTGACATTATCATTATAACTGCCGGCTTAGCGCAAAAACCTGGTGAAACCCGTTTGGATTTGGTAAATAAAAATAAAGATATTTTGAAATCAATTTTCAAAGGCATTGGCAAAATTAAATCAAGCGCGATTGTGATTATGGTCGCCAATCCGGTTGATGTGCTAACTTACTTGGCGCAAAAAATCAGCGGCTTGCCAAAAAACCAGGTTTTTGGCTCTGGTACTACGCTTGATACCGCTCGGTTGAAAGCCGAAATCGGCAAACGGTTGAAAGTAAGTCCGCAAAGCATTCATGGCTATGTGCTGGGCGAACACGGCGATACGGAATTTGTTGCTTGGAGCACAGTCACAGTCGGGGGCATGCCTCTGTCAAAGATGAAAAAATTAAATGCTAAGGATTATAAAGATATTGAAGAAAAGGTGCGCAAAGAGGCCTATGAAATCATTTCGCGCAAGGGCGCCACGTTCTTTGGCATTGCATTGGTGCTGGCGGATTTAGTGGAAGCTGTTTTGTACAACCAACACAAAATTTTACCAGTATCTCCGCACATAACAAACTGGAACGGCATAAGCGACGTCTGTCTTGGCGCGCCGACTGTAATCGGACGCAACGGCGTGGAGGGTGTTTGGCCGGTTGAGTTGAGCTCTAACGAGAAGAAAAAACTTAAAAAATCAGCAGAAACATTAAAAAGCTATTTAAAAGCACTGTGAAACATTTGGTCCTCACAATCTGCCTGTTATCAATACTGACAATCGGCGCAGGTTGTTCTTCTAATCCTCCAAAAACTCCAACCACTACGCCAAAAGTAATAATTAAGAAAAAACCAACCACCGCGGAGATTAAGAGTCCGAGTTTTGATTTTTGTCAGAATCATGGGTTTGAAGTGGTGATTCGTTTTGATCAAAAGACGCAGACTTCTAAAACATTTTGTCAGTTTAAAGACGGGAGTGAATGTGTTGCTGATGAATATATGCAAGGGAAATGCGCGCCAGGCAAGGGCGCTGTTGGTCCCAATTTTGCCCAGTCTAGTGCTTTACCCAATGAGTTTGCGGTTTGTACCAGCGAGTTTGAACCAGTTTGCGGAGTTGATGGCATAAGTTATACTAATGTGTGTCTGGCGCAGATTCAGGCTGTAAAGATTTTGCATAAAGGCGTATGTATTAATGCGGAGGTGGTAGCCAGTTCACCCAGTTCACCCAGTGCATTAAATGATCCAACTGGATATGTACAAGACACGCAGGCAAGTAATCTTAATGATTGGTTGCCGATTGTAAAGGATTTTATATTGTCCATGCCAAAATCATCACCGCCAGCTTTTGTTGATGAGTGTTCAATTTCTGGCTCCAAATATTTTTATCGTTCTGATGGTTGTGCCGATTGTTTTGCGGTGGTTTATGATAAAAACGGTGAAACTTCTTGTTTTCCGAATAATGATATTGATAGCTCTTGTCCAATGAAGTTTACAAAACAAAATAGGGTTAAATATTGTGAGAGAATATGGCAAGATCCACGTTAAAAGTGGGCTCTTGACAAGATTTTGATAAGGGTGTATAACTTGTATAATTAAATCAGGTGGGATCCGCCGATGAGGCGGAGCTAAAACCACCATAATACACAGATATGTCAAAAAGAATGCAGGCCCTTAATCAGCTTATAGACAAGAAAAAGGTCTATTCTGTTGTAGAGGCCGTGGAACTGGTAAAAAAGACCAGCAATGTTAAGTTTGATTCATCCGTGGAAGCCCATGTTAAATTGGGTATAGATGTTTCCAAGAGCGACCAACAAGTGCGTGCTTCTGTTGTTTTGCCACATGGTACTGGTAAAACCAAGAAAGTTGCTGCTTTTGTGGGTCAGAATGATGAAAAAATTGCCAAAGAAGCAGGCGCGGATTTTGTTTGTGGTGAAGAAGATATTAAAAAAATAAAAGATACTGGTAAATTTGAATTTGAAGTGGCTATTGCCACTCCAGAGATGATGCCTAAAATGGCTGGCGTTGCCAAAATTTTAGGTCCAAAAGGTCTTATGCCAAACCCAAAAACAGGCACAGTTGGTACAGACGTGAAAAAGATGATTGATGAATTGAGGAAAGGTAAAATTACCTTTAAAAATGATGACACAGGAAATGTGCATCAAATGGTTGGTAAGGTGAGCTTTGATGCTAAAAAGTTAGAAGAAAACATTGGCGCATTTTTAGATGCTCTTAAAAAGGCCAAGCCAAATTCAGCAAAAGGTTCGTATATTGAGGCGATACATCTGACTAGTACAATGGGGCCAAGTATGAAAGTTGAAATCAATTAAACTCTCTAAGCCGCCTGCTATTAGGCGGTTTTAATTCTTTTATGGACTGTCCATTTTGCAATTACGCACAAGAAATTAAATATAGGCTATTGAAAGAGACAGAAAACTTTTACCTAATACCAGGTAAGGGTGCTTTTTTAGAGGGATATCTTTTGATAGTTAGTAAAAAACATTACGAAAGCATATCTGATTTACCAGTTGGCGCGTTTCCAGAAATGCGTAAATTAGAAAAGGAAGCAATTAGATTTCTTCGCGGTGTTTATGAGACCGAAGTGATAGAGTATGAACATGGCTGTTACGTACTAGGTTCTAATATGTCTGGTGGTTGTATATCGCATTTACATCTTGGTCTTTTTGCGACCAATGAAGACGTCTTATCACAAATAGAAAATAAACTAGGCAGAGGCCAGAAAATTGAAAAATTTGAAGACCTGCTCAATTTAAGAGAAAAATTAGTATCATATCTTCTTTACAAAAAAGACAAAGAGATGGTTTATTGGCCGGAAATTAATGTCCTTAGCCAATTTATTCGGCGTTTATTATATAAAAACACCGACGATGGATTTGATTGGCGCCAGTTCCCTCACACAGAAAACATGGATGCCTTAATATCTAAGTGGCAGAAGTGGAACCAAAATAATTAATATGAAAATTTTTGCCTCGATTGCTATTAACTCTCTTACGGATAGCAAAATGAGAAAGATTATTTTAGCTGGTGCCGATGTGTTGCGTTTCAATTTTGCTTACTCCACGATAGAAGAAAATATAGACAGAATAAAAAAAGCACAGGAGGTGATTGGAGATCTAAATTACAATGTAAAGATTATGGTAGATGTGCCAGGCAACAAGGTGCGACTTGGAGACTTTGATACAAAGATATTTGCAGTAAAGGAAGGTGACAGGTGTGTTTTTAAATCTGGGCCATATACGCCAGACTGTAATGAATTCATCCCAGTACAAATCAAAAAACTTGGCGACGAAGTACGATTAAACCAGGTAGTTGTGTTGGGAGATGGAGAAATTGCCATACAGATTGTTCAGATTACCGACTCGGATACAGTTACAGCACAGATTTTAAATAACGGCGTAATTCAGGCGATGAAAGGTTTCAATTTAAATTGTAAAGTGCCCTCAGACATCTTATTAAAGACGTCCATTGATTTGATAGATTGTCTATCAGTGGTGCAGCCAGATTATATAGCCATCCCGTTTGTTGACGACCAATTTAATCAGGCGATTGACAACAGAATGATAGAAAAGAGCTTGGAAAGCAAGTTAATCATAAAGATAGAAGACCAAAATGGCGTGGACAAAATAGAACAAATTGCCTCAAATCCAGCGTATGACATGGTATTAATAGATAGGGGTGAATTGGGGTTAAAAATTTCTTATGAAAGTTTGGGGTTAATACAAAAATTTTTGATTCGTAAGGTTAAGAAGTATCACAAAAAAGTCATAGTTTCTACCCAGATTATGGAAAGTACAATAAATAATTATATCCCACTTCGTTCAGAGATTTCTGATGTGACTAATATTGTTCTTGATGGTGCGGACGCCTTGATGTTTTGTCGAGAGACCGGATTTGGTAGTCGACCATCTTACACAATTTCTACCGCGCGAAAAATTATTGAATTTGTCGAAGCTAAAATAGCTAAATATGGAACAAGTGAATTTTCAACAACTAAATAAACACGAAAAAAAGTTATTAGATTTGGCAAAAAAAACGGCAGAAAAATCTGTTTCATTTGATAAACACAAAATTGGTTCGGCCATCTGTGATGCTGGCGGTAGAATTTTTATTGGCGCAACAATCAGCAAAAAAAGAATAATCGGTTCAACATGCGCCGAAAGAATGGCACTGGACAACTTATTATTTTGTGGCCTGCGTAAGCCGAAACTCATTGTGATTGTTGGTAAAATGCACGGTAGAAAAGAAATGCATCTATGTACCCCTTGCGGTCGTTGCAGAGAAATGTTCCAGGAGGTTTGTCAGTGGGGTAAAATTAAAGATATAAATTTTCTCATCTCTAATTGGACTAAAAAAATGATCATACGCACGAAGTTATCAGAGTTGTTGCCACTCGCCTTTCTCTCGGAAAATTCTGATAATATATAAGATATGACAACGCGCGAAATTATTGATAAAATAATGCCATCATTCACTGAGTGGTTTGAAAAGATTGGACACAAAGACACGGAGAAATTTCGGGAAGAAGACAACGCCAAGCGTGACCGCCTGGAAATTTTATTTAATGAGGTCAAATTACCATATGATAGGCCAGAAAGAATGACGGCCAGAGATATTGTTGACCAAACTTCCTTATTTCAAAAAATAGTTAGAGAAAAAGGCGACAAATTATGTGCCCTTCGGGTAGTACCAAATAACCCAAAACTGCCGAAATTTCGTCAAAGAGGTCTGACGTTAAATGAATATTTAAATGGCTGGTTTAAAGAATTAAAAATAGATCCGAATAATTATAAGATAGAGGTAGTACCGCATCCAATAAAAAACGACTACTCAATAACTTTTATTGTTAATGATCATGGGATATTCGGAGAAATTATCACTGGCGGGCATTGGCAATTAACCCAAGGCTTACTTGAAGATGAATTAATTACATTCTCTTCTAATTTTTCAGATATAAAAATTTCAAAGAAAAACAAAGAAATTGAGGCATATTTAAAAGAGATGATAAAATATTTGCTTATTCAACAAGCAAAACAAGAAATATTAAACAAAAAAACGCAAGCAGAGTTTACAAAAACAGGACACCTCAAAGGTTATTTTGAATATAGTATTTGGTCGCCAACAGAAAAATATTTTATAGATTATAACCGCGTTATTCCAGACATGATAAAAACAACAATACCTTTAATTAACAGTCATTCCGGTCAACTAACAGGCATGTGTGGTAGTCCGGGGAAAGCAGTCGGAAATGTTAAGATTGTATTTGAACCAAATAAATCCGACTTTGAAACCGGAGACATCCTTGTTTGTACAATGACAATGATTGACTATGCGCCATTAATGCAAAAAGCTGTGGCAATAATCACCGAGCAGGGCAGTTTATTGTCACATGCGGCAATTATAAGCCGTGAGTTGGGTAAACCATGTATTATCGGTGTGAAAGATGCCACCAAATTATTAACAAACGGAGACCTAATAGAAATAGACGCGACTGAAGGAGTGATAAAAAAGATTGATGTATAAAACCGTAACCCAATAAACACAACCACTTGCCTCGCGGGTGGTTTTTTGTTACACTACACTATGATTTTAACTTCTAAAAATATGGAACAAAATGAACAAAAATACACTCGCCCAAGCTGGGATGAGTACTTTATGGAAGTGGCCAAAGCCGTGGCAAAGCGCGCTACGTGCGACAGGGGTCGTTCCGGGTGCGTAATCGCTAAGGACAGGCAGATTTTGGTCACAGGCTACGTTGGCTCGCCCAAGGGGCTCCCACACTGCGACGAAGTAGGGCACCAGATGAAAATCACCACGCACGAAGACGGACACCAAACACAACACTGCGTGCGCACAGCTCACGCGGAGCAAAACGCGATTGTGCAGGCCGCCAAGTTGGGCGTGGCCATTGACGGGGCCATATTATATTGTAAAATGACGCCGTGCTCTGTTTGCGCCAAAATGATTATCAATGCCGGCATCAAGAAAATAGTATGCGAGAAAAAATATCACGCTGGCGGCGAC
>Ga0208373_1003279_pt1 | contig 16121 bp, 11 predicted proteins | sample RifOxyC2_FD_184036 | JGI IMG/M metagenome (GOLD analysis project Ga0208373, IMG submission 184036) | Soil microbial communities from Rifle, Colorado - Rifle Oxygen_injection C2 (SPAdes) | ecosystem: Environmental > Terrestrial > Deep subsurface > Rock core/Sediment | place: Rifle, Colorado...
ATCTCGTTCTTCCATCACTTTTTCTTTTTTCTCTTGGAACTTTACATACTTCCGAATCATTTCGGCATCCAGTCCAACTGTATCTACGCAATAACCGCGCGCCCAAAATTTATTACCCCAATAGGGTTTGTCTTTTAACTTTCTGAACTTGTTGAAAACCCTTATGGCACTCCGCCCTTTGATTGTGCCAACGTAATCGGATATGGACACCTTCGGTGGGACCATCGCCAGCAGATGAACATGATCAACCTGAATTTTCAACTCAACAATTTCGCACCGTTGCTGCTCTGAAAATGATCTTATGCATCTGCTTACTTCCATTGCTACCGGCCCTGTTAATACCCTGTACCTATACTTTGGAACCCAGACAATATGATATTGGCAATGCCATATCGTTTGTGATAACTTTCAAAATCGACTCATTTGTTGCTCCTTGATCTTCCGTTGTGGGGACAACTCGATCATTGAGTAACATTGAGTCGTACAGAGGGCAAAGCCTCTGCACTCTGACCTGGTCCTCAGGACCAGGATTTTTACGTTATAGTGGTTTTCAAAATAACGTTCCGATTGAAGTTGTTTTTTGATTCCTTTTCGGGTTGTTAATGACATCAAGAATTGCCTGATCCAGTCTGTCAATTAATTGTTGGACATTTTTACAGAACGCATTATCAAGGATCAATATATTTTGGGGGCGTTCGAATTTAACGGTATTCCCTGCCTCATCAAGAAACGCCTGGAATGTTTCCGTGTCTGAATGGGAGGTCTCGATAGCAAAAAATTCTCCAGTTCTTGGGCAGACCATTCCCATTACATTCATTCGTAAATGATCCCCGTTTTTTGTTACTCTGGTTTTGTTTCCTTTTTTATCCCAACGGCGCCGGGGTCTTGGATCACCCTCAAAACCAGATTCATCTTGAAACCATATATCAATAGCAGGATTGTTATATAACGCTTCTAATTCCTTTAAAAAGACGGCTCTCTTATTTTCATCCTGACGATCAGGCCAGGGTTGGGGAATTTTGAGGGCAAACCCTTCTCGATGAAAAAACCGAACAACGGTCTCATAGCTGCATTCAACCTGGTAAGTATTGCTGATATAGCCGTGAAATGCTTTTGCCGTCCAAAAGGTTCGATCGGCAAACTCCGGGTGTTCCACTATCGAGGAAAACTCAATGGCTTGGCTGCCCTGGATAATTGCTGTCCTCCCAGGACGTTTATTTACAATCAGTCCGTCGACACCAGACTGGTTAAAAAGTCGTATCCATTTTCGAAGAGCACGATCCGTTATTACCAGCGCATTGCAAACAAGCTGCCTATCCCCACCCGCAAGAAGCATTTGTATAGCAGTGCATCGGGTTGCGGTTTCGCTTGATCCGATTCGGGAAACAGCTTTTAATTCCTGAATAGTTGCGTTTTCCGGGGATGGTATGAGTAGCGTTCGTGCCATAAAACAATCTATGGCACATTATTAATAAAAAATCTAGATTTATTTTTAATTATTTCAAATACTTACTGAAAAATAGTTTTAAGCTTAAATATCAATATCTTATAAGTTGCATATCCTATCCTTCATTGGGAAACGGAACATATTTTTGACAATCACTATAGATCATCATGGTTAAGTTCTTTCGGTTGACTCACCCAGCAAATTTCTTAGCTTGACAAACAAGTCAGCCGTCGAAAAAGGCTTCTGAATAAATGCAACCCCTTCATCCAATACCCCCTGATGGGCAATAACATTGGCTGTGTAGCCGGACATGAACAACAGTTTGACATCCGGATAAATACCTATCAAATGCCTTGCCAGATCCCGGCCGTTCATCCCGGGCATGACCACATCCGTCATGAGGAGATGAATTTTATCGGTATGGCTTCCGGCCAGGGCTATGGCCTCGGCGGGTGTGGCCGCAGATAAAACCGAATATCCCTTTCGTTCGAGCATCATCCGGACCATTTTCAAGATCGCAGGTTCATCCTCCACCAGCAGGATGGTTTCATTACCCCCCGGAGCCTGTTGCTCCGTATGGATAACAGGGGCTGTTAGATGAACCGCAGTGTGTCGTGGCAGATAAATTTTGAACGTGCTTCCCTGGTCGGGCTCACTGTAGACATTGATGAATCCATTGTTTTGTTTGACGATACCATAGGCCGTGGCCAGGCCCAGTCCGGTGCCCTTGTCCATCTCTTTTGTGGTGAAAAAGGGTTCAAACAGGTTTTTCAGCGTTTCTTTATCCATGCCGGAACCATCGTCACTGACACACAGTAGGACAAAATCTCCGGGGATAAAACCGTGATGTTCGGCGCAGTAAGCCTCATCAAAGCGGACCATTCCCGTTTCAATGGTGACTTTGCCCACCCCTGCAATGGCATCCCGGGCATTAACACACAAGTTGGCCAGGATCTGATCAATCTGGGACGAGTCCATCTTCACCGGCCACAGATTTTCAGCAGGTTTCCAGAGAAGGTCGATATCTTCCCCGATTAGTCTTTTCAGCATGGTGATCATCTGTTTGACGGTCCGGTTCAGATCGAGCATTTTAGGTTCAATGATCTGTTTTCTGGCAAAGGTCAGCAATTGTTTGGTCAGATCCGCCGACCGCCGGGCCGCCTTTTGGATCTCCCTCAGGTCTGAACCCATGTCGCTGTCTGCCTCAGTCCGTTCCAAGGCCAGTTCTGTATGCCCCAGGATGACGCCCAGCATATTGTTGAAATCATGGGCCACGCCCCCGGCCAGACGGCCCACGGATTCCATCTTCTGGGCCTGGAGGAGCTGGGCCTGGAGCTTCTCCTTTTCCGCTTCCGCCTGTTTCCGATCGGTGATATCCATGTGGGTACCCAACATCCGGACAGCCTTACCCTGTTCATCTTGTTCAACTGTTTTACCCCGGGCGAGAATCCACCGCCATTGATCATCTTTGGTCCGCATGCGGAATTCGATTTCAAATGGTTCCGCTATTTCAAGATGCTGGGATATTTTTGTTTCCGAGCCAGGTAAGTCATCGGGATGAAGCAGTTTCCGCCAGGTTTCAAATTCTTGAGGCAGCTCGTAGGGTTCATAACCAAGCATCGTGTACCATCGAGAACTGAAATAAACCTCGCCTGTGTCCACCCGCCAATCCCATACTGCATCTGAAACCGAATCAAGAGCCAGCGTTAGTCGTTCTTCACTTTTTTTTAGTGCCTCTTCCACACGCTTGCGCTCGGTGACGTCCTCGAAAGAGGCATAAACTTGAAAAGGTTTTGTATCTCCCGGTTGAAACAAGGGAATGACCGTAATTGAAAGCCAGACATACGTGTTCCTGTCCGGATGAAACACGCCCCGGATAACTGGCCCCACAGTTCGAGCTGTTCGCAGGGCGATCATGGCCGGATGGTCTGTGTCTGGAACCTCTGTGCCGTCTTCCTTGATCATTTTCCAGCGGGGGTTTATGACCGTCTTGCCCCGCATCTGTTCGAAAGAGAGGCCAAGAATACTTTCCGCGGCCGGGTTGGCCGAAATGATAGTCCCGTCGGCTGCCTGATAAACAACCCCCTGTGCCATGGTCTCGAAGAGGCGGCGGTGCTTTTCTTCGCTATTTTGCAAGGCCTCCATGGCTTGCTTTGTCTCAACCATTGAACCGATAAGTTTGGCTGTGCTGTTGAGACGTTTTTTTGCCATTTCAATGATATAGGGAGGGCGGGAATCATACTCCGTGGCCTCGCGCAGAATGTCATCATAGTTGAGATGATAAAAATCAGCTATCATCTTAAGTTTTTCAGGATCTTTCGGCGGATCTCCGTATCCGAAGTTGATCGCTCCTATTACATTCCCGCCGGCATAAATGGGTACTGCGTACATTCGAATGCCGCCATTACACTCGATATCCACCTCCGCATGCTTGCCAATGGCCTTTTTGGCGCAGTCACTCCAGCAGGATTCATGGCACAACCACCGACCGGAGTTGAGCGCTTCAACATTGTCATGGGTTTTGCAAAGTTTACGCGAGGCACTGTCCATCATTCGGCACCAGCCCGAAGTAAAAATCCCGAAGGCATAGTCACCGTTTAGCTCGTAGATAGCGGAGGAAGTCCCGAGCAATTCCAGGTAGTCGTTTGCAAAGCTTTTCAGACGTTCGTGCCCTATGGATTTCAGGATAACGCCATCACGATTCAATTCGGTCAGGTCGCCATATCCCTGGTCGAGATTTTCTGTCTGTGCATCGATGTTCGAAACCGGCTTCATGGACAGCATCCATTCTATCCGTTTCAATTCTCCCTCGGCTTTTTTGCGTGCCGTTGAATCTCTTGATGTGAACAGGATTTCCTCTGGATTGCCGGTATCATCAAGAATGAACTTCCCGACAGTCTCAAACCAGAGATAGTCTCCATCTGCCCGGCGATACCTGTACTCGACCTTTCGGCCATCTTCTCTGTTGGCCAAAAAATCTGCAAAAGCGGTGGCAATTTCCTGGTAATCATCCGGGTGGACAAATTCCATGACGTTTCTGCCGACAAGTGAATCCGGATCGTATCCCAGGGCAATGAAGGAAGGGCCGAGAAATATGAAGTTGCCTTCCATGTCTGTCACGGAAACGAGGTCGGAGATGGTGTCAATAATGTTTTGCAAAAAGTTGGTTTTCTCACGCAGGGCCTTTTCCGCATGCTTTTTATCAGTGATGTCCCGGATGGCTGAAAGGTGAACCGCCCTGTCGGCAAGATAGAAATGTTCAGAGGTGATATCTACTGATATCAAGCCCCCATCTTTTTTCTGATAAACGCGTTCAATTTTTGAAACATTTTTCTGACATGCCCGGCGGGTCGCTTCAGGTGTCGTGGACAGTTCGGTCATTTTCATGGATAACAGTTCTTGGGAGGAATAACCCAATAATTGGGAAGCCTTATTATTACACTCCAAAATCTGGGTGGTATTGTTGTCGACCAAAAACATGGCATTCACACCCATATTAAAAAGCAGGCGGTATTTTTCCTCTCTTTCCCTCAGCGACTCTTCCGCCCGCTTACGATCTATGATGTCGGTTACTACACCCATGGAGCCAATATATTGACCGCCCTGCTTGTCAAACCGGGGTCCGGCACCGATCATTACCGGAAATTTCTCACCGTTTTTGCGGTGCAGAATAATTTCATATCTGTCAGTATGTCCTTGGGAACGTCTGGCTTCCGCCTTTTTTGCAATGGCCTGCTGTTCTGGCGGTACCAGATCTAACCAGCATTTTCCGATGATTTCTTCGGACAGATACCCAAGCATTTCTGACAAACGCTGATTGATGAATATGACAGTCCCCCGAGTATCTGTCAGGACAAGGCCTTCGGCCATGTAAGTCATTATCTCTTCTGAAAAGAATCTGGCTTCGTGAAGTTTTTTTTCAAGGAGTGTATTGGTTGTTTCCAGTCCCTGGACACGTCTTTCCAATTCTTCATATGAAGGTTTCACTGTCATATTAGACCCTATCAAATGTCCGAATCGTATTTTGAATGATGAGATTATAAACAGTGTGAGGTTCTCCGTATTCAATAATATCCCCGATTTTAGATCCGATCAGAGCCATTCCTATCGGCGTCAGGATGGATATACGGTTATTTTTTGGGTCATCTTCTTCGGGAAACACCAATGTTATAGTGATTTTGATGCCGCTGATGATTTCTTGAAGCTCTACCTGTGAATGAATACCGACAATATTCCAAGGCATTTCATGTTCAGAAACGACTCGGCCGTGGGATATATCATAGTTCAATTTTCTTAAGATTTTTTGATCCTGCTCCGTAAAGAAATCGCAATAAAGCATCAATTGCCCAAGCCGTGATCTGTCTTTTTCCGTGATATGGATATTTTTATGATTCATGAAAAATCCTTTTTGTAAAAAATATAAAATCCGAATATTCATATAATAGTATCAACACCATTGCACATGGCCGTTGCATCGTATCAGAAGCACTATTTGTGCCATGGATGAAACCGGAATATCCCGCCTGAATTTAGACTGACAAGCGCTCTCCATAATCAAATTTGATTGAGAATATCATTATGAAGCAAAAAAGATAAAGCCGATTGAACGAAAAAGATAATGGATTGCGGGCGGAGAAAATTGAACCAGTGGGGAATTTTTCCCCGTTAATTTGTTTTCATAGAATGCTTTGTGCTGTTTTTAATTTCTGCCGCAGTGTTTTCCGGTCGATTTTGAGTATGGCTGCGGCTTTTGTTTTATTGCCATTGACACTGCGAAGCACATCTCGGATATATTCTGTTTCCTGTTCCATAAGAGTGCGATCCAGACGCCTGGAAGAAACCCGGCGGAATTTCATTGTTTCAGGTAAATCAGATAATTCAATAATATCCCCGTCCACCATTAGAACCAGTTTCTGCACCAAATTTTCAAGTTCCCGCACATTCCCGGGCCAGCGATACGCCATTAACTGTCGCAACACACCATCGCTGAAAAAGGGGATTTGTCTTCCCAGCTCTTTGGCAAACTTTCCATGAAAATAACTGATCAGGGGGAGAATGTCTTCCTGCCGCTCCCTGAGTGGGGGCAAAGAGATATCGATCACATTGATCCGGTAATACAAATCCTCCCTGAAAATTCCTTTATTAACCAGACTCATTAAATTTTTATTGGTAGCGCAGATCAAACGGATGTCCACCGGGGTGGGTGAGGTTGAGCCTACTTTATAAATGACTTTTTCCTGAATGGCCCTCAGGAGTTTTGCCTGCATGGAAAGACTCGCATCGCCGATTTCATCTAAAAAAAGAGTACCACCCGCGGCAATTTGGAAAAATCCGGAGCGTGTATTTCCTGCCCCGGTAAAAGCCCCTTTCACATGGCCAAACAACTCGCTTTCAATGAGGTTTTCCGGTATGGCCGTACAGTTTACGGATACAAACGGTCCGGAACGGCGTGATCCGGCATAATGAATGGCCCGAGCGACCAGTTCTTTGCCCGTGCCGCTTTCTCCAAAGATATGAACGGTGGCCTGGGTTTCTCCGGCTTTTTTGATCTGCTGAAACACGATACGCATGGGGCGGGAGGTCCCAATGATGCCGAAGTTTTTGATGACTGTTTTTTTGCCGTGGAACGATCTTTTGAGGGTCAACTTTTCCGCGATGGATTGAACCGCGTCGATCAGTTCTTTGTCTGTAAATGGTTTGGCCAGATAGTGTTCCGCCCCTGTTTTAACGGCGGCAACAGCTCCTTCAATGGTAGGATAGCCGGTGATCATCATGATTTCAATATCCTTTAAATTCTGGCGGACATGACGGATCAACTCCAGACCGTTGATTTTCGGCATCCGCAAATCAGTGATGATAATGTCAAAAACGGTATGATCCAAAATTTCCAGAGCATGATCCACACATGAACTGGTTTGGACCCTATAGCCTTGATTTTCAAGAATGCTTTGGACAACTTCAAGCGCATCCTCGGAATCATCAACCACAAGGATCTTGAAATTATTTTTTTTCATTTCGTTCAAAATAGTCGCTCCCTTCTTTGTTGGCCGGGAAGTTTATTGTAAAGATAGAACCTTGTCCTATCTTGCTTGAGACATCAACCGTACCGCCATGGGCGGAGACAATGCCGTGGACCACGGAAAGGCCCAAGCCGGTTCCCATATCCACATCTTTTGTGGTAAAAAAGGGCAGAAAAATCTGTTCGATGGTTTTCTGATCCATGCCGGTGCCCGTATCTTGAACAATCATTTGTGCCGTATCCTCGGTTACGGATGCCGTTACGGTAATGGTTCCACCGTCGGGCATCGCATGTATGGCGTTTATGATCAAATTGGCCAGGATTTGGGTAATTTGTGATGCATCCCCATTAATTACGGGTTCAAGAGGTGACGGGAAATATTCGAACCGGACATCTGAATGTTCGAACCGAGGTGCAATAAAAGCCAGACTTTGCTCGATCAAATGGTTCAGGTCGATTTTTTCCATTTTGAGGGGAGAGGGACTGCTGAACTGCATCATTTTACGGATGATTTCTCTGGCTTGCAGACAAGATTGAATTATGCGATCCAGATACCTTTCCACCGCGTCCATGTCTTCGAGTTTTTTAGCGGCCAATTGGGCAAAACCCAAAATGCCTAACAGGGGCTCGTTAAGCTCATGCGCCATTCCGGATGTTAACTGGCCGATCTTTGCCAGCCGGTCGGCATGTCTCAACTGGTTTTCCAACTCACTTTTTTTCTCATTGGATAATTTGATTGCGATCATCAAGGTGCTTTGCCGAGCAATCGTTTTCAAAAGTTTTTGTTCCTCAGGTAAAAATACGGACTTTGAGTCATTCCCCTTCCGATAATAGACCTCAATCTCTCCTCTGACACAACCATCTATCATCAACGATTCACGTATGGAAAGCTCGGATTCTTCAAAATCGGTGGTCGTCACTATTAAATCATCAAGTCGTATTCTGGCGCAGGCCCTATCCGGATAATGGAAAGCCGGCGGCAGAACCGACGCAATGGTTTGTAAGACTTCTTGAATCGTCTTTTCTGAATCGGCTACAATTTTTGCAATTTCGTATAAACAGGTTAGTTCTTTATTTCGTTCGATCAACCGGATGTGGTCTTCTATTCCTTTCATATTCTGCATTATGTCACCTCAAAAAACATATTCCGGCCGATCTGTTCAAAAATTATCTTTGCCGGGACTTTCGTTTATTATAAATAAATCTCTTTTTTTTAACATCCTTTTTTACGGAGTATGCGAATTATGAAAAACGCATCAAGATTGGAAAGGGATATTTCGCAAAAAAACAAGCCGTGGAATTGAAATTATGGACCGGTCCATTGTACAACGGGCAAAAGCGGTTTATAAGACAAAGGATGAATTTCCAAAGATTAAGAATACTGTTGATCACCTCATTCATGGCGGTTTCCCTGGTGCCTTCGGCATTTCTCGGGATTAAGATCATTTCCCAGGGAAAGGCTTTTGTCAAAGAGCAGGCCTCCGCTTATCTGGAAAATCTGGCGGAAAGAAACGCCGAAGCCGTCAAAGGGTTTATGGAGGAAAGAATCAATGATGTGAACCGGCTTTCCAACATCATTTGCTCCCTGGATTTTGACTATGCCCGGCTGAAAACACACCTGGAACAAACCAGGGCCCAGTATGAACCCTATCTGGGTTTCTATATTCTGGATGAATCCGGAGCCGCCGTATTTACGACTTCAAAAATTCCCCTTGATTTCAGCCAACTGCACCTGGCTCCCGAGAAGACGGGGCTTTGGCTTGAGCCGGATCAGGTCTTCATGCTGACCCTGGACCGGGAGGAAATCCCTGTTATCGTCATCTGTTCTCCCATGGCCGACGGATTCCAAAAACCCTGCGGCCGTTTGTGCGCCCTGGTGGATTTCAGGCTGATCAGTGCCCTGCTGAAAAAAAGCAATATTGAAATCACGGGCGAGGTCTACCTGGTAGATGAAAACGGCATATTTCTGTCGGATTCCAGATTTGGTGCAAAAGCGCTTAAAGATAAGATTTCAGTCCTTTCCATGGATGGGGGGACAAAGGGGATTTATGAAACAGAGGACTACAGGGGGGAACGGGTATTACAGGTTTACCGGAAGATCGACGGGTTTTCCTGGTATGTGACGGCGGATCAGGACATGGCTGAAATTCTGAGCCGGATACGGAAACTGGGGCATGAGGCAATGCTGTACGGGTCATTGACGGCCTTGTTTGTTTTCGGGCTGGCCCTCTTTGTTTCCACCCTGCTGGTGAATTTCTTAAAAGCCAAATACCGGTATGAAAAAGAGCTGGAGTTTCAAGTCATTCAAAAAGAAAAACTGGCGTCCCTGGGTCTTTTAACCTCAGGGCTGGCCCATGAACTCAATACCCCCCTGGCCAACGCCCTGATGTATACCCAGATTGCCAGGGAAGAGCTGGATGAAACCGGTTCGGATTTCCGGACCATTCAGGAACGACTTTCCACGGTGGCGGATGAGGTGAGGCAGGGCAGCCGGATTGTCAGAAATCTCCTGGATTTTCCCGCCATACCCAGGGTGATCTGCAAAGAACGGATGCCAACCGGATTTTAACAAAACTCATGGACATTTCCGGTCCCCATTGCACCTCCAGGCAGATAAAGGTAGAATTGACCCTGGAAAAGGGCATGCCGGATATCTGTGTGGATCCCAGCACCCTGCAGGCCATATTGACAAACCTGGTGGCCAATGCAGTGGAAGCCATGCCCCATGGGGGGATACTGAAAATTACAACCCGTTATGTTCCGGTTCTGAAAATCGTCAAGATAGAGATTGCAGATACCGGACCGGGGATGGACAAGGAAGAGTTGACGAAAATATTCACCCCATTTTACACCACTAAAAAACCGGGTGAGGGAACAGGACTCGGACTCTTTGTCAGCCATGAAATGGCCCGGAAACTGGGGGGTGATATCAAGGTCATGAGTTCAACCCGAGAATCCGGGCAAAAATCCGGAACCGTATTTACCATTGAATTTCCAACTGACGAGGCCTCTCGTCATAAATAAGGAAGGGTCCCATGCGCGGATATAACATCCTGATTGTTGAAGATGACGAAAAAATGAACCAGGGACTGAAGTATATTGTTTCCAAGGAAGGATACAACGTCATTACCGTAGATTCAGGAGAGACGGCCCTTGAAAAAATCAAGGATCTTTCATTTGATTTGATCCTTTCCGATCTTAAGCTGCCCGGCATTGACGGCATGGAAGTGCTGAGGGCCGTCAAAAAATTTGATCCCCATATTTTGTTTGTCATGATTACCGCCTACGGAACCGTTCATACGGCTGTTTCCGCCATGAAGGAAGGGGCTGAGGACTATATTGTCAAACCCTTTGAAATGGAGGAACTCAGGCTGGTCATCAAAAAAACCATGGAAAAACGGGAGCTTTTTTTGAGCAATCTCCGCCTCCAGGGCCAGCTTCAGAAAAAATACACCTTTGACAATATCATCGGCACCAGCGAGGCCATGACAAAGGTGTATAAGACCATTCTCAGCATAAAGGAATCCACCGCCACCGTTCTCATCCGCGGAGAAACCGGAACCGGGAAAGAGCTGGTGGCCCGGGCCATCCATTTTAACAGCAGAAGAGCGGCCAAGCCTTATCTTCCGGTCAATTGCGCCGCCCTGAATGAAAACCTTCTGACCAGCGAATTGTTCGGCCATGTGAAAGGCGCCTTTACCGGCGCTATTTCCGACAAGACCGGGCTGTTTGAGGCGGCCCACGGGGGAACCCTCTTTCTGGATGAAATCGGGGATATCAGCATCGGGCTCCAGAAAACCTTTCTCAGGACCCTGGAAGACGGAGAGATTCAACCCGTAGGCTCCTTTGAAAGGAAAAAGGTTTCGGTCAGGATCATTGCCGCCACCCATAAAGACCTGGAAGCCATGGTGGAAGACGGCAGCTTCAGAAAAGACCTCTATTACCGCCTGAATGTGGTGGCCGTTGAACTGCCCCCCCTGGTGCAACGAAAAGGGGATATCGGCCTTTTGGCCCATCATTTCTTGGGCCGGTATGCGGCGCAAAACCATAAACCCATTACCCGGATCTCCAACGACGCCCTCAGACTGCTGGAAGCCTACCCCTGGCCCGGCAATGTCAGAGAGCTTGAAAATATCATTGAAAGGGCCACCCTTTTTGAAACCACCCCGGAAATCACAACAGACAGCCTCCCCTCCTCGTTGACGGAACCCCCTATCCGTTCAGAAGAAAAACCCCTGTCTGAAGATGCCGGGTCCCTGGAACAACTCAGCCGCCGGCATATCTCCAAAGTGCTGGAATCGACCAAGGGCAACAAAACCCAGGCAGCCAGACTGCTGGGAATTGACCGCTCCACCCTGTGGCGCATTATGAACCGCTTAAAAATAACCTGACCCGCCCCATGGTGGGAAATGCAACACCTGATGCAGAATGCACCGACAGTTCATGAATTAAAAATTGTCAAATTCTTATAAATCCCCTTTATTTCCAAAGTCTTATCTTTTATATCCGGCCCGGCACACCCTTTGCTAATTCAACGTCCCAGGAATACATTCACCCGCATTATGGATGCGGCATCACAAAAAATCATGGAAGCCGGAGGGTATGATGAACCATAGTTTGTTTGGAAATTTAACGGATTGGGGAACCGTCCTGGAAAAACTGGAAAAATTGTCAAAAACAAAAGAACTGGACGCTTATCAAGACGAATTGATCCGTCTGCTGCGATTTGATGGGAACTGGAGGCTGCGGGAAGCCGCCATTGAAGCATTGCCCCTGGTTCAGCATCCAAGTCTGGATCTGGCCGGAGAGGTTCTTTCCCTGGTGAAACGCAAAGACATCTATTATGACGTCAGAATCCTGGCTGCCGATTGTCTGGATCTATTGATCCAAAAGATTGCCGACGGCAAAGCCTATGACAGGGACATGATCCGGAAATTTATCCAGGGCGCTCTCCTGGATCTCGATACACTGCTGAACTCACCCGAACCACCCAAATTCAGCAATATCCTCGAAAAAACAAGACAAAACATAAGCGAAATCAAGGCTGCCGTATACGCATAATCAGACAAAAAGGAGAAATTCATGATAATAGGCATACCCAAAGAAATCATGCAAAACGAGAACAGGGTCGCAGCACTTCCTGAAACCGTTGAAAAATTCATCAAACTGGGATTTGACGTCCTTGTCGAAACAGGCGCAGGGCTCGGCTCTTTTACAGAAGATGAGGCCTATCAGAAAGCCGGGGCCAAAATTGCAAAAAATGCCGCCGAAATATTTGATACCTCGGACATCATTTTAAAAGTGAAAGAGCCCCTGTTCAACCCTCAGTTCAATATCCATGAAATTGATATGCTCAAGGAAAGCCAGATCCTTATCACGTTTCTGCACCCGGCGGCGCCGGTAAACCATGAGTCCGTCAAAAAACTCCAGGCCCGTAAGATCACGGCCTTCACCATGGACGGCATCCCCAGGATATCCAGGGCCCAGCGCATGGACCCCCTCACCTCCATGAGCGCCATCACCGGCTATAAATCCGTCATTATCGCGGCGGCCCATTTTCCGAAATTCATCCCCATGATCGGCACCTCCATCGGCATGATCAAACCGGCCAATATTCTGGTGATCGGCACCGGTGTAGTGGGACTTCAGGCCATTGCCACCGGGAAACGACTGGGCGGCGTGGTCAGGGCCGTGGATATCCGGCCCGATGCCAGAAAAGAAGCCGAAAGCCTTGGGGTCAAAGTGGTTGGGTTTGATGCCCCGCCGGAACTGGTTCTCGGTAAAGGCGGTTATGCCAAGGCCCTGACCAGGGAGTGGCTGGAAAAAGAAAGAGCGGCACTGGCGCCCCTGGCGGCTGAATCCGATATCCTCATCCTCAGTGCCCTTGTTCCCGGAGAGGTGGCCCAGCATCTCATTACCCGGCAGATGGTAGAGTCCATGAAGCCGGGTTCCGTGATTATTGACGTATCCATTGACCAGGGAGGAAACTGCGCCCTGACGGATCCCGGGAAAGAACGCATCCACAACGGCGTCTATATCTGTGGGATTAAAAACATCCCCGGATCTTTGCCGGTCCATTCTTCCTGGCTCTATGCCAATAACCTGTATTATTTTGTTGAAAATCTCTTTAAAAACGGGGCCGGTGAATTTGATATGGGTGATGAGATCATCAAAGGATCCCTGGTTACCCATAAGGGCAGTCTGTTTCACGAAGGGACCCTCAAGGCCATGGGGCTGAGTCCGTCTTAACCATAATCTCCCGGGAGTGAATCATGACCAATCTTTTATTTATGCTGGGTGTCTTTGTGTTTTCCTTTGGGGTGGGATATGTTCTCATTTCAAGGGTTCCCACCCTGCTTCATACGCCGTTGATGTCCATGACCAATGCCATCTCCGCCGTCACCATACTGGGCGTTTTAATTCTCTTTTCCATTGAATCCACTGGAACGGAAACCTTTCTGGGGTCCGTTGCCCTGATCACGGCGGCCTTCAACCTTGTGGGCGGATTTGCCATCACGGACAGGATGCTGGGGCTGTTCCGGAAAAAAGCACAGGGAGGCCAAAAACAATGATGCCGTCCTCTCTTGGTTTAAATTTGTTTCTGGATTTTTCCGTCCTTGTCATCCTTATCGCCGGTATCTTTTTATTCCGCCGGCCCCACAGGGCAAAATCCGGCAACCTGACCGCCGCCTTTGCCCTGGTCTGTGCAGCCGCCCTGATTCTGGCCCGGAACGGCACCGCGCATCCCTATGTTCTCCTCCTGTGTTTTATCCTGGGGGCCGCCCCCGGATACCGGGTGGCCAAAAGAATCACCATGATTCAGATTCCGGCCATGGTGGCTTTCCAACATGGAGCCGGAGGGATAGCCGCATTTTTTCTCTCCCTTGCCGAACTTCTGAGGGGGTCCCCGCACCTGGGCCCGGTCAATGAAATTTCAGGGCTTTTGGGCCTTGCCATCGGATCTTTAACCTTTAGCGGCAGCATGATCGCCGGCGGCAAGCTGTCAGGCAGGCTGACCCAGACACCGCTTATCCTTCCCCGGCATACCCTGCTGGTCCTGACCAACCTGGCCGGAATTCTTCTGCTGATTACAGGTGCTGTATACGCCCCTGCAGAAAGTCGTATATTTCTGTATGTATCTATTATCCTTGCCTCTGTTCTCTTTGGCATTATATTTTCCATCCGCATCGGCGGGGCGGATATGCCTGTGCTGATTTCCTTTTTAAATGCAACCGCCGGTGTGGCAGCAGCGTTCTGCGGCATGATCATTGACAATAAGCTCCTGATTTCCTGCGGGGCAACCGTGGCCGCATCAGGGACCATATTAACCCATGTCATGTGCAAGGGCATGAATCGAAGTCTTTACAGGGTCTTTATCCCTGCGGAAGGCGGCTTTCAGAAAAAAAAATTTACCGGGACCCACACCGGCCGGGATGACAAGGCAGCCCCGGATACGGCGAAACCCCCCGATGAAAAAGACGATTTTCAAAAAACCCTGGAATATGCCCGGAATGCAGAAACCGTGATTATCGTCCCGGGGTACGGCATGGCAGTGGCCCAGGCCCAGTTTGCCGTAATTGAATTGGCCGGGACCCTCATGTCCATGGGCAAAAAATTAAATTTTGCCGTTCACCCCGTGGCCGGAAGGATGCCGGGCCATATGAATGTCCTCCTTGCCGAGGCCGGTATTGATTATGACCTTATAAAAGAAATGGATGATATTAATCCGGACTTCAAAAAAACGGCTCTGTCCCTGGTGATCGGCGCCTGCGATGTGGTCAATCCCGCCGCCATTGAAGCGGACGGGTCTCCCATCTCGGGCATGCCCATCCTTCTTGCCCATGAATCAAAACAAGTGATATGCTGTAATCTGGATGACAAGCCCGGATATTCCGGGGTTGAAAATCCCTTGTATAAAAACAACAACACCCTGTTGCTGCTTGGAAACGCAAAAGAAACCATGGAACGGCTGGTAAAAGACCTTTCAGGCACACCCTCCGAGGTTAAGGCCTTTTCAGGGCCGGCAAAAGGAGCCGGGCCTTTGGAGCAGGCTGCCGCCGAACTCTTGTCCGCCCGGACCATCATCATTATTCCGGGATACGGCATGGCCCGGGCCCAGGCCCAATTCAAGGTGGTGGAACTCTCTTGTATGCTTGAGTCCCTGGGAAAATCGGTAAAATTCGCCATTCATCCCGTGGCCGGAAGGATGCCGGGCCATATGAATGTCCTTCTTGCAGAGGCCGAGGTCGATTATGACCAGCTCTTTGAGATGGATGAAATCAATGCGGAATTTCAACACACCGACGTTGCTTTGATCTTTGGCGCCTGTGACGTGGTAAATCCTGCGGCCATGGAAACCACCGGCAGCCCCATTTCCGGAATGCCGATATTAATGGCCCATGATGCAAAACACATTATTGTCTGTAATTTTGATGAAAATCCGGGATATTCCGGAGTTGAAAACCCCTTATACCGGAATGAAAAAACAGTGATGCTGACAGGTGATGCCGCTGCAACGGCAAAGGAGCTGATGGATGCAATAAAGGCCTGAAGGCTGCAGGGCAATCGCATGTAACTTTTTGACGGGAAGTCTTTGTTCCGGGCAGATAGCAGGATGCATATCTATCTGGAAAATTTAGATAAATTCGTAACTAA
>Ga0208373_1003282_pt1 | contig 16108 bp, 16 predicted proteins | sample RifOxyC2_FD_184036 | JGI IMG/M metagenome (GOLD analysis project Ga0208373, IMG submission 184036) | Soil microbial communities from Rifle, Colorado - Rifle Oxygen_injection C2 (SPAdes) | ecosystem: Environmental > Terrestrial > Deep subsurface > Rock core/Sediment | place: Rifle, Colorado...
CTCCTTCTGAATTAACAGGTCGTTTTTTAGATTCGGCTACAACACAAGCACTCGCAGAAGCCTTAGGAGAAGAAGATAAACCTCCTAAAATAGAACCACAACTCGACCTTCCTCCAGCCCTAGATATTTCTATGACTGGAAAAGAACAAAAAGAGGTGGAAAAAGAACCTCTCTGGATAAAAGAAGACTATATTAAATGGGCAGAAAGTTTTGGAAAAGATGAACAGTGGGTGAATGAAACATTTAAATTTCAACCGGACGGAACGACAATTGTGGAGGGAAATTTGTATTTATTAGATACAAAAATCAAACAACTTCCTATTGGTTTGATGGAGGTGAAAGGAGATCTTAATGTCTCTGAAAATCCCTTTTTAAAACTCAATGGATATCCAAAAAAAGTTGGAGAAAGGTTTGAGTGTAATCATAACAATCTCTCATCTCTTCAAGGAATGCCGGAGAAGGTTGGGGAAGGTATATATTTACAAAATAACAAGATTAGTTCTCTTTATGGATTACCGGAAAAAGTGATGGGTAATTTTTATTTGTCTCATAATCAATTGGAAAATCTTGATGGAATTTCAAGAGAAACTTTCGGGAATTTAGGTCTTTCAGGGAATAACCAACTTACCTCACTCGAAGCTTTAAGAGGAATAAAGATTGAGGGAGATTTATATCTTAAAAATATTCCCGCAACAACGATTCCTGCAGGAATAGAAATAGAAGGAATTATTTATTTCAATGAACATCAAACTACTCTTGTTGCTGATGCACGAGCGAAAGGGTATCAGGTTGAAGTTTTCAAGTTCTGATTATTTCTTTTTTTATGATGTCCCCCCATTCTCTTGATAACCCCTTTCATACTTCTCAATTAAACCAAGAATCTCCTGCTCACTTAATGAATACTCATTTACCACCTGCCGAAGCCCAAGCACTCACAGAAGCCTTAGGAGAAGAAGATAAACCTCCTAAAATAGAACCACAACTCGACCTTCCTCCAACCCTAGATATTTCTATGACTGGAAAAGAACAAAAAGAGGTGGAAAAAGAACCTCTCTGGATAAAAGAAGACTATATCAAATGGGCAGAGAGTTTTGGAATGAGTGAAGGTTGGGTGGATGAAACATTTGAGTTTCAAGAAGATGGGACGACAGTTGTAAACGGAAAATTAAGTTTAATAAACACTAAAATAAGACAACTTCCCATCGGTCTTATGGAGGTAAAAGGAAATCTTTATATCTCTCGTAATTCCTCTTTTAAACTCAATGGATATCCAAAAAAGATTGAAGGAGATTTTGAGTGTAGTTATAACAATCTCACTTCTCTTCAAGGAATGCCGGAGAAGGTTGGTGGAAATATATATTTGGAATATACCAATATCAGTTCTCTTGATGGATTGCCGGATAAAATGATGGGTAATCTTTCTTTATATCATAGTCAATTGGAAAACCTTAATGGAATTTCAAAAGAAATTTCCGGGAATTTAAATCTTGGAGGGAATAACCAACTTACTTCACTTGAAGCTTTAAAAGGAGTAAAAATAGGTGGAGATTTAGGATTTGATCATATTCCCGCAACAGAAATTCCAGAAGGAATTCAAATTAAAGGAAGTATATATATTGATTCTTCTCAAATAACCTTGATTGCTGATGCAAAAAGAAAAGGATATCAGGTTGAAGTTTTATAGTCCTAGTCATTTCTTTATGTCCCATGAATCTCTTCGCAATCCTTTTTATGATTTTCCTGAACCAAACAAAGGAACTTCTTCTGAATTGACACGCCATCTTCTACCTTCAGCTGATGCCCAAGCACTCGCAGAAGCCTTAGGAGAAGAAGAGTCTTCCAGATCAGAACCACAACTCGATCTTCCTCCTGCAGATATTTCCATGAGTGGAAAAGAACAAAAGGAAGTGGAAAAAGAATCGTATTGGACTCGAGAGCAATACATTGAATGGGCAGAAGAATTTGGAAAAGATGCAGGTTGGGTAGATGAAACATTTAAATTTCAACCGGACGGAACGACAATTGTGGAGGGAGATTTGTATTTATTAGATACAAAAATCGAACAGCTTCCTATTGGTTTGATGGAGGTAAAAGGAGGTTTGAATATTTCCCAAAATTACTCTTTAAAACTCAATGGGTATCCAAAGAGGGTCGGAGGATATTTTGAGTGTAATTATAGTAATCTCTCATCTCTTCAAAGAATGCCGGAGAAGGTTGGGGGAGGTATAAGTTTGGAATATAACAAGATCAGTTCTCTTGATGGATTGCCGGATAAAGTGACGGGTGATCTTTCTTTGTTTAATAATCAATTAGAAAATCTTGATGGAATTTCAAGAGAAATTTTCGGAGGTTTAATTCTTATAGACAATAACCAACTTACCTCACTCGAAGCTTTAGGAGGAATAAAAATAGGGGATGATTTAGATCTTCAGAATATTCCCGCAACAGAAATTCCTGCAGGAATAGAAATAGGGGGAGATATTTATATACATAAATATCAAACAGACCTTATCGCTGATGCAAAGAGAAAAGGGTATCGAGGAAGAATTGATTTATGATCCTCTATATTATTGGTACACCTATTGGAAATTTGGCTGATATATCTCAGCGCACACTTGATGTGTTAAATTCTGTTGATGCAGTTGCGTGTGAAGATACCCGGGTGACTGGAAGCTTGCTTGCAAAGTTTCATATTTCTAAACCGCTTCTCATGGCTCATCAACATGCAGGAGTTGGAAAGATGAACGCTGTCTTAGATCTTCTAGGACAAGGAAAAGATGTAGCCCTTGTAACAGATGCAGGAACTCCAACGATTTCTGATCCAGGTGGCCTTTTGGTTCAAGAAGCTGTTCGGCGGTTTGGATCTGAATTAAAAGTTATTCCGATTCCTGGACCAAGCGCTCTTATTGCTGCATTGTCGATTTCAGGGTTTCCTGCAGATTCGTTTTTATTTTTAGGCTTTCCTCCTCATAAAAAAGGAAGACAATCTTTTTTTGATCGAGTAAAAGATGTGGAAGAAACCGTTGTTTTTTATGAATCCACACATCGGATTCTCAAAACACTGGTAGAATTACAAAAACGAATAGAAAAGCGACCAATAGTTGTTTGTCGAGAACTCACAAAACTTCATGAAACAACCTATCGTGGAACCGTTCAGGAAGTGACGCAGATGCTTGAAAATGATACAATAAAAGGAGAATTTGTCATTGTTCTCGCTCCAAATGGGTGGAAAAGATAAGAAAATATATGATACGGATGGATGAAAAAACACAATATCAAACAACAAATATTTTGAATGCACGAATGAATTTTTATCATTTTTTTCATGGACCAAGAGTGTTTGAAAAAGTTCGCGAGTATCTTTGCGGATTTGAGGGAATGGAAGTTTTTGATATCGGATGTGGAAATGGAAAAATGGTGTTTGAGGCATTGAAAGAATTTTCTTCTGTTCGATATTTTGGAATCGATCGTTCGCAAGCCATGATTGAAGAAACAAAACAACGTTGTCCATATTCAGACTCAGAATTCATGGCAACAGATATATATTCTTTTGCAACCGAACGAATGTTTGATCGAATCTTTCTTTGTCATGTTCTTCATCTTTTAGACAAAAAAGAAGCTATTCTCACATTTGTAAAAAAACATTTGAAGAAACAAGGAAGATGCGTCATTACATTACATAGTAAAGATGATGCTCCAAAAAAGCGTGATTGGATTCAATGGTTTAAAAATCAATATCAAAAAACGTATCAGAATAATCATGGAAATGTGACAATTGAAACATGGCCATCTTTGTTTGGAACAAAATTTGAGCCTGTCGTAGCTGAGTGTGTGAGAGGAAATATTCAACTTTCTGAAGCATCTCCGTATCTTGCATATCTTGAAACTGAACGTCATCGTTTTCATCCAGATCCAACAGAGGAAGAATGGAACGCTTTTCTTTTGTATGTACAAAATGAAATAGAATCATCCATTAAAGAACAAGGTTTTTTTGATGAAGAACAACGATATGGAGTTCTTGTTTTAGAAAATGCATCTTGAATCTTTTTTGCAGATCTTACTTTATTGCTATGCCAAAAACTTTTTACGTGACAACTCCGATTTATTACGTGAATGGCAAACCATCCATTGGTCATGCTTATACAGCCATTGCTGCAGATATTCTTGCACGTTATCATCGCATGCTTGGCGAAGATGTTTTGTTTCAAACAGGAACCGATGAAAACAGTCAAAAAAATATCGAAGCTGCTCGAGCTGCAGGGAAAGAAGATGATGTTCAAGGGTATCTCAATGAAATGGCTGCGCTTTGGCAGCGGACATTTGATTCACTGGGGCTCACGCATACACGTTTTATTCGCACAACAGAAGCTGATCATTTGGCAGCAGTTAAAGCATTTTGGAAAGCCGTGGAAGCAAAAGGAGATATTTATCAAGGAACCTATGAAGGGTTGTATTGTCAGGGATGCGAAGCATTTGTGACAGAAGCGGATCTTGTAAACAGAGAATGTCCGTTGCATAAAAAACCTCCTCTTCAATTGAAAGAAAAGAATTATTTTTTTCGTTTGACACGTTATCAAGATGCACTTCTTGAACATATCGGGAAACATCCAAAATTCATTCAACCAGAATCAAGACGTAATGAGGTATTGAGTTACATTCGCAATTTTTTTTCTGATGTTTCCATTTCGCGTGAAACCATGAAGTGGGGTATTCAAGTCCCAACAGATCCGTCGCAACGTATTTATGTTTGGTTTGATGCGCTCATTAATTATATTTCAGGGGTTGGGTATGGAACAGATGAAAAGCAATTTAATACATGGTGGCCTGCACAAGTGCATCTGGTTGGAAAAGATATTATCAAATTTCATTGTGCGCTTTGGCCTGCCATGCTTATGTCCGCAGGATTACCATTGCCGGAAACAGTATTTGCAAATGGATTTTGGACTGTTGATGGGCAAAAAATGAGTAAGTCCCTAGGCAATGTTGTTGATCCGGTTGAAATGGCTGAACAGTATGGAAATGATCCGTTACGATATTTTTTGATGCGAGAAATTCCATTTGGAAGCGATGGAGATTTTTCCGAAGCGCGTTTGGCTGGACGTTATGATGGAGATTTGGCAAATGAATTTGGAAACCTCGTGCATCGTGTGCTTTCCATGACGGAAAAATACACAGACAGCACGGTTCCAGAGCGAGCGGACGGTTTTTTGACCGGGGTATGGCCCGCGTACCATTTGGCTATGCAAGAATGTCGACTTCATGACGCATTGGAAATTGCTTGGAATGTTGTGCGTCAAACTAACCAATTTGTGGATCAGCAACAACCATGGACGCTTGCAAAAATGGAAGAGAAAAAAATGTTGCACGAAACGTTATATATTCTTTTGGAAACGCTTCGTCATTTGGCGTGGATGCTTTTCCCATTTCTCCCTTCAGCAAGTGAACGGTTGTTTGAACAATTAGGTCTTGCGGTTCCAAAAGAATTTTCGCAATCATTTGAATCAGCTTGGGTGTGGGGAGAAATGCAGCCTGGTTCAAAAATAAAAAAAGGTGAACCGCTTTTTCCGCGTCGTGAACCATCTATTTAATTTATACAAAATGATATGCCCATCATTGATCTTTCTCTCGCTGTTTTAGTTGGTGCGTTTGTGTTTTTTGGATTGTTTTTTGGTCTTGTTCACACACTCGGAAGTACAGTCGGATCCATTGTTGGAATTGTGATTGCAAGTCGATTGGTGGGGACTGCTGTTACGATGTTTGGGTTTCTTTTTGGCGGAAATGAGGGAATAGCAAGAATCGTTCTTTTTATTCTCATCTTTCTTTTTGTTTCCCGTGCCATCGGGTTTGTGTTTTGGGTTGGAGAAAAATTATTCGGATTTATCAAGTGGATTCCATTTGCAAAAACTATCAATCGTCTTGCGGGAGCTGTACTTGGATTTGTGGAAGGAGTGATTGTCGTTGGAATGTCTGTCTATTTTGTGATGGCGACATTACCAACAAGCGGGCTTGCCATGTGGTTACAGAGTTCAAATGGGGCAAAATATTTGCTTCAAGCCGTGAAAGCATTACAAGCGTTGTTGCCGCCAGAATTACAGCATTTAGTTCCATTACTCTAACGTATGCATTTTTTCGATACTCATTGTCATGTTCATTTTAACGCGTACAAAAATGATGTAGACGAAGTCATTCGCGCTTCGCTTGGAGAAAATGTTTTCATGATTACGGTTGGAACGCAGAGTACAACGAGTAAAAATGCCGTGACAGTTGCAGAACAGTACGAAGGAATTTGGGCATCGATTGGTCTTCATCCAAACCATACAACCGAGCAAGAATTTTTTGATGAAGAAGAACTTACACCTGAGACTTCTCATTTAGGAAAGATTAAAACACGCAGCGAACGGTTTGATTTAGATTATTATCGGGCACTTGCTCAGCATCCAAAAGTGATTGCGATTGGGGAATGCGGTTTGGATTTTTATCATATTCCCGAAGATCAAGATCGTGCGAAAATTATAAAAACACAGGAAGAAACAACACGTCTTCAATTTGATTTAGCAGATGAATTACATCTCCCACTTATCATTCATACACGTGATGCATTTGTAGAACAGAAAGAACTCATTCAAGAATATGTGAAAGCTGGACGTTTGGAACGTCGTGGAGTGATTCATTGTTTTACGGGAACATTAGAACAGGCTCAAATGTTTATCGAGCTTGGTTTTTTGATTTCATTTACAGGTATTGTGACCTTTCCTCCGCGAAAAGGAGAAGGAGAAATTTCTCCCCTTCAAAAAGTTGCACGTGATCTTCCACTTGAAAAAATCATGATTGAGACAGATGCTCCATACCTTGCTCCTGTTCCTTTGCGTGGCAAGCGAAATGAGCCGCGCTATGTGAGACATGTGGCAGAAAAGATTGCGGTATTAAAAGGAATTTCTGTGGAAGAAGTAGCAGAAAAGACGTTTGAAAATACATGTCGATTATTTAGATTGGATGTTTGACAATAAGAATAAATACTGAATCATTTTTTACATTTTATGGAATCAAGAGACAATTTATTTCAACAGTCAATTTCTGAAAAAGAAAGACAAAACATTCCCAAAAATTTACTTATCCATTTTGATACGTTGCATTTTTTATTGGCTTCTTTCGAGAAAAAAGATAGAGAAAAAATATCTTTACAGGAGGTTTTAAAACAAGCAGAAAATTTGAATACAGAAATGGAAGAAGTGCATGATCGAAAAGGGATCCATGGTGGAAGTATGGATGGAACAAGTCATGCAAAATTTCGTTCAAAAGATGGAACGATTTGGATGGCAAAAGATTATCCAAAAGAGAGATTACATAGAGCTTTTGTAGATGAATTTGTGGCCAGTCTTTCACATAAATTGGGTTTGTCTACAACGATGGATGTTAAAATAGGGACACACAACAATGTATTTAAAGTGTTTGTTCGATGGGAAGAAACGAATGGTTCCCTTTGGGATGATTTACGTGAAATAGGAGAAAATAGAGAAGATTTTGTCCGTGCATTAACCGCGGATGAATTGAAACAAATAGCGACCGAACAGGTGTTGGATTGGTTGGTTTCCAATCATGATCCGCATGCAGGGCATTTTTTGAGAAAAAAAGAAGGCGGATTTTTGTGTATTGATAAAGCGCAGGCATTCAAATATCTTGGGGATGTCGATGAACATCTTTCTGTAGACTATAATCCCAATGGATCCATAAACGGTGAAGATAATGTTTTTTACATGCCAGTGTATCATTTCGTCCTTCCTGAAATCGCCAAAGGAAATGGAAAAATTTCTCTCAAAGAAATTCGACAATGTATAAAGAGTGTCGTCGAAAGAGTTGAGGGAATCAGTGATGAAGAATATCAGAATGCCTTGTTGCCGTATGCACAATTTCGTTTTTCCGTTATTCAAAGTCATGAGGATCAGAAACGCGGATTAAATTTGGAACGATTTATGTCATTGGCTTTGCAACGCAAAAAAGATCTGAGAAAATCATTTGAAAGATTTTATCATGATTTGGAAGTGATGTATTCTGTTTCATAAATCAAAATGGATTATCTTGTTAAACCTCATATGTTTATTGGAATGGAGACCGGTAACGAGTTTACACATCTTCAAAGAGAGAAAAAAAATTCATTGGAAACTCCTGAAGAATGGAGGAGAAAAGAAGGAAAAACCGCTTCTGATTTTCTGATTTCGTTATATGAGACATATTTTTTTGCATTTGGTTCATACAAGGAAGAATGGAAAGAAATGAAAAAAGCATGTCATAAGATCGAATCTGTTTCTCCAACAAAAGCAGCGGAATTTTTTGATATTCAATATACTTCTGACTTTGGAAAAATAGCGGAAGGCCTCAAATGTATTTCGGAATCTTCTATTCTTCAAAAATTTTATGACAATATTTTAGATCAATTTTCTGGACATGTTTTGCGTCTTTTTGTCTTGAATATCCTTAAAAGAAAAGATGACGCGGAATCTTTTTTTAATGAAAAATATGTTTATTGGTCCGAGAGTCATAACGACAATTATCGGGGTTGGCTTAATGACATACTCCAGGAATTTTTCGTGGGTCCGAGAACGGTAAGTGATCTGGTTGTTTGGACGCTTGCGGAATCTTCTTTTGAAGAGATAGAACATTCCGTATCTTTTTTGGATACAGAAGAAACGGATCATGCGCTTCAAATTTCATCCGATGCCGCTTTTTTTATTCCGAATTGGACACTGATGCAAGAATCTCTTTCAAAATTTTTTACACCCTCACAGGAAAGAGAAATACGTGCTGTCCAGATGGAGGTTCCGATGCCGGATCGTGATCCTTGGTGGTATGAAATGAGATCCAGACCCGTATTAAGTGATGATGAAGAAGATAATGATGACGATAAAGATTTTTCTCTTTTGAATAACGTTAAAAGATATGAAAAAGAAGAGACACCGATGAAGTTGACAGATTTGGCACGACTTTTTTCCGCATTAAAAGAAGAAAACAGTGAAGCGATCGGAACGGCTCTTGAACATACTCTGGCACGTGGACCTATTCCAGCGGAGAAAAAGAAGTTTATTATTGACGGTTTGCAGATGGTAGCGGCAATTTATGGATGGAAGGGGGGGCAGATTGACCCATCTCTTGTTTCATTCCAAAAAAAATTGAAGCAACTGCAAGAAGATATTCCAATACCCGTTTCAGCAGATTCAATAGAAGTGACTCATCAACAATTTAAGAAAAAACGTACCATCGAAGCATATCCTCAAACTCTTCATAGACGCATGTTGGAAATTGTCGTGTCATTATTTGTAGATGAGGCTAGACAAAATCGAAATAATAAAGAGTCTGTGATTCAAGCGTTGTTTGTCATTGAACAACGCGCCAGATCTCTTTATGCGGAAGTGGTCGAAAAGGGGGTTCCTGCGTTTCGGGAATATATTCATTGGTTGAATGAACAGAGTAGACAGGTTGTGGAGGATGGAGAACCGCATCCCGGGGAATTTTATGTGGGTCGTGACACATTAACGACACTTTATCCGGCTGCAAATGCTTTTCGGTGGGGTAAAATGACAGGTGCAGAGAGACATAGATTAACTGTTTTTGTCAACGTATCTCGTCCTCTGATTCAAAATATGCGTTCTACGCACGAGATGCGTATGATCATGAAGGATTGGTTGGAAAAAGAAGGAGTCACTCGTTCCATGTTTGGGATTGATGGAGGATATACCGGATCAAGTCCGTACGAAGTTTTTAAGGCATTAGATTCAAGTTTTACCCAAGATAAAGGAGATAGACAAATTCGACTCCTCAATACCTCAAATGAAAATCGTAGAACGATTTCAGAAGATTATTTTGATATTGTTGAATGGATGGAAATGCTTCCAAAATTTACAGATCGGGCACAGCGTGTTCTTGCGACGGAGTTTGGGAAATATTATGTCAAAGCAACAAGACGTTCTTCCGTTGAACGAATATTAGCATGGACCGTTCAACATGCCGTTTGGAGAGAAATGATCAATGACAATTCAGATTTTGACAACTAACCTTCTTTTTTGCTACAACATTTTGTCCGTTAAAAGGACTAGATTTCGTTCATTGACAAAAAAGGAGGTGATCCATGCGTCAAATTCTACAACGATTGTTAAGAACGCTTTTTTTCGGATGTCTTTTTCCGCTTCCATTGATCGGAGTAGTCCTTCAATTGTGTGCGGAAGGTCGTTTCGTCATTGCCGCGTGTTTCTTGTTTTCTTTGGTCGGATATGGAATCTTGTACAGGACGAAAGTTTTGTACGATTTCTTGTTCGATAAAACATCGAATCGGGAGATCTGTGATTTGTTGTTCAAGTCCACGGAAAGTGGTAAAAATCCTGAAATAATCCCTATTGAGGTGGAACGTCCGGTCGTTTTTCAACCGTTCATGAAACGCGTTGTGGATCCGCGTCTGTGGGTCGAGCAACCATTTGATCTTTTATCCATCCGGGTGGTAAATCCTGGAGAGATCGTTTCATCGGTTCGAGACGGATGTCCTTTGGAGAGCGAAATTTTTTCTTTGCCGGAAAGACGACTCCGGGAAATTCGCTCACGCGGACGACCTTCGATCGTTCTTGTTCCCGAGGGTTCACAGGAACTTGGAATTGTCCGAACCAACACGGGGCAGGAATTGAAAATCTGGATGTTTCGACTTGAACAACCGATCACTGCGAACGCAAAAGAAAGGGAAAAATCATGCACTGGTTTCTTATCGTGATCTGGTTTATCCAGATTTTGAAAGAGTCTTTTTATTGGTGGACGCGTATGAGTGTAAAAGGACGTTGTTTCATGATCGTCTCCCGGGCGGCTCTTGCGTGTACACTCGTCTTTGTTCATCCTCTTTTTCTCATGATTGCGTGCTTGCGCTATTTTGGAGAACTGACCTTTCGGGACATGATTTTTTCTTCGGAAGTTCTTCAAAAGGACGACGAAGTTATTGAGACTTTTTTGGTCAAGAACCAGGTGATGAATACACAGGCCACACGGGCGTTTTTTCTCAGACAGACGTTTTTTGTCCGCTGTTTCCTGTCCTCGATTTTTTTCGGGCTCGTCTTCCTTTTTTCCGAGATTTCCTAATCAAATACCGGACGTTTTTTGTCCGGTATTTTTATATTTTTCTTCACGTTATTTTTCAGAAGTTTCATACGTAGCGCAATTCAGGATACAAGGGAAACTGTCCGGTCAATTCCTTTACCTTCCTGCGAATGTCATCAAGTTTTTCTCGATGACTCCAATGTATAATTGCTTCATTGATCCATTCGGCAATGAGAATCATCTCTTTTTCCTTCATGCCACGAGTAGTGAGTGGTGGGGTTCCGAGACGAATTCCGGACGGATCATACGGCTTGCGCGGGTCATTCGGAATCGTATTTTTGTTGACCGTAATTCCGGCACGATCAAGAGCTTTTTCCGCATCTGCTCCGCCAATGTTTTTGTTTGTGAGATCAATAAGGAGAAGATGATTATCCGTTCCTCCGGTCACGAGATGAAATTGCCGATTGGATAATTCCGTTGCAAGTGTTTTTGCATTTTGAACCACTTGTACTGCGTATTCTTTAAATGCTGGTTGAGATGCTTCGTGAAGAGCGACGGCGATTGCAGCTGTCTGATGATTGTGTGGACCTCCTTGAAGACCAGGGAACACGGCACGATCAATCATGGTTGGAAGATATTGGCGAGATCGTTCTGGAGGGGTTTTCATTGGTTCAGACGGTTCGCCATTACATAAAATCATGGCTCCGCGCGGACCTCGAAGCGTTTTATGTGTGGTGGTCGTTATCACATCCGCGTATCCAACCGGGGAAGGATGAACGCCACCCACAATGAGCCCCGCAATATGCGAGATGTCCGCCACGAGATATGCGTCCACGGAACGGGCGACTTCGTTCAATCGCGCCCAGTCAAAAATGCGTGGATAGGCTGTTGCACCCACAAACAAAAGTTTAGGACGTTCTTCAAGAACCTGTTTTGCTAATGTGTCATAATTCAACCAACCATCAGGATCTGTCACATATTGTACAGACTCATAATACGTCCCGGAAAAATTTACTTTCCATCCGTGGGTAAGGTGTCCTCCATAGGTGAGGTTTAGTCCCATAAGTTTTTCACCTGGTTTGAGGAGAGCAAAACACACCGCTTGATTGGCCGGGGAACCGGAATACGGTTGAACATTCGCATGAGAAACTCCGAAAAGTGTTTTGGCTCGTGTTTGTGCTAATGTTTCAATCACATCTATGCATGTATTTCCTCCGTAATATCGTTTGCCTGGGAATCCCTCGGAATACTTATTTGTTCCAACGCTTCCCAAGGCCTCAAGAACCGCAGGAGAAACGAAATTTTCCGATGGAATCATTTCTAATCCTTCGCGTTCGCGGTGAAGTTCGTTTTCCAATGCTTGGGCAAGTTCCGGATCTGTTGTTTGAATGGTCATATTAATATTGACAAAATAGATAAAATGAAAGTATTCTTTTTTTTCGTTCATTTAAATTCTGAATAGTCTGTCTATTGGGAAAGAATAACATAGAGTGGGAAAGAACAGAAAAAATAGAAGGAGGCCGGAATGGCACGAATTCTTTTTATAGACGACCGGATGGATGAAATTCATTGTCAGTGGCAGTTATCCGGTTGCGAAAATGACCACGAATTGCTACCTTTGCAGCCGTTCGAATCTATTGAACAGGCTCGCTGGATGGTGGAGGAATTTCGACCGGACGTGATTCTAGTTGGTTACGGACTGAATAAATCGGATATTACGGGTGCTGACGTAATTCGATCTCTTCGAAAAGAAGGGTACAAAGGTCGTATGATTGCAAACAGCGGGGGTGGGAGAAAACTGTTTGACCGGTCCGGTATTGTGGTAGACGGAAGTGCAGACAGAACTCCCAATGGTCTCAAGACAACCGTGGATAACCTGGAAGGAAGATAATGATGGGAAGAGAAGAACGAAAGGAAGAGTTGGAGATGTTGATTCAAAGGAGTCTTTTTGATGAAGCGACCAGAATGGCGCGTCATCCGCTCGATTACGAGGAGGGCGAGGCATTCGTTGATATCACCTTCCGAGAAGAAAATGTCCCGCAGGAGATCATCGAGGCTGCTCTTGAGGGTTTTCTGGAGAGTCGGGTGAACCGTTACGAGTTGCATGGATACTGGGTTCACAGTCTCTCACACTTTACGGACAAACTCTGGAAGCGTGGGATGCGATCGTGGATCAAACGGTTCAATGAAACGGCCTTTCGTGGTGTCTATGAGACCGGAGATACCAACTGTTCCGATCGCCTTGTTGGAGACTTTGGACGGTATGCGTCTTGGGACGACGATTCGACCGACTTCCACCTGACGGACAAGATCCTTCGGTGGATGAAGTGGGACTATCTCGGATATACCAAGGCTCGCATTCAAATGAGAGTCTTTCAATCCGAAGAGGAATACATCTGCTGGCGTCTCGGGCGACTAGAAGATTTCATGAATCACGTAGATATCGAACAGATTCAAGCTTTCCTCCGACGTCTGCGAGAACTCGGGTCGGACGTAAGCGAGTTTGATGCCCTTCCGCGCACTATACTTACTCAGAGACTTGAGGAGTATAGACGGAAACTGGAAGTGGAAACCGAGGACTGGCGCAAGGAGAACTTGCGTAAAAAAATTGCCGGATTTGAGACGAATCTCGCTTTGTTGTGAAATATTTTTTCCGAGGAGAAAATCATGGATAAAATTGATCGGAAAAAGACGGTGTATGAGGGTGATCGGATCAGTTTTCTCATGCAGGGAAAGTATAAGGCTGGTCTGCCGGTCTCGTTGCGTCTGCATTTCGATAAGCTTCAGGATGGTCATGGAATTGTGAAGTTCGACCGGGCGGGAACCGTTCTGCCGACAGGGGTCGAACTCGGCGGACGCGAGGGTTACGAACGCATGCTTGACGGCATCGATGTCGCGTACATCGAGGGTCATAACGGACTCTCCCTCAAGTTCGAGGGCGACGAGATGCCGATTTTCGGTATTGAAAAAGTCCATCCCGCTGAGGGGGCAGAGCTCTACTTCCACGTTCTTCCGGTGGAACTAGGAGGCGACGGGGAGATCGTCTCGAATGAGACAATATTCCACGAGTAATATCTCAAAAAGAAAAACGGTCTGGACGTACTGTCCGGACCGTATTTTTGTTTATGCTTTTTGTCTTCGTTTTGAGACAAAGAGAACAAATAGATAAGAGACAAAAGGAAAGACAGTTATGACCGTCATCCCAAATGTTCGTCCAAGGCTGAAGAATGGACTATATCCAAGCCCGAATCCCATAAAAACAGAACAAGGAACCTTATCAAAAAAATATATTTTGTCGATGTTTTACAGTTTTAAAATGTGTAAATCTCTTAAAATATCATGGTATACTGATTGTGTATGTTTGAAGGAGTCACACACATTCATTTTGTAGGAATCGGAGGAATTGGGGTTTCGGCTCTGGCAAAATATTTTTTTCGTTGCGGAGCAAAGGTCAGTGGTTCAGATCTTCAGGATTCGGAATTGACGAATGAACTCAAACACATGGGCATGCAAATTTTTTCAAACCATGCAACCAATCATGTGCCATCTGATACAGAACTTCTTATCTATTCTCCTGCAGTGTCCGCTTCGAATGTTGAACGCATGGAAGCAGATATCCGCGGTATCCAACAGCTTTCCTATCCGGAAGCACTTGGGGAACTTACAAAGCAATATTCAACTATTGCGGTTTGTGGAACAAATGGAAAAAGTACAACCACAGCGATGTTGGGTCTTATCCTTACAGCAGCTGGTCTTGATCCGACCGTGATTGTTGGAGCTAAGGTTCTTGGATTTTCAGATGGGAATCTTCGTATGGGAAAAGGGAAGATTCTTGTGATTGAGGCATGTGAATATCGCGCGCATTTTTTGCATTTGTATCCTGAAATGATTGTGATGACAAATATAGAAGCAGATCATTTGGATTATTTTCGAAATGTAGATCATGTTCGTGAAGTGTTTCAACAGTTTGTCGATCAGATAGGTGAAAAAGGATTAGTTGTGTGGAATGCAGATGATCTACAGTCAAGGAAACTCCAAATTCCTCACGGTATTGCGTATGGATTTGAAAAAAAAGCAGATTTCATGGGTCGCGATAGAAGGATTGTTTCTGGGCATCAGGAATTTCAGATGCAGAAGATGGATGGAAAAGAAGAATTAGGAACATATATTTTGCGTGTTCTTGGAAGTTTTAATGTAATGAATGCAATAGCAGCGGCAACAGTTGCTTTGAAACTAGGTGTTTCCCCTGAAATCATTCGTGAAACTCTTGAGAAATTTTCTGGGATCTGGCGGCGGTTTGAACGTGTTGGGGTCTGGAAAGGAGCTGACGTTGTTTCTGATTATGGGCATCATCCAACCGCAATTGCGAATACATTAACTGGAGTACACGAATTTTTTCCGAATAAACGCATCGTTCTCTGTTTTCAACCGCATCAACATGCACGTACGCAGACCTTGTTCACAGATTTTGTTCAAGCACTTTCGCAAGCAGATATTTTGGTTATTCCGGAGATTTATGGCGTTGCAGGTCGTACAGAATCCGAGATTGTTTCTTCTCGTGATCTTGTTGCTGAAATAAAAAAGTTAGATCCTCGCAAACCTGTTTTTTATGCAAAAGATTTAAATGAAGCCGAATCTATTCTGCGTGACCTTATCGAAGAAGGTGATCTTCTTTTGATTCAAGGAGCAGGGGATGTTGATTTGCTCGCACGACAGTTCGTGAGATAACAACATCTTTACCTTCGATACATATGAACGACATCACCCCACAATTAAAAACTCTTTTTCAAGATCGTCTCAAAGAAAATGAATTGCTTTCTAAACACACAAATTTTCGTGTAGGCGGTCTGGCACATTGGTTTGTCGATATACGAACGATTGATGAACTAAAACAAGTTCTTATTTTGGTTCAGAAACAGCAAATTCCTTGGTTTGTCATGGGCGGAGGATCAAATATACTCGCAAGTGATGAAGGATTTTCTGGTGTTGTTCTTCAAATGGCCATGCGAGGATCTAAAATAGAGGGAACACACGTGATTGT
>Ga0208373_1003284_pt1 | contig 16098 bp, 14 predicted proteins | sample RifOxyC2_FD_184036 | JGI IMG/M metagenome (GOLD analysis project Ga0208373, IMG submission 184036) | Soil microbial communities from Rifle, Colorado - Rifle Oxygen_injection C2 (SPAdes) | ecosystem: Environmental > Terrestrial > Deep subsurface > Rock core/Sediment | place: Rifle, Colorado...
AATTTAAATAACTCAAAACATTCGTCGCTTCGCTCCGATTTTACTGCTTTACAGGGGGTGGATACCTTAGAGCGGATTCAGTGGATACTTTGAACGGAATATACAACAAAGAGGATTTAAATGAAATATTGATTGAAAAATATAAAGAAGCAATTAAAGAAATTGTAGAAAAAAATAGTTATTATCCAGTGCCAGTTAGGTTTGAACAAGAATATATAAATAGTCTATTAAAAAAAATAATAGATAAATCAAATCGTTAATTTGAAAAAAAATTTATGAAAAAATCGCTTATTGTTTTTTGTAGTATAATAATTTCTGGATGCACAACGCTTTACTATCCGGGTATAAGCGGTTCACGTTCTGCTACGGAACAGTCCTTGATGTATACGGCTATAAAAACTGCTTGTAATAATATTGAACTTTCGCCAAGTAAACAAAATATAGATGAACTAAAAAAGCAACTTGATAAGTATCAAAATGATAGAAATGAGTTAAAAAGTAAAGAATCCACATATAATTCTATAAATTTTAAAATTGAAATGGATAAGATAACAAATAAAATTGAAGATATTAGATATAAACTGGATAAAATTCAAAATATAAAAAATATTTCACCAAAAATCAAAACAGGAAAAGTATATGTCGAAATACGATGTAATCCTGAAAGAGGATATCTTTACAGAAATCTTATAGAAAATTCGTTGATAGATCAAAACATTATATTAACAATAAATGAAAAAGAAGCTGATTTAAAACTGAGAATAGTTGTTATCCAAGATGGTTTGGATAATAGTTTCACTAGATTTTTATATATTTATACAAAACAACAACTTAACGCATGTGTAAGTATGGATATTTCTTTAATTGATTTACGAACTTCTAAAATTCTTTTTTCCGATAAGGTTCACGGTAACTCTTATTATAGTCAAACCAAATATTTTGGTCTCGGTCCTATCCACGATACTAATAAGTAAAACACTCGCCAAGAAACTCATCGAATAATTTAAAATATAAAATTTTTCCTTGACAATAAGTATATTTATTGCTATGATACTTGCAGATAATGTAAAGGATGATGTATATGATTATAAATAAATATCCTAAAAAAAATATTTTAGCTATTCTTAATAAGGAAGGAAGAGAAATTTATGGATTTGACGAAATAGTAAAATTATCAGGATTAGATAGAAAACATGTTTGGTATATTCTTTCGCGTTTGAAAAATAAAGGAAGACTTATTCGGTTAGAAAAAGGAAAGTATTTATATGTTCCCGAGGGATTTGAAGGGAATTGGACGGGGAATAGTTATCTTATTGCCTCAAATCTAATTAAACCATATGCTATAGCATATTGGTCGGCATTAAATTACTGGCATTATACAGAACAGATACCTTCAACTATATTTATTCAATCGGTTAAAAGAAAACTTCACAAAACAAAAAATATATTTGGTGTTGAATATAAATTAATTACTGTTGGGAAAAGTAATTTTTTTGGATTAACCACTATATGGGAAAATCATCGCAAAATTAAGATAACTGATAAAGAAAAAACTATTATAGATTGTCTTGATTATCCAGAATATTGCGGTGGATTATCTGAATTGATTAAAGGTGTTCAATATGGTTTTAAAAATAAGGAATTAAACGTAAGAAAACTGATAAATTATGCAGGCAGAATATCAAACAGGACTGTTATGAAACGACTTGGATATATTCTTGAAAAATCAAAAATCAGGTTATCTGAAAAGTTAATAAATAAAATTAGGAATAAAATAAGTGAGGGATATTCTTTACTTGACCCAACGATGCCTAATACTGGTAAATTAAATAGTCGTTGGAGATTAAAATTAAATCTGTTTTAAAATATCATTTATATGATTTCTGATCAAGAAATACGATATTCAGCGAAATTAAATGGAGTGGCACCGAGGATAGTTGAAAAGGATTATCATATAGGCTTATTTCTCAGAGAAATAGGTAAAAGCAAAGAAAAACAATATTTTATTTTTAAGGGTGGTACTGCTTTAAGAAAATGTTTTTTTAAAAACTATAGGTTTTCTGAGGACATTGATTTTACTGTAACAAAAAGAGCATTAAATAATAGAAGGATTCTAATAGATATTTTTAACACTTTATGTAATAAATGTAACAAAGATTTTGGTACTACATTTAGATTTTTCAATATTACTACTGAAAGGGAAGTATATGGACAGGAATCGTATAAGACAGTGATTCATTACAATGGATTTGAAGGTATCGGAAAAATAAATATTGATATGACATTTTATGAAAAAGTTGAAATACGTCCATATACAAGGCAAATAAAGCATCTTTATTCTGATAAATCAGATTTTGGAAGAACTTATTTGAGAGTATATCGGTTAGAAGAAATAATAGCTGAAAAATTAAGAGCAACCGCATATATTCATTATTATCCTCGTAATAGAGATATATATGATATTTGGTACTTGAGTGAATCAGCAAAATTAAAACATAAACAAATAGCGAAAGTATTTATTGAAAAGTGTAATTTCAAAAGAATAGACCCTCTGCTAATTGAAAAGATAGACAATGTTTATCTCGAGAAGTTTAAAAAATCATGGCAGGCTCAGATTGGACATCAGATAAATAATTTACCTGATTTTAGTAAAATAAAAAGAGAATTCCTTCAATTCACAAGAGATATAATACGTATTATTAAGGGACTAAAATAAAGGTAATTTCTGAGTAATGTATTACAAAAAGATTATTCGTTTACTTTTTCCTTATAACTTATAGCTCACAACCTGTATTATAACATGTTTCCGACGCTTTTTAAATTAGGTCCTGTTGAGATTCATACTTACGGTGTTTTTGTTGCACTTGGTTTTTTTATTGGGTTTAAGGTGTTGTTATATTATGGAAAAAAAATAAATATTTCAGTATCTTTGATAGAATCGCTGACATTCTTGGTTTTTATTTTTTCTATTATTGGTGCCAGGATTTTTTATGTTTTAATTTCTTGGGGTGAATTTAGAGATAATTTTTTAGATGTTTTCAAAGTTTGGCAAGGCGGGCTTGTTTTTTGGGGTGGATTTTTGGGCGGAGCATTGACGGTTATAATTTTCGCACTAAAAAATAAAATTTCAATCTGGAAAATGGGTGATGCTTTTGCACCGGCTTTAGCGATTGGACATGCACTCGGAAGAATCGGATGCTTTTTTGCAGGTTGCTGTTACGGTAAACCGAATGATTCGTTTTTTGGCGTGCTTTTTCCTAAAGAGTCGTTAGCACCATGTGATGTTAAACGTTTGCCGACCCAATTGATTTCAGCTGTTTTACTTCTTATATTGTTTTTCATTTTAAAATATTTTTGGAACAAAAAACGATTTGATGGGCAGGTTATGTTGGTTTATGTAATTCTTTATTCTTTAGGCAGGTTTTTCATTGAATTTTTTAGAGGCGATTTCAGGGGATATATGATTTTAGGTATTACACCGACACAGATTGTAGCGATTATAGTTTTTGTTATTAGTTTTGTATTCTACTATAAAAAAGTATCAAAGATGTCGTCATGAAATGGCAGAAAAAAATTCGATGACCCCGCCACTAATTCTTTTGCGGGTAAACAAGGTCAGCAACTACAATGAAAAAATATTATATATATATTATGTAGTTGTCAAACTTGCTTGACAATGTTTGATGTTATGTGGTTGATATTTTAATGGTAAAGGCGATTAGCAATCTAATCAACTACGCAATCTGAGCAACTACAGTTGAAAGTCCTAAATTGTTTATGGAAAATCAAGAAAAAGTTATTTCAGATAAGGAAAAAATGCGGTTGGATAATTTTTTGAAAGAAAAATATCCGGATTATTCACGCGGTTATTTTCAGCGATTAATAAAGAATGGTTTTGTTAAAATAAATGGAAAGTTCTCGCAATCAGGAAATAAACTGCGATTAAATGATGTTATAGATATTGAATTTGTAAGCAAAGAAGAAAAAATATTGCCTGCAGAAATTCCTATAGATATAATTTATGAAGATAAAGATATAATTGTTATAAATAAACAGCCGAATCTTGTGGTTCATCCAGCCGGTCGGCACAAAACGGATACTCTTGTTAATGGATTGCTATACTATTTTAAAGGTAAACTTGCACCGTTTCTTATTCATAGGCTGGATAAAGATACTTCGGGTGTTATTGTTGTTGCAAAAACAGAAATAGCAAAGGAGTTTTTGTCAAGACAGTTCCATCAACGGATGATAGATAAAAAATATTTAACTATTGTTAATTGCGTAATTAAAGAGTCGGAGGGTACTATTGATGCGCCGATTGGAAGGTCAAATGAAGATAGAAAGAAGTTCATAGTCGGTTCGAGAGCAAATAGGGAGTCAAAGACATTTTTTAAAGTTATTAAACGGTTTAAAAATACAACTTATCTTGAAGTTAAACCATATACAGGTAGAACACATCAGATAAGGGTTCATCTTGCTTATATAGGTCATCCGGTTTTAGGTGATACAGAATATGGGATACAGTCGGAATTGGCGAATAGGCAATTGTTGCATGCTTCAAGTATCGGATTTTTGCATCCCAAAACAAAAAAAAAGGTTGAGTTTTCGGCATCTTTGCCGGAAGATTTTAAGAAAGCATTGAAAATACTTGAGGCAGAGAATATAGAAAATATTTAGCCAAGTCTCAAACCCGCATTGGGCTCTGGCAAAAGATTTGTTATGAAAAAAGTTAATTTATATTTGATTAACATTATTTTATTTCTCACGGGATTTAATTGCAGTATACTCTTTTCTCAGGAAGTTAATAAATTAAATATATCCGCTAATGATATTGCTGTTATGAATTTGAAGGATAGTTTTGTTGAAATAAGCAGTTCAATTGCAAATATAAAAACTTCTATTAAAATGTCGGATGATTTATCAAATACAATAACTGAAAAAATGTTTAATATTGAAAAGAAAATTATAGAATTAAACAAGAATATGGAAGAAATATCCTTAATTAATAATCGTATTGCTAATGTAGAGGATAATAATAAAAAAGAAGTATTAATATTAAAGGACAGCATCAAATCTAATGAAGATGCGTTAAAAATTATTTTGAATGATATTCATTATTTGCGTGAAAAAATAAACACTGACAAAAAACCTGTAATTAATAATAAAAAACAGGTAAAAGAATATGTTCCATATATTGCCATGGGAGTATCGTTACTTTCCTTCATTATTGCTGTATCCCATTAGTATATTCAACGTTACCCAGCATTGACAAACCGTTATAATTTTTATAAAATCAATAAGATTAATATTAGATAATACTTATTAAATTCGGAGGTTTTTTATGTCCTTGAGCGAAGGCAAAATCTGGTTTGACGGCAAATTAGTAGATTGGCAGGATGCAAAAATTCATGTATTGTCGCACGTTGTGCATTACGGTTCATCAATTTTTGAAGGGATTAGATGCTATAATACTGATAATGGACCTGCAATATTCAGATTAGAATCTCATATTGACCGACTATATGATTCGGCAAAAATATATAGGATGGATGTTCCTTTTGCTAAAAAGGAATTTTTGAGTGCGAGCATAGAAGTTGTAAGGATAAACAAGTTTAAAGAATGTTATATTAGACCAATTGTTTTCCGCGGATACGGGGAGATGGGAGTAAATCCCTTGAAAAATCCCGTAAATTGTGCTATTGCAGCGTGGGAATGGGGTGCATATCTCGGAAAAGATGCCTTGGAAAAGGGTGCTTCTATTCATGTATCTTCCTGGCGTCGTCCCGCACCCGATACTTTTCCGGCACTTGCAAAAGCGGGTGGAAATTATCTAAACTCACAACTTATAAAGATGGAAGCAATAAATAGTGGTTATGAGGAAGCGATTGTTCTGGACGTTTATGGATATGTTTCCGAAGCATCCGGCGAAAATATTTTTATTATTAAAAATGGGGTAATTTTTACTCCGCCGACAAGTTCTTCTATACTTGCAGGTATTACAAGACATACAATTTTTACTCTTGCAAGAGATATGGGTTTAAGGATTGAACAGCATTCTATTCCCAGAGAATCATTGTATATTGCGGATGAGGTGTTTTTGAGCGGTACGGCGGCCGAAATTACACCAGTCTCAAAAATTGATAAAATTGTTATCGGTAACGGAAAGTGTGGAGAAATAACACAAAAACTTCAGAAACAATATTTTGATTTGATAAGAGGGAAAATCAATGACAAATATAATTGGCTTACATACGTGAAATAGAAACAATTACGATGATTATAAAAGAAAAGGCGGATTACAGGGATTAAAAATATCAAATTAAATATATTTCAATAATCACCGTAATCTTATTCTATAATCCCAGTAATCATATTTTTATGAAATTACAATCACATATTATTATTTCATTTTCAGTTTCTGCATTTTTATATTTTATTTTCAGATCATATATTTTATCGTTATCTTCTTTTATTGTTGGAATATTCATAGACCTTGACCATTTTTTTGAATATTTTTATCATTGCGGATTTGAATTAAATGTTAAAAAATTTTTTAAATTAGCAGAAGAATATGCATATAAAAAAACATTTTTGCTTCTACACAGTTGGGAGTTGTTTTTAATCTTTTCTGCATTGATATTTTTTAGTTCTGCAAACGAAATATTGTTCGGTGTTTATGTCGCTTATACAATTCATTTGCTGTTTGACCAGTTCGGAAATTTAAGCAAGCCGCTTAGTTATTCGTTTATTTATAGATGGAAAAATAAGTTCAGTGCGGAGAAACTATGGCGTACCGACTTACTCGGTTGCAAGTAATATTTTTAATAGGCATATTTTTTCTTGTGTTTAATATTTGTAATAGGATATATCGTGCCTGGCTGAGTTCTAACAGAAAAGCACCTGTTGTTCTACAACAAGAAGAAAATGAATATGAATTGGTTGAAGAAAGGTTCCGTAAAGAGCAACAGTTAAAAAATATCGAAAGCACAGCAAGGCAGCATATCGCTATAACCGGTGAGAAAATCAGAATTAAGAAAAGAGATGGGTACGATGTAGCTCCGGCTCAAGAGGTGTTAAGAAAAGCCAAAGATTCATTTACAGCATCCGATTATGAAATTGCTCTGGAATATTCAAAAGAATCTTCAGTGCTGATTGATTCCGCAAGTAAAATAGCAATCCCTAAAAGAGTACATATTGTTCAAAGCGGTGATTGTCTTTGGTATATATCAAAAAAGTATTTTAAAAGAGGTTCTAATTGGTATGATATTTGGAAAGCTAACGAAGAAAAAATTCCTGATTTTGATCTTATCTATAGAAACCAGAGTATAGTAATACCCGCAATCCAGAAAAATTCCTGATATTTATGGCAAAAAACAACAAAAATTTATATGACCTTTTAGTTGATTGGCGTGATGATAGGGCGAGAAAAGAAAACATCCCTGAAAGCAAGAAATACTTTATATTTCCGAATTCAACATTAAAAAATATTGCAGAACTTGGTCCGAAAACGGCTGAGGAATTGATTAAAATTAAAGGTATTGGTAGTAAGAAATTATTGCAATATGGGAATGAAATTTTGTCAATAACAAAGGATAGTATTATTGAAGATTTTAAGCAGCCGGAAGAAACAATGCTGTTTAGTGAAAAACGGGCAGAAAATAATGTTTTATCCATAAGCCAGCTTAACAATCGGATAAAACAGGTTTTAAATGATTCGTTTAATTCAGGTCTGTGGATACACGGAGAATTATATAGGTATGAACTGGATGTATTAAAGGCTGACGCAAGACCTTACGGACAGGTTTATTTTGAGCTTGTAGAGCAGGATTCAGCAACAAAAGAAAGAAAAGCTACCATTTCAGCTATGATATGGGGTGAAGAAAGAATAAGGATAAATGAAAAATTAATGTCTTTGACTTCCGGGCTTGTTCTTAAAGACGGATTGCATATAAAAGTTAAATGCAATGTTGATTTTTATCCCCCACAGGGTAGGGTTCAGATTCGTATAACGGATATAGATCCGGAATACACAATAGGTAAAATGGCTCTTGAGAAAAAACTTATTCTTGAGAAACTTAAAAAATCGGGGCTTTTAGAAAAAAATAAAAAGATACAAATACCGCTTGTTCCTTTGAAAATTGGTTTAATAACTTCCGTTGGAAGTGCCGCTTATAATGATTTTGTCGACGAATTGAAAAAATCAAAATATTCTTTTTCTGTTTTTGTATGTGATGCAAGAATGCAGGGTGCTGATTTGGAAACAGAGGTAAGGAATTCAATTTATACGCTAAATAAACAAGATATAGACGTTATTGCGATAGTCCGCGGCGGGGGAAGTGCATCTGATTTAATGGGTTTTGATAAAGAAGGTGTTGCCGTAGCAATAGCAAAATCGGAGAAGCCTGTTTTGACAGGTATAGGACATCAGATTGATAGGACTATCGCCGATGAAGTATCTAACCAGTCATTCAAGACTCCGACAGCAACGGCACAGTTTATTGTAGAGAAGGTTCATAATTTTGAAATTGACTATGAGGAAATTTTTGAGAATATACTGGAAAATCAGAAACAAATATTGATTAATGAATTAGAGAGATTAAAAAATATTTCAAAACAGGTAAAATCAGCTACTCTTATGTTTACAAGTAAATTAGAAGGCGATATTTCGCAGTTGAATGAAAAACTAAAATGGAATATTAAAAGAATATTTGATAATAGTTATAGAAAGCTTGAAGAATTGGATAGATTTATTAACTCAAAGAATCCTGTTAACATCCTTAAGTTAGGATTCGGATTGGTATATGGTGAAAATAATAAGATTATTAAAAGTATTAAAAATGTTATAATAAATACCGATATAAAGGTTGAGTTACGGGACGGTAAATTAATAGGAAGCGTAAAATCAAAAGATGTCCTGTAATAATAAGGATGTCGGAGAGGTGCTTGTGAACGAGAAAATATCGTATTCTGAGTCATTTGAAGAGCTTAGTAAAATACTTGATAGCATTGAAGGCGAGAATGTTGAGATAGATAGTCTTGCCTTGAAAGTTAAAAGGGCAACGGAATTGATTAAAATTTTGAGAAACAAACTTAAAAAAACTGAAACTGAAATCAAAGAAATAGTAAAAGAATTTGATACATCTCAAAAAGATACTTGGTAGTTTTGATAGAGGTAAAAAGGTAAAAGGGTAAAAAGGTGGAGAGTAAAAGTCAAATAATTAACCCAAAAACTAATCCCTATACCCTATACGCTATTCCCTGAATTTAAAAGGAGGAAGGAAAATGGTTAATATCAGGTTGGATTATTCTAATTGTATGTCGGAGTTTGTGGGAGAACATGGGATTAATTTATCGGAATTACAGGCACTTTATCCGAAACTTACTTCCGCTTATAGCGTAGTGCAGCAGAAAAAAGCGAAGGGCATGCTTGGATTCATGGAACTTCCGTATAAAGCGGACGAAGCGAAAAAAATAAGTAGTTTTGCTAAAAAAGAAAGAATAAAGTTTGATGATTTTGTTGTAATCGGTATCGGCGGTTCTGCACTTGGAAATATTGCATTACAGACGGCGATTAATCATTTAAACTGGAATTTACTATCTAAAAAGCAGAGGAATAATTGTCCGAGGCTGTTCGTGCCGGACAATGTAGACCCTGAACTTATCAAAGGTTTATTGGATGTTTTAAACCTGAAAAAGACAGTTTTTAACATAATATCAAAGTCCGGAACAACTGCAGAATGTCTGGCAAATTTCTTTATATTGAAAAATGCTTTAATTAAAAAAGTGGGTCTTAAAAACTGGCAAAAACATATTATTATATCTACTGATGAAAAAAAAGGTTATTTAAGGGAACTTGCAAATAATGAAGGTATTGCATCTTTCGTGATTCCCGCAAATGTTGGCGGAAGGTTTTCTGTGCTATCGCCTGTAGGTCTTATATCTGCGGCATATTGCGGTATGAAGATTGAAAAACTTTTGGAAGGGGCAAAGGAGATGGACCAAAAATGCGGGCAAGATATCACAAAAAATCCGGCCGCTATTTATGCCGCAATCCAGTATCTTTTATATCAGAAAGGAAAGAAGATAAATGTTATGATGCCGTATTGCCAGGCACTAAAGGATGTATCCGATTGGTTTCGTCAATTATGGGCAGAATCATTGGGTAAGAGAAATAGTATTAAGAATGAAGTTGTAAATGTCGGACCTACGCCGATTAAGGCATTAGGTGCAACAGACCAGCATTCACAGGTTCAATTATATATTGAAGGTCCGTATGACAAAGTAATTACATTTTTATCGGTAGAAAAATACCGAACAAATGTTATTATTCCAGCAACAAAAGAGAAACATTATCTTGAAAAGCGTACGCTTAACGAATTGATAAAATGCGAAGAGGAAGCGACGCGTGTGGCATTAACAAAACAGATGAGGCCTAATTGCACAGTGATAATTCCTGAAGTTAACGAATATGCAATAGGTCAGGTTTTCTATATGCTTGAAATGGCAACCGCTTATATCGGCGAACTTTTTGAAATTAACGCTTTTGATCAGCCCGGTGTGGAGTTGGGTAAGGTGCTTACTTACGGGCTTATGGGCAGAAACGGATTTGAAAAAGAGAAAAAAGAGATTGAAGAATTCTTAACAAAAAACAAGGAGTCTTCTTATGTTGCTTAACGTTGAAAGAGTTGATTTGCCAAGAGAAAAACTTGCGAAAAGCGGGATTTCCGCCCTGCGGGACGAAGAACTGCTTGCCATCGTTCTGCGGACAGGATATAAAGGTAAGAATGTATTACAACTTGCAAAAGAAATTTTGAAAAAATATTCTGCGGATGAATTTATCCATATTCCACTTTCAAAATTAAAACAAATCAAAGGCATCGGGACTTCGAAGGCGTCGATTATTGCTGCTGCTTCCGAATTAGTAAAAAGAGGTCTTGATAAAAACATTGTATCTATAAAAAAACCGATAGAAATTCTCCCACTTGTTTTTGATATCAAAGACAAGAAAAAAGAATACTTTGTGGTTTTTTATCTAAATGCAAGAAACGAAGTATTGAAAAAAGATGTTGTTTCTGTCGGCACACTGAATGCTTCACTGGTGCATCCAAGGGAGGTTTTTTACCCCGCAATTAAACATTCTGCAGCAAGAGTAATTCTGGTTCACAACCATCCTTCAGGCAATCCAACCCCATCGGAAGACGACATAAAACTTACAAAACGATTGATTTATGCTGGAGAAATTCTGGGTATAGAAATACTTGACCATATAGTAGTATCTAAAAACGATTTCTTTAGCATGAAAGCCAAGGAACTAATATAATTTTAAAATTATGAAATTTATTAAATTATAGCTACTTGCCTAAGAGAATAGTCCAATATTTTCTTTTTGGTAAAAACAAATATTCTATCAAAATATTATGGGTAAATGTCATTTTCGCTGTATTCTTTTTAAAATAATTATAGTTATTCTTTGCACGTGTTCTATTTCAGCAGAAGATTGGCAAATGAACCGATACGATGCCTCACTTTCCGGCTATAACTCGAAAGATGTATTAGTGTCACCACCTGTAATTGAAATCCAGGACTGGAATAATGTACGTTTTATATCATCTTGGAAAGCAAACATACCCGATAATTTCATAAATGGTGCACCTATAATCTATAAAGGAAGTGTATATCTCAATTGTACTACACATATTAGTAGAATTAACTTGTCAACGAAAGCAATAGAAAAAATCTACACTGTTAATAAAACAATAGTTGGTAGTCCCTGTATTGATAATGATAAACTGTATTTTACAGCTTCGGATGGTTATATTTATGCATTTGATATTGATGCTGGAAATCAAATATGGGCATATAATACTGGATATGTATTTCAAGCATATGATCAGCCATTTTTGACTACAAAATATGGTTACATATTTATATTAGGTAAAATAATAAATGCTAATAACGGAACACTTGTTAAAAGTTTTCAAACAAACCTTATAGTTGTTGGTGATTATACATTATACTTTTTATCTTCAGAAGGTCTTACTGCATATCATATTGGTCCTGACGGGATAAGAGATACTGCAAACTGGCATTATAATAATTTTCCTGGAATATCAAGTATGTATGAAGGTAGCATGATATATGCATATGGACATATTTACATTTTAGATGATGTCTGCAATTTATTTGCTGTACGTGTAAATGAGCCAAATCTTGAGTTCAAAGTAAATCATTTATATTTTGGAAAACCAATAGGTAGATTGACAGCTGGACACGGGATGATTTTTGCTACCAGTAGAATATCGTCTTATATATGTGGTATCGATGCATATGATGGTAGCTTAAAATGGAGAACTAAAATAGATATATATGGTGGTCATAGTTTTGCAATACATAGATATGCATCACCGGTAGTAAGCGGAGGATTACTTTTTTTTGGACCGATAAATCATGAAATTGATGAATCTAATCATAGTATGAAATCAGATGATTATTTTTATGCATATAATCCAATTACAGGAGAAAAGTTTTTAGAAGTAAATATCGGACATTACTTTTATGGCGATAGACAGGGATATATAACAATATCTGACAATAATTTATATGTATCATTAGAAAGAGCATTTTTTTCATTTTCATTTCCTCCATTACCTCCTCCCAGAAATCTATATGCTATACCCGGCGAAAATAAAATAACATTAAACTGGGATGCGCCATTAAACACAATGTATGATACTCTAAGATTCAAAATTTATTGTAGTGAACCTGATGGCGAGTCTTATTACCTTCCAAGAATTCGTTATTTAGATGTAACTGATGCTGAAACATATACATTTACGGATTTAATACATCCGTATTATATTGGGCAGACTTTCTATTATGCAGTATCTGTTGAATACGATATTCCACTTCCATTTAGAGGTGAAAGCCATCTTTCAAATATAGTAAGTGCAGCTGCATATACTTCAACAAATTATTTACATGGCCGTGCAGAATCCTATTCAATAGCTGCTGGTCAAAACACAAATATCATTGCTAGTATATTAAATAGCAACAATCAACCGGTACCGGATATACCTATAAACTTTGAAATTACCAGTGGTGATGGAGTGCTCTCTTCTACTTCAGGAGTAACAGATTCTGAAGGCAATGTAACGGTTAGTTTAACTGCGGGTAACCAAACTGGTACCAATACTGTAAAAATAACTTCAGGACAGCTTCCAGCAGTAAATATTGTTGTAAATAGTTATAAAACACCTTCGGGTAGTGTCACAGGATTTGGTTTGATTAATAACAGTTATCTTACTTCCGAGGCGAGTCCTATTTCTTATTCATACAATAGTTCCAATGGCTATGAAATATATTACAGTTTTGATTCGGCTTCCGGTTACTTTAGTTCAGAATATATTGAAAAACCATGGCTACCATTACCAAACAGTGATGAAAACTATGAAGTAGGTCAGTGCATAATTGGAACACTTAACTATCTAACAGGCAATCATCTTCATACAGTAACTGATTTAACTTTACCTTCACGCGGAATATCCTTGCAATTTTCAAGAACGAACAACAGCTTTTCGGAAAAAGAAAGTCCATTAGGGTATGGTTGGACACATTCATACAATATATATCTTGATTTCTTAAGTAACGAAAAAATAATATATAACATGGGCGATGGCGGACAAGTACTATATACAAAACAACCTGATGGAACTTATAGGCCACCAGTAGGTAATTATTCGATATTATATACAAATACAGATGGCACTTTTACAATCCGTGAAAAAACCGGCATAAAGTTTAATTTCAATAACCTTGGAAAAATAATTACAATAATTGACAGGAATAACAACACTATTTCATTTACATATACAAATAGCAAACTAACAAAAATAATTGATACCGTTGGCAGAGCAGTAAATATAAGTTATAACTCTGATTCTCACATATCACAAATGATTGATACTGCAGGTAGAACCACAACATATGATTATGACCAAAACAATAATTTAATACAGGTAAACGGTCCCGGTGGATACATAGGTAAATATACATATAACGATAAACATTTATTGGTTGAGCGAACAGATTCTCGGGTAGCAGAGAAAAAATTTATAAAAAGGACTTTTATATATGACGAATTCCGAAGAGTAATATCAGAAACAGATGGTATAGGTAACCAGTCAACAATAAATTACGATACAACCAATCGTATAACAACAATGACAAATCCCAAAGGTAACAAAACAATATTCAAATTTGACGCAAAAGGACGAATGATATCTTTAACCAACGCCGATAACAAAACCAAATCATTCACATGGGATGATAACAACAACAATACAAGCATAACCGATTACAACGGAAAAATAACCAACTTTACCTTTGACGAATACGGCAACCAGACAAGCATAACCGATGCTTTAGGTAACATGACCTCAATAGTATGGGAACATACATATAATAATCCGGTAAGCATAACCGATGCGAATGGTAATATCACAACACATAAGCAAGATGCCAGAGGGAACCTAATAGAAACGAAGGATGTATTAGGGAACATCACAAAAAATACATATGACTCATATGGTCAGATAATAAGTAATATAAACGCAAACGGACAAACAACTAATAATCATTATGACCAATATGGCAACAAGATAAGAGTTGTAAATGTTTTAGGCAACGAAAATCAATTTACCTATGATATATTAGGTAGATTGACAGTAATAAAAGATGCATTAGATAGAACTACCAACAATACTTATGATGACAGAGATAGAATAATCAAAATCACATACCCAGAAAATTCAAATACAATAAACATTTACGATAATAATAATAATCTTATAACCGTAACCGATGCCAATGGTCATTCAACTAATTTTGTATACAATGCTAATAATCAACTAATTGAAGCAAAAGATGCATTATCTAATTCAACTAAATATGAACATGATTCAATTGGCAATCGTATATCGATTACTGACTCCAACAATAACATAACTAGATACTTTTATGATAATTTAGACCAACTAATCAAATCAGTAGATTCATTAAACAACCAAACAAACTATACTTATGATGCGGTTGGCAATAGAACATCCATAACCGATGCAAATGGAAAAACGACTTCGTATCAATATGATATGTTAAATAGAATAATAAAAGTAATAGATGCAAATGGTAAATCAACAAACTATGAATACGACAAACTCGGAAACAAAACAGGGCTTACTGATGCTAACGGAAACAAGACCGTTTATAACTATGATGCACTTAAGAGATTAGTCAGTGAAACGGATGCGATAGGAAAAACAATACATTATGAATACGATGCTGTTGGTAATCTAATTAAAAAAACAGATGGTAATGGGAATATAATCAATTATACATATGATGAAATAAACCAACTAAAGAAACAAACATATCCTAACAATACAGAATCAAATTATGAATATGATGTAGTTGGAAATCGTACAAAAATGTCAAATCAAAACGTTGAGGGAACATATAAATACGATTTAATGAATCGATTAATTGAAATAAACTATAAATATCTACCTGCCGGATTTGCAAAAACAGTCAAGCATAGTTACGATGCAGTCGGTAACCGCACATCTATAACATATCCTGATGAAAAAATAACAAATTATATATATAATGAAATAAATAAATTAGTTAAAATAGAGGATACCGAGACAGGTGCGATAAACTACGAATATAATCCGGTGGGTAATAGAATAAAAATAACATATCCCAACAACGCAGAAAGCAATTATCAATATAACACAAACAATTGGTTAACCAACATAGAACACAGGAGTAACACGACGGGGACAATGGGCTATTTTAATTACGAGTATGATAATGTGGGTATGCGGAAAAGCATGACAACTGGCGGTGGAAGGACAGAATATATATATGACAACTTGTATCAACTGAAGAGCGTAAAACACCCGAACAATCAGACACAGGTATACACATATGATGCAGCAGGTAACAGATTAACAATGGCAGATTCATATGGTACAGTGAACTACCAATATAACAATGCAAATGAATTACAGGGTTCTGTTCTTGTAGTTGCAGAGGGAACCG
>Ga0208373_1003286_pt1 | contig 16090 bp, 17 predicted proteins | sample RifOxyC2_FD_184036 | JGI IMG/M metagenome (GOLD analysis project Ga0208373, IMG submission 184036) | Soil microbial communities from Rifle, Colorado - Rifle Oxygen_injection C2 (SPAdes) | ecosystem: Environmental > Terrestrial > Deep subsurface > Rock core/Sediment | place: Rifle, Colorado...
CGAGCGACCGAAGGGAGTCGAGGGACGGTGGTTTACCATCGCTCATGGTCGTTGACCAAAGATATCACCTTATCGCTCAATAAGTTGAAAAAACGACCCTTCGCCGGGTTGTTTTGTTATGTTAAACTGTCCAAGCAGCATAAATCATGCCCTGCAACCACATGGCTATAACAGCGCCTCATAAAATATTTAACTGGGACGATCTTGGTTTGGATTTTGGAAATTGGAAAGAAGAAAAGATTTGGGCATTGGAATTACCCGTCATTGAAATGGATATTAAAGATTTACTGTGGCATTTTGAAGCTCCCTTTTGGCCAAATGACGCTAATGAACGTTGGACGATTACCCCGTGGGATGTCATTCGAAAAAGTGAGAATAGTAAAAATGAGCAAATCGCGATGGAAAAGGCCGATCTTTCCTATCCTATTGATATCTTAAAAAACAAAGGCAGATGGTTGATCTTGGACGGTCTACATCGTTTAACAAAATCGTATATTCAAGGAAAAGAAAAGATCTGTGTGAGAATTATTCCGAGAGAACGCCTTCCGGAAATCCTTACCGGAGACCCGATCGAATTGCCGGATCATGAATGATCGTGAGCTGCTTATACCTCCATCTTATTCGAAGCATTCGACCCCGACCCACTTGCCTTAAAAATGACTTTGGTACAATTTCTCAAAAAGCTCTTAACACCCGTATACTCACGTGGTACTTAACCCACAGACACCGCCAGGACAATTTCTTATCGGGGCGACCCATAGGGCCTTATCGATATCAAAACAACCCTTCGCGGGGTTGTTTTGTTTGTATGATATTTTTATTATCTACAAACTCCCTAGTAACGTCGATTGAAACGTCCGAACGACTTTTTGCTCTTTTTCGAAGCGTTCCTCTGCTAACTGAATGAGTTTTTGGATAAGATCGATATTCGATACACCAGAAACCTTCCAATTGTGATGATAAAGACTTCCGGGAAGTGTATTCACCTCGTTTACAAATACCTGATTCGTCTTCGAGTCGATCAAAAAGTCAACGCGAGCAATACCAGAACAACCTAAAACCTTATATACCGTTTTACCAAGCTCCAATACTTCTTTTGAGAGATCTGGAGAGATGTTCGCGGGTATCTCGCTGTAGTTATTGTTCACGCCAGAATCAGATCCTTTCTTGCCACCCGAGAGGTACTTATCTTCAAAGTTGAAAAACTCCGTCTTATTGAGCGGGTGTTCTATGGAAGCTGGCGTCAATACGTTGTTTCCCATAATCGGAAGCGTCACCTCAATAAGATTCTCAACGCTCTCCTCGACGAGCACTTTGTTGTCATAGTGGAATGCAACTTCGAGTGCCTGTTCTAATTCTGTCTGGTCCCTGACCTTTGTGATGGCAATAGAGGAGCCAAGATGTACAGGCTTCACGAAGAGTGGCCACTGTAGAGCACTGGTGAGCCCTATGAAGTTTTTTCTGTCCTTCTCCCACTCATCTTGAGTGAGCCAATCATAACGGACAACCGGTAGGCCAGCCGCAGACACCACTTGCTTCGTTAAAACCTTGTCCATCGCAACTGCGGAAGCGGCCATATCGCAGCCTACGAAAGGCACATTTGCCATGCGAAGAATTCCCATTAAACTCCCATCTTCTCCATACGTGCCGTGCATGGCTGGAAAAACGAGATCAATGTCAATCCTTTTTGAAACCATACCAAGGAATACAATAGAAAACTTTTCCCCGATAGAAAGTTGGAGCGGCTTTAGCCTTGTCAGCCTTTCTTGGATATCACCCTTAAAGTAATCCATGCGATTCATATCCTTATCCGAATACCAGAACCCTTCTTTTGTAATGTAAATAGGGATAACTTCGAACTTGTCTAATGCGAGAAGCGTATCAATAATGGGAGTATGAGCGGTTATGATTGAAACGTCATGCTCCGCGCTTTTTCCGCCAAAGATGACAGCAATTGTTTTTTTGTTCTTCATAAGTTTGTTTTTTAGATATATTGATCTGGCCAATCGTTTTGTAAGAGAACGATGTCATCCTTTACCGTGAGGTGAGGTAGAGTGGCAAACGCTTTCAAAGCATCTTCGAACCACATGATCTCTCCTTGGTATCTCGCCTCACGCAAACCTTCCTCAATGAAAGGAGTAACGGAGTTTTTGATAAGCACAACTTTTTCAATTTGAGCTTTAGCTAGCTGTCTGCCAATCTCACGATGTATTTTCTCCTTCTTGGAACCCATCTCGACAAGACCCGGTGTTACATAGAATCGTCGCCCTTTCAAAGATGCTAAAAATGTTATAACCGCCTTAACGCCATCAGGATTACCGTTATAGCTGTCATCAAGTGTAGTCACACCGTTACAATCAACGCTTAGCGCGAGACGATGATCAAATGGTTTTGTTTTTGAAGTGCCTTCACGAATTTGTGCGGGCGTTGAGCCTAATCGTCTTGCAAGATCTACGGAGAGAGCGAGAGGACCGATCTGATGTAGGCCCAATAGTGAGGATCGTATTTCCATCGGGATGTTATTCTTCTCGATAACGAACGATGTCCCAGAAAGGTCTGAGTGCGCGTTCTCTATACGCCAACCGCTTATACCTTCACGACTATAAATGATGTGATCCGAGCGCGCGTTGTCGCGAGCCAAAATGCTTTCACCATTCACGTATACTGGTTTATAATCAAGGAAATCAGCGAGTTCATAAATTGTCTGTACGGTTCTTTTGATCGTCTTAAATTTTTCAAGATGCGCTTCATTGATGCCGGTGATGATGCCGATATCCGGATTGATCAATTTGCACAACTTTTTCACATCACCGGGATAGTATTCTCCCAACTCAAAGATCAGCACCTCCTCGTTGCCTTTTAAGGTTTTGATAAATTTACTGATGCCAAGTGGCGTATTGTAACTATGCGGCGGAGCGGCAACTTTTTTATCTTCTGATAGGACTGTCTTCAAAATCTCACGTATTGACGTCTTGCCGAAGCTTCCGGCGATAGCAATCTTTACTCCATGATGTTTCGCGAGATTTTTCTTTGCTCGATAAATAATAGCGGATTCGATTGGTTTTTGAACGAATGATTGAATGACTATCAGGGGTGCAAGAATGATGTGGCCAAGCAGCATAGGAGACAAAATGACAATCGCAACGCCCAGTACATATCTGTAGGGTTGATTGGTGGCAAACATGAGCCAAAGGCCAGATGAAGCGGTGCCAATCAATAACATCCAGCCAACAAATACAAGCAAGACCGTTTTTATGGACCATTTGATCTGTTTGCGCTTTTCAACAAAGCGAAAATCTTGAACATCACAAAGCCATACGAGATAGTCTCGTGCTTTGTATTCGCTTGTTTGGAGCATATAGACCAGAGAACGAATATATCGGGGATGAAATCTTGAAAAAAAGCGTGTCATATAAAAGCATTTATCAGTTCTGCTACACGCTTAGCCTCAGATACAAATACAAAATGATCCGCACCCTCGATTATCTTGAGCTGGGAGTGTTGAATAGAGCTATTGAGCGTTCTCGCGTCAGCAAGGGGCGTCTGTTGATCCTGACCGCCCCAAATAAGAAGCGTTGGGAGTGTAATCTTGGTGGCGTCACCCCTTAAATCTTCGTTCACGACTTTTACGAACGTGTCTTTCAAGTTACCCGCTTTGCGGTAGTCTTCACTTCCTATTGTGTACGAAGCAAAGCTTTTCAATCGTCTTCGTATAGATGCTACAGGAATGATAGAAATAGCCATCTTTCCGCTCTTGATTACTACGGAGGCACAATGCTGGAAGAACGTTTTTTGTGATACCCCCGCTGCGCCGACGAGCACGAGTTTTCTGGGGAGTAAGATTTCTGTTGCGACTGCCTTTATAACAACTCGGCCTCCAAAGGAATGAGCGATGACAGTATCAATTTCAGAAATGTTTAGTTTTTTGAGAAATATTGAGAGGAACTGGGCGTAGTCAATAACTCCCCACGAATTGGGTGGAGTTTCGCTTTTTCCAAACCCCGGAAACGAAAGCGAGACAAATCTCTTATTTTTTAGTTCACTTACGAGCGGATCAAAAGAAAACGTATTACCGCCCCATCCATGGAGCAATAACACGACCGGTCCAGAACCGGTATCTTTGTATTCTGTATCAATGTCGTCAACAATAATCTGCATGTGAGCGGGCTTGATGACGACACGTGAGGGTCATCAAGTTTTATGAATCTTTTCCGAACTGTTGCCAGATTTGTTCAAACATCCAGCGTTGTGCGTTTGTGAATTCCCCCGCCCGCACAATAAAACCGATGATTCCTGTCTTTTCGTTAAATGAGAGCATGGCAATTTTATCGCCGTAGATATACGTCTCATTTTCAAAAGGAGCTTTTCCTTTAACGATCTGTGTTTCGCGTTTGTTTGTTTTATCCGCATTCTGAATGTTTCGCGCCTCGGGAGAGTCGGTTGCTATCAGACGAAGGGTGATATTTTGCGCAATACGACGCTTTATAAAAGCGTCATGATCCTTTCGCGAAAACACACGATCTTCTTCCTCAAAATTCGACATGAGGAGAAGTTCAAAATCAGAACTAGAAAGAATATCCTCCATGATCTGATTAAGTCCCTCGATACCAGTGAATACCTGAAGCACCGGACGGTCATTACGACTTCCATACTGAGCGAGGAGTTCGGGCATCGTTTCTTCGATAGCCTCTACCTGTCGACGCATCCGTCGAATCTCTGTTCGCAGTCTGGCAATGATTGCTTTTGGCTCACGAGTCCAAATAATCTTTCGATTTCCTTTATTCTCCTCGTCCATGAGGCCGAGTTCCTGAAGTTGCTGATAGGCGGCATAAGCGGATGAACGATCCATCTTTGTTGCCTTTGCAATCTGCCCTACAGAGGCACGTCCAAGCTTATAGCTTGCAAGAAAAAAGGTGATTGCGTTTGGGCCTACACGTAGGTTCTCCAATGATGATTTGATACTTGTGAGCTCGGCCATATAATAGCGTTAGGGTTTTCTTTGTAGAAATAAAATAGATGGTTTATTTAAAAAACTTCTAAAGTTACTGTATTTAGCAATAAAAGTCAACTTCATGTTGTGGTAGATGAGTCTACAACAACACATAAAAGCGTAAAAGCAGAAAATTGCTATGAACGAGCTTTTTATAGTTCGACTACTTCAGTAATGAAACTGAGCTTCTTTTCTTGGTAAACCAACCGACTCCTCAGATTTCCAAGCAGCTCTCGTTTCTCCGACATACTCCCTTCCCGTAGGAGATACTTCATGTACGCGCGAACATCCACCTCCTCGGTCGCTCCCTCTGGTACGGAGGTCCCGCCTCTGAACAGTCGTTCGAATCGGCTAAAGCGTTTTATTTCTTCTTCGAGCTTCACCTTCAGTCCAAGTTCGTTGATATCGATCTGATCGATGATCTTGAGCAGTTCTGTGATCAGTTCCTCTTCTCTAATGTACGAGTTTTTACAATTCCGATCTCTTGCCCGCGTGCATCCGTAATAAACGTAGCGCGTGTGCCCACCATCTTTCCGTTGTTTGTATTTTTCTTCTGCTGAAACTCCTGATCCGCACAGTCCGCACGTGAACAATTTCGTGAAGGCGAACTCTTTGTTCTCCCGCACGATCTGATCGCGTTTGAGTTGAGTTTGACCTTGGTCAAATAGCTCCTTCGTGATAATCGGCTTGTGCATTTCGTCTCCGGCGAGGAGCCGGAGGCGATCGACGTCCTTGCTCTTGTACGGGTGGTTACCCGATACTGATGTCATTCCTTCAAAATTTCTCCTCCAAAATATTCAGCTGTGTGCTTGTTTTATTTCATTTTGATAAAATAGATTTAGGTTGATTCTATTCTTTAACTTTTATGAAAAAAATCTTTCTCTCCGGCTTTTTGGCAGGCCTTGCTATGTTGGTTGTTGCGCTTATCCTCCAGCCGATCTTCAATCTTCTCCTCCCCTCCCTTGCGGTTGAATATGCCAACCCGGCCCTTTTCCGCCCATGGTCGGATCCTCTCATGTCGCTCTATTTCCTCCATCCGTTCCTCGTAGGATTTATCCTTGCGGGTATTTGGAATAAGGTAAAAACGGTCATCCAAGGGGAATCCACCTGGCAAAAAGGTTCCCGATTTGCCGTCGGGGTTTGGTTGATCGCCACCCTTCCCGGCATGTTCATCTCCTATGCCAGCTTCCCTCTTTCCCCTCTCATCATTTTTTCCTGGATGGCAAGCGGATTGGTCCAGCTCCTTGTTGCTGGGTGGATCTATGCAAAAATGAACAAATAATTCCAATCGGAAAAAACACGTCTCAAACCGCTATTAAAAAAACGAGCCCTTTTTGAAGAGCCCGTACGAGTCCGCACCAACAAACCGACACGGTGGATCAAGACGTCCACGTTCCACCCCCAAGATATTTCCACCCCTTAAGATGTTGCTGGCGAAAATACTTCCACGCCTTCCTGCTTCCCTCAATTGTTTTGGATGACACCTCTCGCCCATCCAATAATTGAACCGCGAGTTCGTCCTCTTCAAACAAAACCCCCAACAGCCACCCTTGCTCGTCTGCAATCCTAAACCTCAAAGGAAAGACAGCTCGAGGAAAATTTTGTTCGATGAGACTCAAAAGAGCAGAGGAAACATTCGGACAATAAAACGTCGAAGTCGAATCCACTTCTTTCCCCTCTCCCCGAAACTCAGAAACGTAAAAATTTTGGTTTTCCATCTTTTTCTCTTCTCCATTGTTCCGACCCATCAAAAAGAACCAAAAAGAGAATAACACGAAAAGAGCCGTCAAGAAAATCTTTCCGTCTTATCTCACAATCTCCATTCCAACAACAGCCGAGCCAATTCGTCCGATGCCATATCCGATTCCCGCGGCAATCAGCGAGATGCCAACCATTTGAAATCCGTGTTTCAAGGGTGCATGCCCTGCAAATTTTCCAATGGCAATCCCAATGCCAAAAAGAGCCAATGCGGTTCCAAGAACCGACGGCACAGCAGCAAGAGACGTTGGAAGAAAAAAATAGGGCACAAGCGGAATCAGACCTCCCACCACATAGGAAATTCCCATCACAACCGCGTTACGAACTGGTCCTGACGGAGCAGAGGGTCGAAAAAATTTTCGCAAGCCCCCAATGGTTTTTTCAACTTCCATCGCTGACTTGGATGAGAGAAAACTCCCAGCCGCCATAGAAACAGCCTCCACGGAAAGAATGACAAGACCGGAAAGAATCACAAGATCCGGACGGTGTGTCCCAGCCGCAATACCCGTCACAGCTCCAAGGGTAGAAACCAAACTGTCTTCAAGGCCGAAGACAAGCTCGCGTATGGAAGCGGCCACGGCAAGTTTTAAACGGCTCTCGTTCATAAAAATGCCAACCAAAAAATTGGAAATAAATTGCAAGGCAAATCTATTTTACCGGCCTTCTTCCCTTTTGCCTATTTTTCCGCCGGTAGACGTTCGCTCCAAAAATCGATATTATGAAGACGCGAGCTCATAAAAAAACATCTATGCAACTTCCTTCTCAATATCACGCCTTCCACGAACCGACCATGATCGTCGTCACCAACAGTGTAAAGGCTAAACTTTGTCTTGCCCATGATCAAATGATCGAGGTCCTTCAAGAAATCAATGTGTCCGAGGAGTTGGAACAAATGGCTGGCGATAAGGAGGCTTATCCAGGAAGTGAAGATCGCCCAAACGAAAAGCAGCACGTCACAGAAGATCATCTCTACCCAGCTTTGAGTAAAGCGCTCATGCAGCGCCTGCAAAATCAAGAATTCAAACAACTTATTTTTACGGTACCCGAAGAATTAGAGAAAACTTTAAAAGAATCCCTCCACACCGACCTTTTAAAACACGCTAGCCTTTTTCTCCCCAAAAATCTCATGCAACAGGATCTTCTCGAGGTCGTAACAGAGATACAGGAAAACTTCTAATCTAGGGGAAACAGAAAAAACACGGGACGCTGATCCCGTGTTTTTTAAAATCGAAAATTAAATTTCCGCCAATGCAAGACCTCTTTTTACCCACTCTGGAAAATCTTTTTTTTCAACTTGATCTCTTTGATCGCTGCCTTCAAATGGAAGACCCATGTTTTCATCCCCACGATCCACTCTTGCTTTCGTTCCACTGGGTTCTACTTCATAGCTTTCGCCTGGGCCATCGATCCAAACACTAAGAACCCTTCCTTCTCTCTCGTGAGAGCGTTGAACCAAAAAACGATATTCGACTCCATCAACCTCAAAAGAAGTCGATCCAGGCCTTTTGGGTGTCTCCTTCTTTTTCCCCTTAACTTCTTGGCCCATCTGCATCTCCTCTCCTCCACCGTGTAAACTTTCTGACATAAGTTTTAAGAAGAATGAATCTTATTGAATTATTCGAATAAAATTCCACGTATGTCAAATAAAAACTGACGAGATGAGATACACCCCGCCAGTCGTTGAGACGTGCCGACTATCGGGTCAGTCCCGTTGCAAAATCATAGCGATGCTGAAGATCGCATTCGCTACGGTTCTGCTCACGGTCCCACCATCGTCCTCGACGATGGAGAAGGCGCCAAGAAAAACCGGACTGGTACGGAGATCTTCAAACCTCTCCCCTGTCAAAACCTCCACGAACGGCTCGGCCTCCCTCAGCTCTCCCAGGACCCTGGCCACTTCCTGCGGATGGTTGATCAGGAGAGCCGGCAGAAAGCGATAAGCCGCGGGGTTCTTCTGCATCTTCGCTGCTAGAGGCCCCGTGGCCTTCCACAAGTTCGTATTCCGCCCGATCTGGTCGATCTGTCCGAAGGGGACGTATCCATGTTCAGTCGCCATGAGCATAAACGTCTCCCACCACTGGCACACATGCGACCTCCTGGCATCGGTCAGAGAGATGCCCATATTTTTGAGCCACCGGGTCAGAGGATATTCCCGCGCCACCTCTTCCAAAATCCGCAGATTCGGATTCGTGGAAGTAAATGCCGTAGGAGTCATCTGAATCTCCAGACCCTGAATGAGGAGCTGGAGATGATCTCCTCCGCCTTTTTTCAGGACGCTCCGAACAGCCGCAATAAACTCATTAGGAGAAAGGCCAGCGAGCGCTGTTCCAATCGCCTCAACAGAGATTTCCATTCCTCCGATCTGAAGTACCAAAACATTCGTCTCCATCTTTTCTTCCTCAGGTCTCGTTGTTGATAGAAAGAACGAGAATAACCGCAATGGTCGTTCTTACCTTAAAGGACAAAAAATAGTGAGTCAATAAATGTGTCTCATTTTGTTTTAGAATTGAAAAAGTTATTAAAATTAAAGAAAAAACTTAAAGTTTGTTGTCAAAAAACTTGACATAATTCTCAAAATCTACGACAATAACCGCTATATGGACCTGCAACAAACCCTCTTAGAAATCGGATTTTCTCAAAAACAAACGGCCGTTTATCTAGCTTGCCTGCAGCTTGGGATCGATTCTGTCCTTCACATTGCGAAATTTGCGGGAGTCAAACGACCGACCGCTTATCTGATGCTCGATGAACTCGAAACCATGGGGCTCGTAAGCCGCGTCCAAAAAGAACGTAAAATCCTTTTCAAAGCCGAGGATCCAGAAAATCTTCTTTCACGACTCAAACTGAGACAAGAGGCCGCTTCTGCTATCCTCCCTTCCCTTAAGGCGATCTATAACGTAGATCCAGAAAAACCCATTATCAAAATTCATGAAGGCATGGACGGTGTTCGAAACGTTTATGTAGAAATTTTCACCTATCTTTCACAACATCCAGAAGAAGAGCTTCTTATTTTTGGATCCCTCAAAGACGCTCTCGAACATTTTGAAACACAGGTCGTAGATTTTTTCTATGCGTCCATAGGCCGAGCCAAAACGCGTGTACGAGAAATCGGCAATGATGACCACGAGACACGCAAGTACTATCGCACTGCCGTACGGTTAAATCTAAACCACGACATTCGTCTGATCCGCAACGACGGCCGCTTTTTCCAAACCGACAACATGTTGTACGGAAACCGATTGGCCATCTTTTCCGTTAAGGAACACCTTTTTGTCACGACTATCGAATCTGCCTCCATTACCGAAACCTACTGTACCCTCTTCAACATGGCCTGGAGGAGTGGGAAGAGGATCTGACTAGACATAAATTCAAAAAACATCCGTCTTCCGGATGTTTTTTCGACCTATTAAATGGAGGCCACGGCCGGACTTGAACCGGCGCATAGCGGTTTTGCAGACCGCCGCGTTAACCAGCTTCGCCACGTGGCCATCGATTTTCTGTCTTTAGAACCAAAACAGCACCCACCAAGGGCGCCATTCATATTACTGGAAAATTTCTACGGTTGTCCACTTCACCCCGAAGGTACGCGCTTCTTCCAACTCCTCCATCCAAACGTCCATGCGTCTGTGATAACGGTCGTTCATACGGTCTTCAACAACAAACTCTTCCGTTCCATAAAGATCTGGAAATCTCACTCTTGTTCCGAAAGGAAGAAAATTGGCAGCCACGACACCCCGGCGAGTCTGTGTCCCGGATGCGGTGATATCAGGCGTATCATCCGTTTGCCACGGAAGACTGTTGTAGGCTGTCATGATGACGTTGGTTACCACAACACCGCGGCCCTCTTTGGCCTTAGGGAACTCTCCGAATGGGCGCGTTTCATTTTTCATGGCTTCAATTGCCAGTTCTAGTTCTGGCCCGTCAGGAAGCCTTGGTCCCAAATCAGCCCACGCCTCGACAGAAGAAGGAAGAATGGCGAAAAAAGAGAAAAAAAGAAACACAAGAACGATTCCCCCGCAGAACGGCATCTTTCCACGCAGAAGACCCTTCAAAGAAAAACAAGGCATGAAATCATTGTCCCCCTTTAAAAAAGAAAAACTTCCTATGAGGAAGTTAAAGAAATCCTACACGTTCCTTAAAAAATGTCAAGGGAAACGGAATAAAACAGATCTAGACGCTTTGCTTCTTTTTCCTTTAATATACGATTGTCTTCCATGAATATATGTCTCATCCGACTCGCACGAACGACTTATTCGACTGGCGCCGCCGTTCGTGGAAAACGACCGGAAAACAGCCGCCTCACAACGGATCCGGGCGAGGCCGAGGCCCATTCCATTTTTTTTCTCTCCACACCTTCCGAACCAGCCTCTTTCTTCTTGGTTCCCTTCTCCTGCTGGGATTCCTGGGAACTCTGGTGGTTTTTGCCGCCGTCGGAAGAGACTTACCGGATCCTGAAACCCTTTCTACACGTTCCGTTGCCCAAAGCACAAAGATGTACGATCGTACAGGGCAGCATCTCTTATACGAAATCCACGGCGAAGAGAATCGAACCTTGGTCAAGCTCGCACAATCGTTCTGTGGAAAAGGAGATCTTCCAGAATTCGACCCACAAAACGGCATTCCTCTCCTTGCAGTTCAGGCTACCATTACAGCCGAAGATCGACACTTCTGTGAACATTATGGTTTCAGTCTAAAAGGCATTCTTCGAGCCGTGTTTCAGAATCTGCAAGGAAATCGCTATGGCGGATCCACCCTCACCCAGCAGCTTGTCAAACAGGCTATTCTTTCCAGTGAAAAAAAACTCTCCCGCAAGATCAAAGAACTTATTCTTTCCCTTGAAATTGAACGGCGCTATTCCAAAGACGAAATTCTCCAAATTTATTTCAATGAAATTCCCTACGGTTCCACGAATTACGGTATTCAATCCGCTTCTCAACATTACTTCGCCAAGGACGTAAGAGATCTTACCCTCTCCGAATCTGCTGCACTTGCCGCCCTTCCCCAACGGCCAACAACCCTTCTCAATAATCCAGACCTGCTCAAGAGCCGGCGTGATTGGATTTTGGATGGAATGGTAGAACTCGGCTACGTTCAGAAAGACGCTGCGGAAAAAGCCAAACAGGATGCAATTACGATTCAGCCAACACAGACAAACATGGATGCTCCACACTTCGTTTCCTATGTTAAACAGCTTTTGGAAGAACGCTATGGAGGGCAACGTGGGGTTGAAGAAGGTGGATTGAAAGTTACAACAACCCTTGATTGGGATAAACAGAAGATTGCAGAGGAAGAGGTAAAAAAAGGCGTTGAAGCGAAAGGCGCAACGTACCGTTTCACAAACAGTGGCCTCGTTGCCCTAGATCCGAAAACTGGTCAAATTCTCGCCATGGTTGGATCCAAGGGTTTTTGGGATAAAGACATTGATGGACAGGTTAATATCACCACTCGCCCGCTTCAACCAGGATCCAGTTTCAAACCCATCGTGTATGCGGCTGGTTTTGGTCTTGGTTACACACCGAACACGCTCCTCTGGGACGTCAAAACTGATTTTCCAACCGAAACCGGCCCATACACTCCAAGGAATTATGATGGAAAAGAACGCGGACCCATCACCGTCCGTTCTGCCCTGCAAGGGTCCCTCAATATTCCGGCTGTAAAAATGCTCTATCTTGTCGGTGTTCCTCAAGCGCTTGATTTTGCGGAAAAACTCGGATACACGACCTTTACTGATCGAGCTCGATTCGGTCTAGCGATTGTGCTTGGAGGCGGAGAGGTTAAACTTCTTGAACACGCCGGTGCCTATGCGACCTTTGCCAATGATGGAATGAAACAAGAACAAACAGCCATCCTTCGAGTGGAAAATGCGGATGGAAGCCTCTTGGACGAATGGAAACCGTCTGAGGGAAAACGTATTATTTCCCAGGATATCGCGCGACTTGTTTCAAACGTTCTATCGGACAACGCCGCTCGGACCCCCATTTTTGGCCCCAACAGCGCCCTTCAGTTAGGAGACCGACCCGTCGCAGCCAAGACCGGCACAACAAACGACTATTACGACGCCTGGACTGTGGGGTACACGCCGTCGCTGGCAGCGGGTGTTTGGGTCGGCAATAACAACCATTCAAAAATGGCCCAGGGAGCAGATGGTTCCGTCGTGGCCGCACCCATCTGGAACGCCTTCATGCGTCGAGCCTTAGAAGGTCAGCCCATTGAAACCTTTCCGTTGGTTGAAATTCCAAAAAGAGGAAAAACGGTTTTAGACGGCGGTCTCCCGTCCCAAACCGTCGTTATTGACAAAGCTTCAGGAAAACTCGCAACAGATTTTACTCCAGCCTCCTATCGTGAGGAAAAAAAATTCGCGCAGTATCATTCTATTCTCCATTTCGTTAACCGCTCCGATCCCCTCGGACCTCCCCCTTCCGACCCGGCGGCGGATCCGGCCTATGGGGCCTGGGAAAAAGGCGTGCAAGATTGGGTCCGGGCGGCTGGATGGGAGGCATCTACAGGAACCCCTCCCACGGAATACGACGACGTTCACCTTCCAGAAAATATTCCGTCTCTGACAATCACTTCTCCGTCTCCCGACGCCGTGATCGAATCCCGGACGCTAACTGTCTCGGCAGAGGCCTCGGCCCCGCGCGGAATCCAGCGTGTGGAATTCCTTATGGATGGTTACGACCTCGGGGTAGCGACCTCCTACCCGTATGTCATCACAGCGACGATTCCAAACGCCATCAAGCGCGGGTACCACACCTTGACCGCCATGGCCTACGACGACGTGGACAATATGGGATCTTCTTCCATTGGGTTGCACTTTCTTTCTGATACAACGTCCGGAGGGCTCGAAATCACCGACCCAAGAAACGGACAAACGATCGAACGCATCCAACCGACCTTTTCTGTCACCCTTTCCTTGGACCACCCGGAAACCTTCCAATACGTAAGTCTCTATGCCCGCCGCAAAGGAAACGCAAGACGTTCACTCATCCAGTTAGTTTCCTCCCCCTCTTCTCCCTTCCTTTCCATCCCTTGGACCCTTCCAGAAGACGGAACCTGGGTGCTTTCTGCCCATGCCGAAGGAGAAGATCAGGATCTTGAAACAGCGGGAATAACCGTCAAAATCACAACTCCTGCGACACTGGAAATTTCTCCGAGCGAATAGACAATACTTCTTTCCGCACAGGAAAAATTTCAAAAAAGAGAGACATTTTATCTCTCTTTTTTCTTTAAATTCAGAGTTTTAATTTTTGGGTTTAGGGGAAATTTTACCGACCAAACTATTTTCCGGATTAAAAAGAACTAATCCTGGAATTTGCTTCCCTTGTTCTAAACGAAGACGACTAGAAAATTTCTCAACATCTTCTCTTTCAATAGGACGAACATCCTCATAGAATTCATAGGGTGGTCTTGTGGAAGACTCCGTATAAACACGGTAACCACCAAGAACTTTTCCACAAAGAACTTTTCCGTTTTCAATTTTTGATTCAAAAACGACAAAGTCTCGACACCTAGAATTGAGATCATCTTCTTCGTTATAAACTTCCATTTGTAAATCTTGTCCGGCCAATAGAGCAGTTCTTAACTCTCCTAAACCGTGAAAAATATTTCGCAAAATGGATTCCACAACTCTGTCGCGTAGACTTTTTTGTGTATCGAGGTACGGAAATAAATTGCTTTTATCTGCAAAATCTTTTTTTTCTAATCTAACCTGAACCTCTTTTTGTACAAAAGCACAAATTTCATCCACTGTTAAAGCTTCATCTGTCATTTTATCTCCTGGCTGTTCCTCAAATCGACCTTGAAAATCTTTGGCTCGATCTAAGACACGCTCCGCTATTTTTCGTAATTCATCTGGTTGAGTAGACCGCAGAATCTCAGCCTCCAAAAAAGCATTTACCGCTTGTTCTTTGGATTCCTGTCCCTCTTTTCGTTCTTGAAGAACTGCTTCACTCGTTCTGCCCGGCTCTCCACTACGATAACTTGGCATAGTTAAACCGTTAAAGATACTTCCAAGAAGATACCCCAACTACAAAAAAATGCAAATATCCAGAATCCATTTGTCAGAATCCATTGACCTAAAATCTATCGATTGAATAAATCTATGGACTTTCCTCGTCCATTTTAACTGATTCTTCTCAGTCCTCGAGCAATACCAATCAAATCTCCCTCTCGGTTTAAACAACTCATTATTTCTTGAAAAATTTGCTCGTGTTTCTGCTCTAATTCCCTCTTTCGGCTTTTCGAATTTCTCCTTTTTTCTTCAAGACGTTCTTCTTCTAAATTTAACCTTCTTGTTTCTCCAACCATCTCCTCTTTTTTCTCCTCAAACACCTTTTCGCTTTCCGGAGTTTCCACAACACCCGCTGGAGTCTGTTCACCTTCTTCAAATTTTTCCGTTTTTACGTCCTGCTTGTTCTTAATAGATTCGCTGTTCTTCAAAAATTCAGTCTTTGCTCTCAAAACAAGTTCTTCACACTGTTTTTCATGCGTTTTTCTGCTCGTAAACCAACCTTTTGTTTGCGAAAGTTGCGTTACCAGACGGTTCGCGGTTGCTTGAAATTCCTCGATCTCTCGTTCAAGCACAGCGATGATCGTTTCGTCACGCTCGACTCCTTTTTCAAACACCGATATCCTTCGACGAATTGAAAGAATACTTTCCGCCAATTCCTGAAGTTTTTTCACCCACTTTTTCTGTTTCACCTCAAAATCAAATCTTCGAATTTCCTCCTGATCTTTCAAGCGTGCTTCTTCCATTTTTCCCCGATTCCTTTCCAAAAAATCTAAAAGTTCTTCGATGAAATCAAGCGTTAATTCCCTCAAACCCGGATCAAACCAATAAAAAAGACAAGGGTTCTTCTCATCTTTTACAAGAGGAAGCAGTAAAGAAACTTCGCGAAAACGCTGGTTTTCTTTTTTCAACGCCCCGGCTCGCTCAAGAACAGCGTCGACCCTTTTATCTGTTAAACCATTTTTTCTCTGTTCTTCAAGTTTTTCAAAAAGAAAAACAAGTTGATCGATTCTTGGAAGAGGTTGTGGAGACGGACCAAGGTCAACAAAAAATCCCTCCCCAATGTTTGTAGAAAGAAATTCATTTATCCTCTCCGCTGGCCGCGTCTGAACATCCTCTTTAATAAAACAAGACGCCGCGAGCGCATGATTGAAAGAACGGAAAATGGGTTCGCACCTCCGACGGTATGCCTGCAAATCAACGGAACCGTCGGACGCATAGACCGGCGTTGGGTCTAAGAGCCTGTCTATAATCTTTTCAACAGTAAAACAAGGAAAGTCAGGGTGACCATCTGAAGGCTGGTGGAAAGTTTTCGTTCACAGTTTTTCCAGAGA
>Ga0208373_1003288_pt1 | contig 16083 bp, 10 predicted proteins | sample RifOxyC2_FD_184036 | JGI IMG/M metagenome (GOLD analysis project Ga0208373, IMG submission 184036) | Soil microbial communities from Rifle, Colorado - Rifle Oxygen_injection C2 (SPAdes) | ecosystem: Environmental > Terrestrial > Deep subsurface > Rock core/Sediment | place: Rifle, Colorado...
ATAAAGTGAATTTTTGTCAAAAACCTGCCGATATATATATGGAAGCGAAGACATACCTTTTCACTTCTGTCGAGACAAACTAACCCCTGAGCCTGTTCAGGGGTTTTTTGTTATAATACCTTCTATGCCGATCAATAAAGCGAAAAACTATTACTTGGGGAAAGGGAGCACCCGCCTCAATTGCGCCCAGTCGGTCATTAAGGCCTTTCAGGAACACTTTGGCTATGATGACAAGCTCGTGGCAGAATTCCTGGCCTGCGGCGGAGGAAGGGCCCCTGGCGGGGTTTGTGGCGCTTATTTTGCGGCCAAGCATCTCCTGCAAAAGAAAGATCCGGCTAAATTAACCGAGTTCGACAATTGGTTTCTAGAAAAAGCTGGTTCCCTGCAATGCCGGGAAATAAGAGAAAAACGTCAACTCTCCTGCCTTGGCTGCGTGGAAAAAGCGGCGGAATTTATAGCCAGACAGTGACTTGCGTCTATTCCTCGGTCAACCAGGCTGGCGGTGCGTCATCAGGATCATTTCCCGTTTCACTGATAGCTTTAATTTTGATTTGTCTCGGCTGATAAGAAGCTGTCCGCTTTGCCCTTATTGGCTTCTGAACCAGAGCGATCCTCGCCTTGAGGTCAGCGATCTCTTTTTCATGCCTGGCTTTTATGAACTTGATCTCTTCAACTTGCTTGAGGTTCAAGGTTTTGATCTCTTCTTCGTACTTTGCCATAACGACCGAAATATCCGGCTTGCCGGTCGCCTCTTCTTCGATCCTGGGAATCGGCTCCCACATCCGTCCGGTATATTTCCAGCTTTGGCCGGTCTCGGTATCAACCATCAGAAAAGCACTCCCCCCCCAAAATCCCGCTTTTTCCATGAAGATCCGGTAACGGTCGGTATTGGCATGCGTCGCGGCGGAGGCAATGACCAGAAGTAATACGATCAGAAATATTTTTTTCATGCGGCCCCCCCTGATAAACTTTCGGCTTATCGCCTTGGTTTACTTGCCTTCTTTTCTCATCGCCGCGAGGATATCATCGATCCCAAACCCATACTTTTGCGGTTTGCTCGCTGGCGGCGACTCCCTTTTTTCGGCAAGCGGGGCTCTTGGCCTCTCCGGTTGATTTTGCGGCCTTCTGAAGCCTGACGACGGTCTGGCCGGGCGCTGCGGCCTGTGGGACGGGGAATTGCCTCTGCGAGGCTGAAAGTGCCGCGACGGAGAAGATGAACCTCCCCGCTCAAAGCCCTCAGTTATGATCTCGGGGTGGCGGCCGATAGGAATGCTTAGTTTCATCATTCGTTCAATTGTCCTAAACTCTTTTTCCTGGTCCGGGGTCGCCAGCGAGATCGCCTTCCCCTCACTGCCGGCCCGGGCGGTCCGCCCGATCCGGTGGACATAGTTCTCACTGTCATCCGGCAGGTCGTAATTAACAACCAGTTCGATCCCTTTAACGTCTATGCCGCGAGCGGCAATGTCAGTCGCGACCAAAACCCGGTATTTCCCCCGCTTAAACCCTTCCAGCGCTTCGCGGCGCTGAAACAGAGAGCGGTCGGAATGAATATCAATCGCATTGATACGTTTAGACTGAAGGTCGCGGGCCACCCGGGAAGCCCCTCTTTTGGTCCGGCAAAAAACCAGGACCGTCCCCCGGTATTGTTCTAAAAGCTTGCAAAGCAGGGGAAGCTTAGCTTCTTTTCTGACAATAAAAACTTCCTGGGAAACCTTTTCGGCCGCGGTCCCCGGAGGGGCAACCTCGATCCGGATCGGCAGTTTCATGTATTTGGAAGCGACCCGAACGATCTCGACCGGCATGGTCGCTGAAAAAAGCATTGTTTGCTTTTCGCGCGGAACGGTCTTCAGTACCTGTTCGATCTGGGGGGCAAAACCCATGTCGAGCATCCGGTCAGCTTCGTCGAGGACCACGATCCGGGCATCGCCCAGGTAAACATTCCCTTGACCAAGATGATCGATCAGCCGGCCGGGGGTCGCGATGATAATTCGCGGCTGGCGGCGGAGCGCCTGGATCTGTTGTCCCATCGAGGCGCCACCAATCAGGACGACCGGACGGACATTGTAAGCCTGGCAAAATTGACGGAGGCTTTCTTCAACCTGGAGAGCTAATTCCCGGGTCGGAACCAGGATCAGTCCTTTCCCCTGTTCGGTCGCCAGACGCTGGATCATCGGGATACCAAAGGCCAGGGTTTTACCGGTCCCGGTCTGGGCAATCCCCACCAGGTCTTTCCCTTCAACCGCGACCGGAATGGCTTTGTGCTGGATCGGGGTCGGGGAGGTAAATTTAAGTTTTTCTAAAACCCCCAAAGTCTTTGGAGCGAGGCCAAGGCCGTAAAATGTTTGATTTTCACTGTTCATAACACTATTGTAGTCCTTTTTCGCCTAATAATCAAATATACGCGCTATTTCCGGTTCAGCATCTTCAGCGCTTCAAACCAGATCAGGCTGGCGGCGCCGCCAAAGAGGGAAATTATATAATCATTAAGATGAAAGACCTCAAAATGAAATAACTCCCTAAGAAAAGGAAGGTTAAGCACCAGGAACAGAGCAACTAAAGTGCCGGCAACGACCAACCAAAGGGCATGGTTTTTCTTTTTTACCACGTAAGCAATGTTTTGGGTCCAGGAAAGATTGGTCAAGATCAACATCAGGTTAGCAAAAACCATGGTGGCAAAAGTCAAACTGCGGGCTTCGTTCTCGCTCTTTCCCAGATGGAGCGCCAATAAAAAGACGATCATCACGACCGCCAAGACACTCAAGCCCTGAAGGAAACTGATCACCATAGCGCTCCGGTCAAAAAGCCGGTCACTTAATTTACGCGGAGGACGCCGCATGATCTCTTCTTCTTCCGGCTCCGCTTCAAAGACGGTCGAGCAGGCGGGATCGATGATCAGTTCCATAAAAGCGATATGGGCCGGCAAGAGGACGATCGGCAACTGAAATAAGATCGGGAACAAGGACATCCCGGCGATCGGGACGTGGACTGCAAAAATATAGGCGACCGCTTTTTTTAGGTTATCGTAAATCCGTCGTCCCATTCTAACCGCTGAAACGATCGAAGAAAAGTCGTCGTTCAGCAGGACAATGTCGGCCGATTCCCGGGCAACATCTGTCCCCCGCTCCCCCATAGCCACTCCAATGTGAGCTGATTTCAACGCTGGAGCGTCATTGACACCGTCACCGGTCATCGCGACGACCTCTTTGTTCAACTTGAGAGCGTTAACAATATTAAACTTCTGTTCCGGCACGACCCGGGCGAAAATATTAACCACTTTGATCCGTTCCTGCAGTGCCAAACGATCCATAGTCAGCAATTCCTGGCCGGTAATGACCTCGTCGGGATTGTGGAGACCGATCTGTCTGGCAATGTATTTTGCGGTCCCGGGATAATCTCCGGTGATCATGATCACCCGCAGGCCGGCGGCGTAACATTCTTTAACGGCCGGCGGCACAGTTTCCCTGACCGGATCGGTAAAACCGATCAAGCCGATGTATTTAAAATCAAAATCATGCTGACCATCGGGCAAGGAGGTCTTATTGAATGAAGCTTTGGCGACCGCCAATAAACGGAGCCCTTTATCGGCCAGCTCGGTTACGATTTTGGTCAGTTCGCCTTTCTGCACTTCGGAAAAATGACAAAGATCGGCGATCGCCTCCGGCGCCCCTTTCGTCGCGATAATGTAGCTTTGCTTATCCGGCGATTCCCAGACGTGCGATAAGGCCAAAAGTTGTTTTGAGAGCGGGTATTCCCGGATCAATTTCCAGGTGTGATGGAGGTGTTCGGTGTTTGTCAGCCAGGCCTCCCCTTTTGTTTTTATCTCTTTTTCGATCGGATCAAAGGGGTCCCGCTGGCTCGCCAGCAGAGAAAACTCGAGCAGATCGTGAAATTTCTCGTCGAGCATGTCAACCCCTTTGGTTTCACAGTGCTGCCCATCGGCAAACAACGAGCTCAAGGTCATTTTGTTGTGGGTCAGGGTTCCGGTCTTATCAACGCAAAGGACGGTCGCCGCCCCGAGCGTTTCAATGGCCGGCATTTGGCGGGTCAAGACCTGACGCTTGGAAAGGCGCCACGCTCCCAGGGTCAAAAAGATCAACAGAACAACGGAAAATTCTTCCGGCAGCATCGCCATGCTCAAGGTCAAGCCGGCCAGGAAACCATTAATCCAGCTCCCCCTGGTCAACCCATAAACGACCACAACGATTGCGCAAAGGACCAACCCGACCAAGGCAAATGTTTTTATGATTTTGGTCGTTTCTTTTTGGAGGAGGGTCGATTCTTCGCGGATCGATTCCAGCGCTTTACCGATCTTGCCGATCTCGGTCTTGGCGCCGGTCGCGAAAACTTTCCCCAGGCCATGCCCCTGGACGATCATCGTCCCGGAGTAGACGAAAGCAAGCCCTTCGCCGCCCGCTTGTTTGGAATGGCTCGCTCCATCCCATTCGCTTTTAGAGACCGAGAGCGCCTCCCCGGTCAAGAGGGACTCATCAAGCATTAAGTTGGAATTAAAAATAACATAAGAGTCGGCCGGGACCCGGTCCCCTTCGCGCAAGACGATAATATCATCAGTCACAACCTCGCATCCCGGGATCCTTTTTTGGTTCCCGCCGCGGATCACTAATGCCCTGGGGGAAGAAAGGTTGCGGAGGGCCTCCAACGCCCGTTCGGTCTTCCGCTCCTGGTAAAAAGTAATCCCTATGACGACAAAAACAAAGGTCAGGAGCATTAATGCGTCTTTTAATTCACCGAGGATAATGTAGATCAAACCACTTCCAAGCAGGAGCATCAGCATCGGTTCGCGGAGTACGTTCCAAAGAATTTGCAGGATGTTGCGTTGCTTTTGCGAAGGAAGCTCGTTATATCCTTCTTTTTTTACTTTTTCAACGGCCTCTCTTTCCGAGAGCCCTTGAATATTCCGCAGGTCGACTTCTTCCATTCAGGCAATAATAACAAATTAACGGGTAAGGCTCAAACAAAAAGGGCCCCGACTTAACGTCGGAGCCCTTTTAAAACACTCAACTTTTAGGCCAGGATTTTGTCAACGATCTGCTTGTCAATGTCCATGACGTAAGGAATGCCGGTCACCTGGGCGCATTCCTGGGTCAGGGAGACAATGTCGTCGCGGGTCAGATAAGAGAGAGCGAACTTTCTCTCTCCGGCCATGAACTGGCGCAGGCCCGTGGCCAGCCGGTCGACGTAAGAGTACATCGCGACCGCTCCCAGAGGGATCCGCTTGAAGTCCTTGCCATAGATCGATTTGAGCTCTTCGTATTTCACGAAGATCTCTTCCGCGGTTTTGCCATATTTGGAAACGGTGTTGGGAAGCTTCCCTTCCTTGATCCACTGCTCCACGTTCTTGCCGACCATCCCCGGGATCATCGTCGCCCGGCCCATGCAGACCGCTTTAACGTACGGCGCCCCCATGGCGATAGCCTTAAAAATATGGTCTTCCAGGGAGAAACCGCCGGCGATCGCGAGATCGGGAACAAACTTCCCTTTGGCCCGCAGTTTTTCGCACATGTCGTAAGCCATCGCCTGCAGATAGATCGTCGGGATACCCCATTCGCACATCATCCGCCAGGGGCTCATCCCGGTCCCACCCCCCGCTCCATCAATGGTGAGAAGGTCGATCTGATGGTCGGAAGAAAATTTGATCGCCCGGGCCAGATCGGCCGGCCGGTAAGCGCCGGTCTTGAGCGTGACGTATTTTGCCCCCGCTTTGCGCAAGCGGGCGACTTCGCCGGCAAACCCTTCTTCGGAAACCATCCCGAGGCGGGAATGGCGCTCAAACTCTTTGATCGCCCCATCTTCATAAGCCTCTTCGATCGCTTTATCCTCCGGGTCCGGAGCAACGATATAGCCGCGGGATTTTAGCTGGAGAGCCCTCTCGATCGTCGGCAATTTCACTTCTCCGCCAATGTCCTTGGCCCCTTGCCCCCATTTCATCTCGATCACTTCCGCGCCAAGCTTCTCAATAGCGTATTCCGGCACGCCAAGGCGCCCGTCCTCAACATTGTACTGGACCAGGATATTGCCGTATTCCCCTTTCCATTCTTGATAAAGCTTGACCCTGCGTTCCAGTTCCGGAGAATGAACGATCCGGCCGTTCTTGATCTCTGATTTCGGGTCCATGCCGCAGACGTTCTCTCCGACCACGATCATGATCCCGGAGATCGCCGCGCCGATGGCAAACCCTTCCCAGTTAACCCGGGCGATATCGGTCGACCCGAGCGCGCCGGTGAAGACGGGTGCTTTCATTTTGATCTTTGGCTTGCCGGGGGCACCGACCGCCGATTCAACGTTAACGTTGGGAAATTTGGCGACGTCCGGATCGGGAGCCACGCCGACCGCGCCGACCGCGGTCCCCATGATATTGAGATGGGAATAGTCGACCGGATAATCCTTGGTCGAGCCGGAAGTGGTCTTGCCGTAAGGCTGGGGATAGATCACTTCGCGCCCGCGCAGTGACGAACGGAAAACCTCGCAATTGCCGGCACAGCCGTCAAGACAGACCGAGCAAATGCCTGAACAAGGAGCGACTTCAGAGATCCGGTTCTTGGAATCGGTCGCGGTCGAGCCATTGGGACGCATTAAATTACCCATTTGTATACACTCCTTCTAAAAAATGTAACCTTCTAGAGGACGTCATCGTCAAAGCCGCACTTCTTTGTGCGAGGCAAAAATGAGGTTCAGCAAAACTACTTTACTAAATACCCGGATAAATGTCAAACTTTATGAAAACTCTCGGCCAGGATGATCGCTTCAGCCACTTCTCTCATCGGCTTACGGTTGTCCATGCTCTGCTTCTGGATCATGCGGAACGCTTCACTGCCGCAGGCGCCGATCTTTCTCATCAGAATATCTTTCGCCCGCTCGACAATTTTTCTGGTCTCCAGTTCTTCATAAATAACCTTGGTCTCGACCATCAACTCGGTATTTTCGATCGCCACCGCCGCCTGATTGGCAACGGTTTGGAGGAGGCTGATCTCTTCCTTGCTGAAACGGTGCGGTTGTGAAGTGTAGCAATTGATCACCCCTTTGACCTTCCCTTTCAGGGAAATGGGAACGGAAAGGAGAGAACAGAGCTTTTCTTTTTTCGCGAGCTCGCGATTGAGGTATCTTGGGTCTTTGCGGACATCCGAGACCTGGATCGGGGTATTTTCAAGAGCGGCCAGGCCCGCGATCCCTTCCCCCATTTTTAGGTTCGGCTTCCGTTTATAGGCCGGGCTGATTGACTGGGTCGCTTTGACCTCAAGCTCGTTCTCTTTATTTAGCAGCATCAACGAGCAGATCTTAGAATGCATCACCGAGGCGGTCACGGTAACGATCAATCCCAGGATATCCTCAAGATAAATATCTGAAGTGATCGCCCGGCTGATCTCCAGGAGGCCGTTAATGTGCTTGGCGGTTTTATTCGGAGCCATTTACAGCGCTTCCAGGTATTTGTCTATCTCCCATGGCGTTATTTGCATCCGGTACTCGTCAAACTCCGCCAGTTTTGCTTCGACAAACTTCTCGTAAGTGTGTTTGCCCAGCGCTTCCTGGAGCACTTTGTTGGCTTTTAATTCTTCAACGGAACGCTTCAGCGAGAACGGCAGCATCCCGACATTAAGCTCGGCAAGCCGGGAGGGAGCTAGTTCGTAAACGTCTTCTTCAACCGGGGCCGGCGGGGTCATCTTCCCTTTGATCCCATCCAGTCCCGCTTTAAGCATCGCGGCAAAGGCCAAATACGGGTTGCAGGAAGGATCGGGACAGCGGAGCTCCAGTCTGGTCGACTGCTCGCGGCCCGGAGAATAACGAGGGATCCTGATCAGGGCGGAGCGGTTGATCTGCGCCCAGCAGATATAGACCGGCGCTTCATAGCCGGAGACCAGCCGCTTATAAGAGTTGATTGTTGGCGCGACGATCGCCGCCAGGGAGCGGGCGTGCTTAAGCTGGCCGGCCATGTATTGATAAGCCAGTTTGCTTAATTTGTATTTGTCGTTCGGATCAAAAAACGCGTTCTTCCCCTCTTTGTCGAACAATGATTGGTGAACGTGCATCCCCGAACCAGCTTGATTAAAGAGCGGCTTGGGCATGAACGAAGCATAAAGCTCATGCTGGTTGGCGATCGCTTTGATAACGTATTTAAGGGTTATCGTGTTATCGGCCGAAGTGAGGGCGTCGGAATAGCGAACGTCGATCTCGTGCTGTCCGGGACCGACTTCATGATGGGACATCTCCGAGACCATCCCCATACCTTCCAGGGCGAAGATTATGTCCTGGCGAACATCGGAAGCCATGTCCCTGGGGGAATAATCAAAGTAGCCGCCAATATCGTGGGGGACAGTGGTGATCTTGCCGTTCTCCTTCTTAAGAAGGTAAAATTCAACTTCCGGCCCGGTGTAGAACTTATACCCCAGCTCTTCCGCTTCGGCGATCGCTTTCCGCAATATATAGCGGGGATCCCCCTCAAACGGTTTCCCTTCCGGGGTAAAGATATCACAGATAAACCGGGCACATTTGCGCCCTTCTACCGTCCAGGGGATCACCTGATAGGTGCTGGGGTCGGGCTTGAGAAACATGTCCGATTCGCAAATCCTGGCGAAACCAAGGATGGAACTGCCGTCAAACCAGAGCCCTTTCTCTAAAACATCGGAAACCCGGTTGAGCGGGATCGCGACCGATTTGATCGCCCCCATGATATCGGTAAATTGAAGGTAAACAAACTTGATGTTATCCGATTTAGCTTTTGCCAGAACATCTTTGGCCGCCGCGTCTAAAGTCACAAAAAAGCCCTCCTCGTATGAATTGTTAATGTATTATAGTAAATGATTAGTTATTATGCAACATGAGCAAGTTCGCGCCAGACTGCACAATGAATAGACGAACGGGGTTTATTTTTTCTTCGGAGGGATAATAACTTTCTTCTTTATTACGACCGGGGCTTTACCCGGTTTTTTAACTGCCGGCTTAACGATAACCGGCTTCGGAGCAACGGGTGGCGGTGATTCAACTTTGGGCTCTTCCCCAACATAACCGATCGAGAAATAATGGGTCGTCATTTCTCCTAATCCGGCATAAGTATGATAAGCGTAGTCAAAATTAAAACCTCTCGCTCGTGTTCCAACCCCGAGCGAATAGTTAATGTTATCCGGTTTTTGGTCCAGACCGGCGCGTAAAAAGAACTGTTTGAACGGGTTCCACTCCGCCCCCAAATGGAACAAGAGCCCTCGGGTCGTGGATGCGAGGTCAACAGCAGCCAGCCAATTCCTATCGGGTACTTTATAAGCAAGGCCGCCGACGATCGCCAGCGGCAGTTCATCCCCGCGCATATTACTGCCGGGAATTATGTTCTTGAGCGTCAACGCCCCGGTCAGTCGTTCATTTATCGGGATAATCGTTCCAAGATCAAGGTCAAAACCACCCCCACCCGCCCCCTCAAAACTGGGCGCTCCGCTAAATCCCTGGTTGATAAACTTCAGGCTGGCGCCAACCTTGGTGTTCCATTTTGCATCTTTAGCAAAACCAATAAGCAGGGTCCCACTCCCATAATTCGCTTCGTTCCCGGTTATCTCCGGCACTCCGTTGACCAGGGTCGCTTCTTTGATCCCACCGACCGAAGCATTAATATATCCGACGCCGATCGTCCCATAATTTGTCCGATAAGCTCCGCCAAACATCAGGTACGGGACCTCTCCCATAACGTTCCCACTCATGCTGGTCAGGCTGTATTTCCCGATGTTGGCGAGAGCGGCCGGGTTTTGAAAAAGCGAACCGCTGTTATCCTCCGGATTGAACACGCTCCCCATCCCCAGCGGCTTGGCCCCAATGCCGATCTCGGTCAGGTCGACGACTTGGGAGGCGGAAGCAGGGTAAAACAGCTGTAAGCTGTAAGCTGTAAGCATTAAACAAAAAAATATATATGAGCTCTTTCTCATTTGACAATCCCCATCTTTCCGCCACCAACGATTTTTCCACCCTGGACGATCTTATATAAATAAACCCCATCGCCCAAAACGCTCCCCCATTTATCCTTGCCGTCAAAATCGATATTGTTCTCTCCGGCACTGCCTCCTGGGACTCCAGCAGCCCAGCTATTCTGCCAAACGATCGTCCCGGTCAGATCAACAATATAAATGCTCGTCGCCGCGGCAGAATCAAGCCAGTACCAGATCTTGGCGGCCGCTCCGCTGTTCGGATTATAGGGATTGGGTCCAAAGCGGACCACATTACTGGAAAGGGCCCCGATCGGAGCAAAGATCGTAAAATGGGTCGTGGTAAAAGTGATTGAGGCGTCGGTGTAAGAAACGACCACAATCCCGTCTCGACTCCAGCCGCTTCCGGTCCAGTAGTAGACCCGTGGATCGGCCAGCGGTCCGTTAATCGGCATAGTTACGGTCACCGGCAGGGTAAAACTGGTGATCGATGAAACAATATCATATACTTTGCCGCCGATCATATACCCGACCGGCGGGTTCCCCGGACTGGCGACTTCAGTCACCGCGATCGTCGGATCGGTCGCGCTCGCCCCGGCGGGAATAGTGATCGTCATCCCGGGAATGCCAAGGTCGGAGCTGGAGTATTCTTTGGTTGAAGTCACGACCAGCACTTCCATGGACGCGCTAAATTGGGAAGTGTCCCCCAATTGTCCGGTCTGGGTCGCCGTCAAGTAGTCCCCGGAAAGCAAGCCGCTGTAGGTTATCGTCCCGTTAAACGCGCCGGAAGAGTCGGCCGATAAAGCGCCAAGATAAGTTATCCCTTCGTCGCCATAGGCCTTAAAAAATTCGACAGTCGCGTTTGGTGAAGCGGACCCGGTCACCCTTAGGGCACCGGCAGTCTGATTATATTCGTTGGTTATAACTTCCGGCGATGGGATCCCAAGGTTTGAGTCAAGATACAATTTTATCCCCTCTCCAAAGTTTTCAAAAATTGAATTTTGGGAGATGGTTTCATGGGTCGTGTTGGAATCCTTTATCTGGATGCCGTTTGGATAGGTGCTATTACCATTATAAGCAACGGTATTTTTATAAAAATAGTTGTCATGACTGCCGGTCAGACTGTATACCCCAAAATGCTCGTTTTTTACGTTAGTTTGCCCGTCGCTCCCAAGCCCAATGTAGTTCAACATAATATAATTATTGTCCGACGAGACCACCGCGATCCCCGACATCTGGTTGCCGGAGATAACGTTCCTGCCGCCGGTGGTCCCATCGCCGATATAATTATGGTGGGTGCCGTTATAAAGCCCTACTCCATGGACGGTATTGCCGATTGAACTTAGCCCATTCGGGCTTAGGCCGATATAATTTCCTAAAACTTCGTTGCTTGACGATCCATACAGATAAACACCGTGATTACTATTGCCCGAAATAACGTTGCGGCCGCCAACCGTTCCATTGCCGATCTTATTTCTAACGGAAGTCCCGCTGATCCGCACTCCATAATTATTGGCGATTTTCGCCGTCCCCGCGGCGTTCAAGCCAATATAATTCCCAAGGACCTCATTGCTATTGGAATTTGAAATATAAATCCCCAAATTATTCCCGGAGATAATATTCCTGTCCCCAGAATCAGTACCGCCAATGATATTGCCAAAAGCGCCGCTTGAAAGAATAACGCCGTAATACTCGTTACCAAGAAGGCCCGAGCCGGAAGCGTTTACGCCAATATAATTTCCCTTGACTTCGTTGGTCGAGGCATCGGAATAAATATAAACGCCATCTTCGTTGCCGGAAATAATATTACGTCCGCCAACCGTCCCATCTCCCACATGATTGCCGGAAACATTATAAATAACAACGCCATTTTGGGCGCCGCTAAGATCAATCGCTCCGGTCCGATCGGTCCCAATATAATTCCCTAATATTCTATTGCTTGTGTTCCCGCTGCCACTATACAAGTAAACGCCGCTCGAATAATTGCCGGAGATCACGTTGCGGCCGGCAGAGGTCCCATCGCCAATATAATTATTGTTGCTGTCGTTAACCAAATAAATACCATCGTAGCAGGTCAGCGGCGCAGTCGCATCCCCGCTGGCCGACAAGCCGACATAACATCCCTTAATAATGTTCCCATCTGAATCATTAATGATGATCAAAGCCCCGCCACGACCGCCAATAGGCCCGCACTTATTGACCGCAAGCCCTTGAATAACGTTGTTATCCCCTTTGACATGAAAAACAATAGTATATGCCTCCACGCTCGCCCTGACCTCTACCTGCGGGCCCTGGCTGTTTTCGGCTTCGCGGGTTTGGGTCGATCCATCAATCGTTAAATTATTGACCGTGATATCCGGCAAGCCTGACCGAAGAACGATCCTGTACCACCAGTTACTCCCCGCTTCGGTTGTCACCAGCCCGGGTCCGGATTCTCCGGTGGAGTAGCCGGCATTAGCCAAAGTAATGTCAAAAACAATTTGGTCTCCGGCCGCCGCATCCGTGATCGCCTGGCGGAGAGAACCGGCGCCGGAATCAGCGCAGTTAGTGACCGTCCGAGTAACAGCCTGACCTGAAGAAGAGAAAAAAACAATCAATAGGGCGGCATAAAAAATGTTTTGCCAGTTCATTTATTTGTAACAATATCCAAATATTTCACGATTGTCAACTATTTGACTATCCCCATCTTCCCACCGCCGATCACTTTCCCGCCCTGGACAATCTTGTAAAGGTAAACCCCATCCCCTAAGACCTGTCCCCATTTATCTTTCCCGTCAAAGTCCAGGTTGTTCTCCCCAACACTGCCGCCGGGAGCGCCCGCGGTAAAGCTCCGCTGCCAAACAACAGCGCCTGATAAGTCAACAATATAAACACTGGTCGCGGCGGCGGCGTCAAGCCAATACCAAATCTTAGCCGGAGTCCCGCCATTTGGATTATATGGATTCGGCCCAATGCGGACGAGGTTGCTGGACAGCGCGCCCATGGGAGCTAAAATTGAGAAGTGAGAAACATTAAAAGTTATCGATCGGCTTGTAGCGGAAGTGATTTCAATTCCTTCACAACTCCAACCGCCAGGCCCCCAATAAAACACGCGTGGAGCGGAAAGCAAGCCATTAATCGGCACGGTCATGGTAATCGGCCTAGAAAATGCTTTGACGGAGGAAACGACGCTCAAAACTTTTCCGCCAAGCTGATAGCCAGCGGGAGGGGAGCCAGGGCTCTCCGTTTCCACAATAGAAATAACCGGAATATGAACCATCGCATCCCCGGGGATTGAAATACTTGTTCCGGGCATGCCAAGGTCTGATTCAGAATAAACCACAGTTAGTGGGGCCGGTGGATCGGGAAAAACAAAAGTTGATTTTGCGTTTATTTGGTCAATTTTACCGGGATCATTTATTGAATTTACAATCAGGATGGTTTCGCTGGTAATAGTGTGGTCGCTCAAGCAGTTGATCTCGATCCGTCCTTCCATCTCACCGCCAAGGGGAAGGGAACAGGAATAACCACCGGCTTGGAGCACGGCAGTTATCTCGTTGCCGCCGCTTTTAGCGTCAAATATTCTCAAGCTGTGTTCACTGCCTGGTCCGCTGACTAAAAAGTGATATTGATCGGCGACATTACCGGTATTCTTTAATAAAAAATAAAAAACCGCCGTTTCTTTAGATGTTACCGTCAAAGTCGCTCTGTCAACCGCATAATCAACCCCGGTTGTGCCGATTTTTACTTCTGGTTGATAAACAAAAGGAACAGTAATGTTTACCGTTTGGGCCGGCGAAAACTCCGACGAGTTCTGCCAAGTATCGCGTTGGGTGGCAACCAAGGTATCGCCGGCCAATAATCCAGGATAGGTGATTAAACTATTAACCTCTCCGCTGGAAGAAGCGGCAAAACTCCACAGATAACACTCTCCCTGACCGCCGCGCGCTTTAAATATTTCAACTTGGGCATTGGGTGAGGCGGCAACAGTCAGCGCCAATTCACCGGTCGGCTGATTATAACTGGCGGCGCTGATCACCGGGGCCGGGATCATATTGTTTGCGCCATTAAGGAGCAGAATTCCCCGTCCATAATTTTCATAAATCGAATTTCTGCTGATCAACTCCTGGGTCACCTGAGAACTATTCAAGCAAATCCCTGCCGGATGCATAAAATCGCCATTGTAAGCAATAACATTTGCCGAGCCAATTATGTTCGCCCCAGCTTTATTGTCAATGTAAACCCCAAACCAGCCGTTGCCGGCTTCAGCGCTGACCGCGTCGATCCCGATAAAATTATTAGATATCTCATTGTAGTTCGTGCCGGGATCAACCAGGTAAATTCCGTTGCGGCCATTATTGACGACAACATTCCCAACCCCACCAATCCGGTTATACTTAGCCCCCTGTCTGACATTTACTCCGTCGCCCGAGTTCCCGATGATCGTATTCCCGTTAACTTCATTGCTGTTAACCCCGTTGCCAACAATTGACACTCCCGCCTCATTATTGCCGGAAATAACATTGCCGGCGCAGATTCGGTTATGCTTTGCGGCGCTATATAATGAAACACCCCCCCAATCATTACCAATCGATGACAAGCCATCAATAGCCTTCCCAATATAATTGCCGGCAACCACGTTGCCATCGGCTCCGATCGCCACCCCATAACGATTGTTCCCTGAAATAATATTGCGTCCGGCGCTTTGGCCGTTGCCAATCAAGTTGTAGCTGGCCCCATTGTAAACGGAGACCCCCTCCTGATTATTGCCTAAATCAAACCGCCCGGTCTGGTCAAGACCAATAATATTTCCATAAACTTCATTGCTGTTGCTTCCGCTCCCGCTGATGTAAACCCCAAGATTATCGTTGCCGGAAATAACATTCCCTTCGCCCGGGTTCTCTCCTCCAATTTTATTGGTATTAGCCCCATCATAAAGCCAAATCCCATAATAAGTATTTCCCAAATCTATTGATCCAGTTGGATCTGTCCCAATAAAGTTGCCGGCAATTTTATTGCTCTGACCGGCGGCAACACAAATCCCATATAAACCATTAGCGGAAATAACATTGCCAAATCCAGCGGCGCCAATGATGTTATTGGCGCCATTGGCGATATAAATCCCTGTATCTGAAGCCAGCGGAGCCGCTTGGCAGCCGCTCGCGCTTGTACCTATATAACAGCTTCGAACCATGTTCCCCTGCCCACCTAAAATGTTGATCAAACTCCCTAACTTGCCGTTACCTGATCCATATTTATTAATCGCTAATCCCTCGATCGTGTTGTTGCTGCCACTTATGGTAAAAACATCGGTAAACGAGGAAACAGCGGCCCGGACTTCCACTTCCGGCCCGGCGCCATTATCCGCTTCTCCGGCTTGAGTTTGGCCGTTGATTGACACACCACTGGCGGTCAAGACCGGCAACCCGGAATTCAAAATAATACGAAACCATTTTTTTCCAGGAACTTCACCAACCACTAAACCAGGAGAGTTCGCGCCGACTGAATATCCCGCCTCTTGGGTGGTTATAGCAAAAACTATCTGGTCGCCATCTTGAGCATCGGTCGCCGCTTGACGGAGCGACCCTGCACCAGAATCAGCACAGTTGGTTACCGTCCTGGAAAGAGCGGCGCCAGCCGTTTGGGAAGAGGCAATATATGATAAAACAATTACTACACAGGTATATATTTTAAGCTTATCTAATTTTAAATCTATCATCTCTGACTCCTTATGAGTTCTGGTGATTGGAAACGATTGAGAAGCCGAGGTTACATAACAGGGAGGGAGGAAAACCCGAATAAATATTCGTCCACCGCTCGGGCCGCTTTGCGCCCTTCGGAGATAGCCCAAACAATCAGCGACTGCCCGCGCCTCATGTCACCGGCGGAAAAAACTCCTCTCACGGAAGTTTGGTATTTATCGTCAGTTTTAACGTTCCCACGCTGGTCAAAAGCAACCTTGAGCGATTCCAGCAGACCGATCCTTTCCGGCTGAACAAACCCAAGCGCTAAAAAAACCAAGTCAGCTTCAATTTCGAAATCTGATCCGGAAACCTCCTGCATTATAGCACAATTGTTTTTATCCTTTTTAGAAAAATCAACCCGGGCGCAAATCAACTTTTTGACCCGGCCTTCTTCGCCGCCAAATTTCTTGGTCGCGATCTGCCACTGCCGCTGTGCCCCTTCT
>Ga0208373_1003293_pt1 | contig 16074 bp, 14 predicted proteins | sample RifOxyC2_FD_184036 | JGI IMG/M metagenome (GOLD analysis project Ga0208373, IMG submission 184036) | Soil microbial communities from Rifle, Colorado - Rifle Oxygen_injection C2 (SPAdes) | ecosystem: Environmental > Terrestrial > Deep subsurface > Rock core/Sediment | place: Rifle, Colorado...
CCAGGACATAGCAATAGTTGATCTGTCATGCTGAATTTATTTCAGCATCTCAATGGGATTCTGAAACAAGTTCAGAATGACACGGCTTATGATGAATTATGAGATAGCTTCTAGTGCGTTATAGTATTGCGGTCGAAAGGAGCGTTAATTTAGGATAAGTAAGCCAGCAGGCGTACGGCAAATATACGATAACCGGAGGTGTGGATCGGATCGAGATATAATGATAAAATGTAGGTAATGAAAAAATTTATAATAGTCGTTTGTTCTCTCATTATCATCATTATTATGCTGCCAACATTGTTGACGGTAAATTTCGAACGCACGCTACTTCAATCGACGTTCTATAAAACAATACTCGAGAGAAACAACGCATACGAAAGATTTTTGCAAACCGACCCCAATTTTTTTAACGGCATCTTTAAAAATTTATCCGGCGGATCCGAGACTGGCAAAGATGCCGAGGCGGGCACGGCGCAAATTATATCAGTAATTAAAAAGATCTCTCCAGAAGCGCTTCAGAATGCGATCGAAAGTGCGCTGGATAATATTTTTGTGGGCGTTATTTCCGAGGGCGGGGAAACTATTGATATCAACCTTTCAGAAATTAAATCTTCGATAATTTCTCAAAATCCTGCTAAAGGTGAGGCCGACCTAATCAACTCGTTATCCGACAACTACTCACTTTCGATTCCGATTGAAGTCAGCCTGGCATCATCGATTACTTCATTCATCAAAAAAGCGATCTGGCCGGTTTGGATATTTTGCTTTTTGCTTTTGATACTCATTTGGCTTTTAGAGCCCTGGTGGCGAGAACGTGTCAGAGTCACCGGGGTTTTGATGCTGATATTCGCATTATTATCGGTTCTAATCCCAGTTTTTATCAAAATTCTCCCCGGTCCTATTGTCGCTACGGAGATCAAAGCATTGGTAGCAGATCTTTTCGAAGATGCCCGAAACAACATTTTAAGATTATTTCTTAAGGAGATAGTAATTATTGGAGCAATCGGGATCGTTTTGATCATCATTTCTTTTTTCATTCCAAAACGTAAGGTTGAGCTACAAGTAACTCCTGAAATTAAAAATAATAGCGCGCAAAATCCGACAAATGTTCCAAAAGCTTAAAAATTTCATTGTTGTCAAACTGGGGATAAAACCATTTCTGGCTACAAGCCTTGTCTTTGTTGTATTTTTATCCGGAGTTTTTCTGGTTGGCGCAAAGTATTTTGCTCCCGAAAATAAGGGGACAAAGATAGCTCCAAAAGAGGAAACACCCACTGCCACGGATGAAGCACCACCAGTGGCGAGTGCATCGGAAGAAATCAAAAAAAATCCACCGAAACTATCAAGCTCAGGAACAAGCAAAAAGGTCTCTACCTCGCAGGGCGAGGCAACAGCGGTCTCAACCGGCGGTGCTATCTCTGGATCCGATGCGGATAAATTATCAGGATATTCCGACGATGGTCCAGCTACTACAATATCTTACAACGACACAACGGGGCGCTACCCAACATTGGGCACGACGTTAATAAACTATTTGTATTCCAATCTCCTTTCCAGCTCGTCGGAACGCGCATACATGTACCAGATTGAAATTATCGATTGTTCCACTTGCAATTACGGCGGGTTGTATAGCGGAAGTTATCTGCAAAACGGGAGCGATATTTACAAAGCTTGGGGTTGGATCAAATTGAACTCATATTATTACAAAGATTCTCCGTATTTCGAAGATTATATGAAATTGATACTATCTCACGAATATGGTCATCATTATTCCCTATATCATCGCTGGGTAGATCTCGATATCCCATATGGCGACCGTTGGCCCGCCACCTATTACAGCACTCGGCCACTCTCTCTTGCATCAACCGCGACCGATTATTCCAAAGGTTGGGGAAATTGCGATGTCGAGGTAATGGCGGAGGATTATTCATATTTTTACTCCGGGTACAGCCAGCATGCGATGAGTGGTACATACGGTTATCCTTCGTCGGGGGTGAGAACTTGGCTTGCTTCTCTCTCACAATCTGTTGCCGAAGACACGGTGGCGCCAACCGTTTCAATATCAGCACCAACCAACGGGGCGACCGTTTCGGGGCTCGCGGACATTACAGTTTCTGCAAGCGATAATATCGCAGTTACAAGAGTAGATTTTATTATCGACGGATCGGTGGCATCTAACGATTCCGAAGCTCCTTATCAATATTCATGGAACACGACCTCGGCAAGCAATGGCTCGCATACAATTCTTGCTCGCGCTTATGACGCGGCGCAGTCAAGCGATGCAAGTATTTCAGTTAATGTCCTTAACGAGGGGTCAGATACAGAAGCTCCGGATGTAGTCATAAACCAGCCGGCGACAAACCCTTACGATTGGAGCAGCGGAGATTTGACCGTGGAGGCTACTGGGACAGATAACATTGCAGTAGTAAAGATCGAGTTTTATATTAACGGATCATTAGCGGCCGAAGAGAGTTTAAACCACATAATCAGACTTTGGCGCTATGCCACAACCCCAAACGGTTCCTACACACTTTCAGCCAAAGTTTATGATGCGGTCGGAAATACTAAGGAAGTGAGTGTTACGGTCAATAAGTCATGATTAAACAGTACTTAACCGACACCGTTGCCATCGTCTAGCGTCCTACGGTTACGATGCCCGTCACGTCCGACGTCAAACGTTAAACGATACGGGCTTCGTTACCGATAACCGATTAACTTAATTAGTGTTTATTAGTGGACTAGATTAGTGACGGTGGGGTTCAAATAAGAAATTTGTCCACTTCGGGAGCGGGAAAACCTCCCTGGTGGATATTTTTATTTATGAGATTACTACATCTAGTGGATAAACGCTTGATTTGGTTAGCCATATACATATATATTGATAATACCCCGAAAAAAGGTTGTAGGTTACCCGCTTCGACTCGTCGAAGACGAGGCGAGTAGCTTTTTAGCTTATTAGGGAGTTTAATTTTCGCCCATGTGCCCAAGAAGCTAAGAAGCTAAAACCTAAGAAGCTATATAACGGAGGGAGAATGTTCACGAAAATCTTGAAACGAGATGGCAAAATCGTACCTTTTGATGTTGAAAAGATTGCGGTTGCTATCGCAAAAGCGGGGAAAGCAACGGGGGAATTTGGAATGGAAGTAGCGCAAAAAGTTGCCAAGAAAGTGGTGAAAGAGGCGGAAAAAAGTGTCAGACGAAAGATCCCCAGTGTTGAGGAAATTCAAGATACGGTGGAAAATACGCTTCTTGATTCAGAATATCGAGCCACCGCAAAAGCATATATATTATATCGTCGCAAGCACGAAGAGATGCGTGAGTTGGTTGATAACTCCCATATTTCGATAGTCGACCAATACATTGGCAATATCGATTGGCAGGTCAAGGAAAACTCCAATATGGCTTACTCTTTGCAGGGTCTTAACAACTATATATCCGGCACCATCGCAAAAAATTATTGGCTGACAAAAATTTATCCGCCTGAAATCAAGAAGGCAACGCTCGAGGGCGACATCCATATTCACGATCTGGACATTCTCTCCGTATACTGTGTCGGTTGGGATTTGCAGGATCTTGTAGCGGTTGGTTTCAGGGGGGTCACGGGTAAAATGGAGTGCAAGGCGCCGAAACATTTCAAGTCGGCTCTGGGGCAGTTGGTGAATTTCTTCTATACCTTGCAAGGCGAGTCGGCTGGTGCACAGGCGATCTCGAATTTTGATACGCTACTGGCGCCTTTTATTCGTTATGATAGATTGGATTACAAGGAGGTAAAGCAGGGCATTCAAGAGTTTATGTTCACGATGAATGTACCAACCCGTGTCGGATTCCAGACTCCATTTACCAACGTGACACTTGATCTTAGGCCGCCATCGACTTTGGCCGATCAACCGGTGATTATCGGCGGTAAAGCGCAGAAGGAAACTTACAAAGATTTTCAGACCGAGATGGATATCTTTAATGAGGCTTTTGCCGAAGTGATAACCGAAGGAGATGCCGCTGGCAGAGTCTTCACCTTTCCCATTCCGACATATAATATTACGAAAGATTTTGATTGGGATAACCCGAAACTCGCGAATCTTTGGAAGATGACAGCCAAATACGGCATCCCATATTTTTCCAATTTTATCAACTCCGATATGAATCCGGAGGATGCCCGTTCTATGTGTTGTCGGCTTCGTCTTGATAACCGCGAGCTTCGCAAACGCGGCGGCGGACTTTTCGGCGCCAATCCTTTGACCGGGTCTATCGGAGTAGTTACTATCAATTTGCCTCGTCTTGGTTTTCGTTCCAGAGACAAAAGAGAGTTTCTCCACAATCTCGCCTACAATATGGATTTGGCCAGAGATAGTCTTGAGATCAAGCGAAAATTGCTTGAGCGGATGACCGACGCTGGGCTGTATCCGTATTCAAAGTTTTATCTTCGCAATATTAAGGAACGCGACGGAATATATTGGGGTAATCATTTCTCCACCATCGGGCTTTTAGGTATGAATGAGGCGCTCCTCAACCTTTTGGGTTGTGATATTACCACCGCAGAAGGGCAGAAATTTACTCTTGAGGTTTTGGATTTTATGCGTGAGCGAATTGCTAAATACCAAGAGGTGACTGGCAACAATTACAATCTGGAAGCGACCCCGGCAGAGGGCACATCTCATCGTTTGGCGAAGCTTGACAAAGAGCTTTTCCCGGAAATTATCGTTGCCAATGAGATGGAGTTCGAAGAGGATGGCGAGCCGCCGTATTACACAAATTCGACCCAGCTTCCGGTCGACTACACGCAAGATGTCTTCGAGGTCTTGGATATGCAAGATGATATCCAAACCAAATACACCGGTGGTACGGTGGTACATATGTATGTGGGCGAAGAGATTACCGATGTAGAAGCGATGAAGCAGTTGATTAAAAAGATTTGCGAGAATTATAAACTCCCGTATTTTACGATAACCCCGACATTTTCAATCTGCCCCAACGACGGCTATATGCCCGGACGAGTAGATGTTTGCGAAAAATGCAAAGCCAAACCGGAGATTTATTCAAGAATCGTCGGCTACATTCGCCCTATCCAGCAGTGGAATGCCGGAAAGCGTGTTGAGTTTGATGATAGAAAAACCGTAATACTTACGCCGGAGAGGCCGGCAAAAGTGCCGGTTGTCGAAAGCAGGCGCAAAGGTGTTTTAGAACAGGCAAGGCTAATCTAGTTTTTTAGCTTCTTAGGCATTAGCTTCTTAGGGAAGACGAGTTTTGTGCTCACTAAAAAGCTAAGAAGCTAAAACCTATAACCTGACTATGAAATTGGCGGGTTTGCAAAAAACAACTCTTGTCGATTTTCCGGGGACGGTTGCCTGTACCGTTTTTACACAGGGGTGTAGTTTTCGTTGTCACTTCTGCCACAATCCGGAGCTAGTTTTACCGGACCAATTTGGACCTCTTATATCAAATGAAGAATTTATCGATTTTCTGATGTCGCGCTTAGGAAAGTTAGAAGGCGTTTGCATTACTGGGGGCGAGCCGCTACTGAATCCTGATATAGAGCAATTTATATCCCATATAAAAGCCCTGGGGTTCAAAGTCAAGCTCGATACCAACGGGTTTTATCCGGAAAGATTAGCATCAATAATTGAAAGTGGCGACATTGACTATATTGCGATGGATATAAAGGCGCCGCTTGATAAATACCCAATGGTAACGAATATCGAAACGCGAAACACGAAACACGAAATAAATCCTAAAAAGCTAAAAAGCTACAACCTACAACCTATCAAGCGGAGTATTGATTTAATAATGCAAAGTGAAGTTGACTATGAATTTCGTACTACCATCGCAAAACCGCTTTTGGATGTGAATGATATCGAGAAAATCGCCAAAATGATTAAGGGAGCAAAGAGATACGTTCTCCAGAATTATCAAAAAACCAAGCAGATAAATGAGAGCATGAAACTAAAACCGTTTTCGGAAAAAGAACTCATAACTCTCGTTCAGAAATTGAAAGAAGATATTGAGGCGGTACTCGTTAGATGAACTATTAGATTTATCGTCGATCGTGAATATATCAATACTAAATACCAATTATTTAGAACTTATAGGCTTATGACTTAGGACTTGCTTTCAGAGGTCTTTTTTGTTATTGTGCGAGTATTGCGTTCGGATCAAATATCGGGGGAGTGATAACCCGTGGTTTACGACACGAACCAAGACCGCGCCCGACCGCCGGGGATTTTCAGACGAGCGAAACCGGAGGAGGTGACGAGACTGCGAGAGTCGGCGGCGAGGAAACTGGTATTCAGGGTTCTCGGCAGGGGTGAGCCGGTGGGCAGGGAGGAGTGGTTACAAGCGCTTACCACTGAATACCACCTGATGATGCGTCTGATGTCCGGCTGTAAGATCAGATCCAAGGAGAAGCGGATCAAGCATCGCCAGAAGCGGCGGAGTAACTGGCTCACGAAGCGGGCGGGAGTTCGCAAGACCCGAACCCGCGCAGAGAAGCAAGCACGAAAGTGCCGTCGGCCGAAGACGGCCAAGAACGGATAGGGGGTTCAGTACCATGAGATGGACGTTTGCAGTGTTGGTAATGCTCATGATCCTGGCAGGAGTTCACTTCTATTACCAGGATCGAGAGAGCTGGTACGTGGCAGAGGTGGTGAGCATTGAGGTCGGTGAGACGCGGACGGTTTGGGCTGGAGGCTTTGGCATCAATCAGCCCAAAGAGTTGAGAGAGGTAGAGATCCGTTTCCGTGACGGGAATCGGATCAAGGACTGGGCAGAGACACCACTCCCTCCGATCGGCCAAGGTTCAAGAGTCGAACTCCGGCAGAGGAGCTACGGTGGGGTGGAGTTCTATCATGTAAAAGTCCAACATTAGCGCCGGGTGGGCGTTTCGACCATCGGATCGCCCACCGTCGTCTTATCAAAGACTTTCCACTTTCCACTTTCTACTTTATACTATTACTATGGTTTGGCTATACTCATTAACCGCAGTCCTCATTGTTTCGCTCCTCTCCTTCTCCGGAGCGCTGGTTTTATTTCTGAAAAAAGACGCTCTAAAAAATATCCTTCTCATTTTGGTTGCATTTTCTACCGGCGCACTGCTTGGCGATGCTTTCATCCATCTTATTCCGGAAGCGGTAAGGGATAAAGGAGAGCTCAATGCGCAAATATCAATATTGATCTTCGCCGGAATACTTCTATTCTTCATACTCGAAAAATTCCTGCGCTGGCGTCACTGTCACGATATTGACTGCGAAGTTCATCCAAAACATTTGGGATTAATGAACTTAGTCGGCGATAGCGTCCACAATTTTATCGACGGAGTACTTATCGCGGCATCGTTTATGGTCAGTATCCCTCTTGGAGTCGCAACAACTATCGCCGTTATCGCACACGAAGTGCCACAAGAGCTGGGTGATTTCGGCGTTCTTCTCCACTCCGGCTTTTCAAAAGGCAAAGCGATATTATTCAACTTCTACACCGCCTTAACCGCCGTTGCCGGTGCTCTTTTGACGCTACTTTTGGGCGGGAAGTTAGAAAATCTTGCGACATATATTGTTCCTCTCACAGCCGGTGGATTTATTTACATCGCCCTCTCCGGTTTAGTTCCCGAACTTCACAAGGAACAGGGGGTGAGAAGATCGTTTGTTCAACTCCTTGCCATCATCGCGGGACTGGGAGTTATGTACATTTTGCTCTTTATTGAATAAATATCAAAAATGAAATCGCAAATGACAAATAAATTATCAAAATTCAAATGCCAATTGTTTTTTGTTTTCACTTTGTTAATTGTGCTTCTGCCGATAAAATTATCTTTTGCGGCCGACAGCGAAGTTTGTCCCATTGACGATCCTTTGCAATGCACCGAGACAACGACAGTATCAAACAATGATTCAGCTCACACCCCCGATTGCGAGAAAGTCGTCTATTTTTTTTATGGGTCAGAGTGTCCGCATTGTTCGGAGGAGGAGAAGATGCTCGATGATTTAGTCGCAAAACATCCGGAAATAATCGTTAGGCGCTTCGAAGTCTGGCACAGCAAAGAAAATCAGGATTTTTTCAAAAGCTTTGCAGAGAGCAAAGGGTTTGAACCTCAAGCGGTGCCGACAACCGTCATCGGCCATCAAGTTTTTAAAGGTTATGCTTCATACGAGCTTTCTGGAGTCGAGATTGAAAAATCAATATACGATTTATTCGATATCGAAGCTTCCGTTTCCGAGAAGTCGATAAATGTTCCGTTCTATGGCAAAATCGAAATCGCAAAAGTCTCGCTTCCTGTCATCACGTTAGTGTTGGGCCTTCTGGATGGCTTTAACCCCTGCGCGATGTGGGCGCTCGTGGCCTTGATCACAATATTGATTGCAACGGGAGATAAAAAGAAAATCCGTCTCGTCGGGAGCATTTTTTTAATATCTTCGTGGCTGATCTATTACATCTTTATGGCGGTTTATCTCAACGCCTTTGTTCTGCTTTCGGCAGTCTCGATCATTCGGATGCTCATAGGCATGGTAGCGATCTTTGCCGGCGGCTGGTATTTAAAAGAATTTTTCACATATCAGCCGGGAGTTTGCAAAGTCACCAACTCGAAACAGCAGGCATCACTAGTGAAGCGGATGAAGAGGGTGGCGGAGGGGAATTCTTTCTGGTTGATAGTCCTCGGAGTGATCGCTTTGGCATTTTCAGTCAACTTGGTTGAAATGATGTGCTCCATCGGTCTTCCGGCAGTTTATGCGCAGATTTTGGCTGTAAATAATATTTCTAGCTCCATGCGCTATCTTTATCTTGCAGTTTACAATACTCTCTACATGCTTGACGATATCGTAGTCTTTATCATCGCCGCCGTTACCATGAACTATGTCAATCTCAATCATAAATATGATCGGGCGATGAAATTGATCGGGGGAGTACTCATAATCGCTTTAGGTTTAATTCTCATCTTCAAACCAGGACTGCTTTCGTTTTGAATACAGTTGCTAGTCGTTAGTTTCTAGTCTCTAGGTTTTTCGTGTTCTGACGTTTTCCCTGGCGACTAGTAACTAGCAACTAAAAACTGTTTTAGTCTTGCTAAATATCCGATTTTGGTATATATTGTACTCGCGAATGTGAGTCACTCATCAACTGCAAAGGAGCATCGCCATGTTCCAAGGTCAGGAGCTGTTCTGGCTGTTACTTGCAGTCATCGTAGTCGTCAAGCTGGCGCGGATGTACCAGAGCCAGCAGAAGCTGAAACGGATCTTCGCCGCGCTTGGGGAGATCCCGAAGGAGAAGTGGTCGAGGACGACGGCGGTGATCGGTGGTTTCCTTTGTGAGATCTTCTGCTTGACCAGAAAGTTGCCAGGCGGTGGTATGGAGTTCTGGTTCTTGACGGCTGTGGTCGGGGATATGGAAGTTTTCCTCACCCTGACCCAGTCGGGCGAAGATGTCGCAAGCAGGAGGCTCAACAAGGTGGAGAACCTCACGGAGGGCGGCTACTGGGTGGACGATGGAAGCCTCGACCTCGAGACGCTGGCAGCTAGACTCGGGGTCCAAGTCAGGCCGACGCCGGAGGAGCTGGGGGAGGAGACGACCGCTCCCGCGTAACACGAACCGGAAGCGCTTCGATGCAGTATATCGGAGCGTTTTCGCGTTTAATTCATATATATTTAGGATTTCGAATTTTGGATTTAGAGTTTCCCGTTATTTATCATTCTTGATAAATATACGGGCGTGGGGTATATTGTGAATAGCGGGGGGTATAGCTGGGGACAAGTTAGTAGAAAGTTAAAAGTTCATAAAGTTATAAAGCTAAACGGGGATAAACTCAAGAAATCAAAATTCAAAACTATGAAATATTATAATTAACTAGAGACTAGAAACTGACAACTAGCAACTTGTTCTAAAAGCTAACAGCTGGCAGCTGAAAGCTCGAAGCTAAGCATGAAATATCAATCAATTTATAATCGTTTACGTCGGATCGAAGGGCAGATTCGCGGAATTGAAGAGATGGTCTCGAAAGAAAGATCGGAGGCTGACATTGTTATCCAACTCGAAGCCGTGAAATCGTCTGTCGCGTCGACAATAACCTCACTTTTCGAATCATCAATCAAAGCGGAAAGTGGAAGGGGGAAAGCGGAGAGTGACAAGAAGATGGTGCAGATTGAAGAAGAGAAACTAGAATCCTTGTTAAAAATGATTAAAAAGTCCTAGAGATACGACTTACGCGCTTGGTGTCATCCCCGTGAAAACGGGGATCCACTAATAGTACCTGCCTGCGACTCGACTGAGCTCGTCGAAGTCCGGCAAGGCAGGGATTCCCGCCTGCGCTCTTCGAGTCTGAGCGATGAGGTTCAGACCTCAGAGTCGAATGACGGGAATGACAAAGATGCGAATCGCGTAAGTCCTAGAGAAACAAAAAACCCACCATTGTTTTCACTTTGATGGGTTTTTTGTTAGATAGAAATTTACTTTAAAGCATTGAGCCGTAAATGGTTCCAAGAGTGACGGCAAGAACGGCGACAACACTCATTGAGATAGCTTCTACAGCTTTGAGCTTTTCAACATTGACATGCTCAGAGCCACAGTTTGCGATTACTCGATCCATTTTCCCTCCTAAATTAATTCTCATCAAAAATGATGATTAAACCATTATAGCAAGCAATCGGCCGCTTGTCAATACCTAAGGCAGCTTTTAGCTTTCAGCTGTTAGCTGTTAGGGCAATCCGTTAATCGGGTGTCGATAATCGTTAATCGCAACCGTAAATCGTTGATCGGTAACGAAGTTGGGTCGTTAGACGTTTGACGTCAGACGTAACGGGCATCGTAACCGTAAGACGTATAGTTTTATGATATAATATCTCCGAGGACACTTCGTCGGCGTAATGCCAGCGAGGCGCGCCTGGAACTCCTGTCATCCTGCTTCTGACGGTAATTGCTCACTCACTGTCATTCCCGTGAAGGCGGGAATCTACTATTAGTGGATCCCCGGGTCTGGCTTTGCCGCCCGAGGATGACAAGAGTGGTTACTGTCGGGTGTGATGGGTTGACAAGTGTGCGTGGATGTGCTAGAATAACACCAGATCTGCGAAAGGCTTCGGCCCAGCAGACGGGTATTGAGTGAAAAGGGGGTGCCCACCGTGGCACATGAGACTGCAGTCACACCGGTGCTCAGGCAGGGCACCAAGGCAAGGCAGTTCTCCACACCGAAGTGGGTGGATGCGATAATCTTCGCGATGGTTGCGTTCGCTTGGAACGGCTTCCTGATCGGGGTCGTTCCCATGGCCTGGGGTTGGAACTTCCATTGCTTGACGACTGGCAGGGGAGCGTGGTCAATGGCTTCGGATGATCGAGCGGCTCTGATGCCGCTCTCGGTCTACTACACCGCCAGGCAGAGTTCATACAAGGCCGGCGATGTAGTCTCATTCGACTACCAGGAGAATGCCGATCCGACCGAGAACGGACCGACGGTCAAACTGGCCGAGTCTGTTGACGGGTCGACGTTCCGCTTCCGTCCGCTGAACCTGAAGTGCTCTAACGCAGCCGGAACGGCTGGAGTGGGTAGCATTAAGGGCAAGGTGGTCGTGAAGCAATCACTGCTTCCTCGAGGATACTGGCGCTGGCTGTCGTTGGGGTGGACGCTGACCGTCGATCAAATGAGCACCAGGGAGCGGCGTGTTTTCTCTTGCGAGACGGTGGCGAGCCTATTCTCGCGGAGAGGGTGGTTGCGCAACCGAGTTGCCTTCCGCTACCCGCCGAGTGCTCTCAAGGCGCGGTGGGGGTGTGGTTACGTTCTGGAAAGCGACGCCGTACGGGTCGTTGTTCCGGGTAGCACCATCTTCGTCTCCGACCCTGGCTACCAGTTTGCCTCTCTTCAGGGAGATACGCTGGTAGTGTCCAAAAAGGAGGAGGCGTCGAGGGTGGAAGTTGACCTGGCGACTGGTCGAGAGGTCAAGGTCAAGGCGCCGAGGCTGAAGCTACCAGCGCGTGTCAAAGCGCGGGTTTACCGCAACGAGCATGGGCTCTCGATCCCATTGCTTTCGGTGCCATACGACCTCCCATCGCAAATTGCGGTGCGGGTCGGAGATGTCACCCGCATCGTGACCCCCTTCCATCTTCCTTCCTCGGAGGCGTGGGGGGGAGAGCCGGTATGCTCCTTCGGTGGGCTGTTCCCGGCTCTCTCCGGGGTCAACTCCGGGGAGATGATCGAGATTGAGATCTCCGAGGTCGAGGAGCAGCAAATCGCTGCTTCTGGTCGAGGGATTTGAACCGAGTCGGGCGGCGCAGTTGCGCCGCCCGCTCTGTTTTTATAAACAAGAAAATGGTAAAATAATTGTGATGGATAAGAGATGGGGCTTGATTCTACTGCTTCCGGTTCTTTTGGTTGTTTTTGTATCAACCATTTATTTTATGTTGCGCAAAAGTGATAAGGATGATGTCGAAGCGGCTACAGGGAGTGTGACATTGACAGCAAAAACCGACTGGGAATTTACTGGGGCGACAAATAATCTGACTGATACGATTAGCTCTCCCGGCGATGTCAAAATTGATATGTCTTCGGTTGAAGTTACGGTTGAAAGTATCACATCGGATGGATCGGTAACTGGTACGCTCACCGATACTACAGATGGTAATACTGCGACAGGCGTGTCCGTGGCATCAGGGAATGCGAATGTCGTTACTTACTTTTTTGATCACAGTTATAAAATATCGGAAATGAGATTTTACTCTGGCGATCAGGACATTAACGCTGCTATGAATATTTGTGTCGTTCCGGGTACAGGGGCAGCCTTAAATTGTGCAGGAATAGGTTATCCAGCCTATAAATTATTGAGTGCTTTTGCGGGTAATTGGCCGGCAAACAGCTGGAAGACGTTTGCAATTGGCAATATCGAGACGAACGAAGTGAAACTGGTCAACGGCGGATCGGATGTTGAGCTTAGGGAAGCGGAGTTCACCGGAGTTCCCGAAGGGGCAACTCATATTTCCGCCCCAACCCAAGTCGATGGGAGCACTACTCTTGAGTCTTGGGATACCTTCGCTCCAAGCCAGACAGTACCGGCTAACACCACTTTGACCTATCAATTCCGCTCATCCGTTGATGGAGTGAGCTGGCCCGACGATTGGAGTGTGGCAACGGCATACTCCGGAAGCCCGCTTGATATTTCTGGCATCACGGCGAGGCGTTATCTACAGGTAAAATCAAATTTTGCCAACTCCGACGGAGCATCAACTCCAACTCTTTCCGCCTATACCGTAAATTATACCCGTGATGATACCTGCGATAACTTCGACCATCTCGATATTTCTCCAGCAACAGCATCCCTCGAAACAAACGGGACCACCACATTTACCGCCTCTGCTCAAGATGCCAGTCACAATCCCTTAACCGGTATCACTTACAACTGGAGCGCTACCGGCGGATCAATATCGGGTGGAAATTATACCGCGCCCGCTACGGCTGGAACTTATACGGTTACCGTCACATCATCCTGCGGCGGATCTGCCGATGCAACCGTAACTGTAACCGAACCGGATGTGCCAGACCCACCTCCCGTATGTACGGCACCCAACTATTTTGATTGTGGTGACGCCTGCGGTCCGGTACTCACCATCATTGAGCCAACCGAAGGAAGCATTCATTACACAGGTGATACCTTAAACATCTCCTTTACCCCAAAGAATTCCTGCGGAGGGGTGATGTATCATGCGGAAGAGATCAGATACAGAGTAAAGCTCTCTCTGGACGGTGGATTAAACTACATAACTCTAGCAGAGGATCTCCATGACATCAACTTTCCCAACGAAGCCGCATGGCTCTCTATAATGCAAGATGCGAATTGGACAACATTGATCCAACCGACCATCTACTCTTATGCGGTCCCCAGTGACGCAAGTTTTGTAACATCAACTGCCAGAATCAGAGTATTCATGTACCGCGCTGATGCCCATCCTCACTCTTACTCTCCGTCAGCGGAGGCTGTTTCCGATCAATTTATCATAAAATCGGGTGAAATTGGCATTGACGGTTGCGGTAATTATCAAGTCCGTTTTAGCGAGCCCAAGGAGTTAATCCCTGAAGATAGGAACATTGATACATATTTTTCAGAAATTACGCCGCTGGATAAAAAGAGCTGGCCGACATTTTCGTACAAATTTAAAGCCTCGCTTTTTAACACTAACACCAATGTTGTCATTCGCAATATTGGTTACAGTCGAATTACTCTTGACCCTCAAGATCTTGGAACTGTTAATCCGGATGGATCTTTATCTATCGATCAAGTAAAATATCCCAAACCAATTTCATTTAAAGTCATAGCAAGCGACGATGAGTGTAGCAAAAATGCATTTTTGGAAATTTCATCAGAGATCAATGACGATGGGATCGGTGGCAATTTTATTGACATTCTTGTCCCCGATGGCGGCGAGAGATGGAAGATTGATAATGATTATGAGATAAAGTGGAGATTTAAAGAGGATGACCCCAGAGTAGTCCTCTACGATATCTACCTCTCCCTCGACTCCGGAGACAGCTACCCCATAACCGTTGCCCAGAACTTGCCCGATGACGAAACATTTGCCTTTGGCTACCATATCCCCGATGGCAAGGAACTTCTTTCAGACAAAGCCAAGATCAAGATCGTCGGTAAAGACCAGGAGAAGCGCACCTTGCTTGTAGGAAGATCGGAAAATGACTTTATGATATATCAATCTCTGCTGGGAGCGATTGTCAAGGTCATCGAGGACAATATTACCACCCTACTTCTCATGCTTATGGCAGCCTCTGCCGTCACCTCTATCGTCCTTCTTCTAACCCCGCTCCTCTCCAATCAGCTCACCCTCTCAAGCATCCCCGAGATTTTCTGGGGGATCATAGCCAAAGGCAAATCTAAAAAGAAGAGATGGGGGCAAGTCTATGAAGCCACCTCCGGTATGCCGATCCCCAATGTAAGGCTAGAGCTAATATCAATCCCCGACAATAGAGTAGTTGAAACCACACTCTCCAACTCCGAGGGTTACTTCGGCTTTGTCGCTCCCAAAGGTAGCTACATCATCGAAACAACTAAGTTCGGATTTGAGAGTGTCAATCACCAAAAATCTTTCTCCCGGGACACTCTGGCCATGAGAGACAACTACTTCGGAGGAGAAATCAGCATTGAGGGAGAGGGTGACAAGATTATCAAAGTCAATATCCCCCTAATCTCTTCGAAAGAGAGTCCTCGTTTTGTCACCATAGCCAAGAGCTTTAACATTCTTCAGAACTTTTTAATAATCATCAACTGGCCGCTTCTTCTCCTCGGTACGGTCATATCTATCGTTGCGCTTTATCTGACTCCGACTCTTTTAAATCTTCTTATTCTCGCCCTCTACGTTCCTCTTTGGGCTTATGAAGTTTATCTTTTATTTGAACCGAAGTCATATGGTAATGTCGAAAGAGAGGAAAATCATATTCCGATAGATCTTGCTCTGGTCAGAGTCTTGGACCCGGAGAGCAGAAAGCTTGTCCGTTCCGTTGCCAGCAACCAGAGAGGCAGATACACCCTTCTCCTCCCCAAAGGAAGTTATCACCAATACGCCCAAAAAGCGGGATACAACCCGAGCCGAGAGAAGTCAATCTACCTCGAACACGGTATAAACTCTGTCCATACCAACTTTGGGCTGAAAAGCAGAGAGTCCGATTTTGCGCAAACGGGGTGAGTCGGGTAGAATGGGAATATAATATTAATCGGGATAATCATCATGGCGAAAGGAAAATCCGGCGTGAAAAAGAAAATTGTCGTTGACCAAGATCTTTGTATCGGTTGCGGAACTTGCATTTCAGTCGCCCCCGCTTATTTTGAATTCAACGATGAGGGTAAATCCAAAGTTAAAAAAGAGTATGACCCGGACGATGATGGCTTGATCCAAGAAGCGATAGGCGACTGCCCGTCAGATGCGATTAGCCTTAAGTAGTTTATAAAGTTGAAAGTTCATAAAGTTAGAAAGTTATTCTGCAATTATTCTCGAGTAAAAATAGAATAAAATTGTCATTTCGAGCCATCCCGCGAAGCGATTAGCCGAAGTGGGAGGCGAGAAATCTACCATTTAATATATGATGCATTACAATAATTTGTATAT
>Ga0208373_1003294_pt1 | contig 16071 bp, 14 predicted proteins | sample RifOxyC2_FD_184036 | JGI IMG/M metagenome (GOLD analysis project Ga0208373, IMG submission 184036) | Soil microbial communities from Rifle, Colorado - Rifle Oxygen_injection C2 (SPAdes) | ecosystem: Environmental > Terrestrial > Deep subsurface > Rock core/Sediment | place: Rifle, Colorado...
TACAAAAAAATCTAATACGTTCATTAAACCCAAACTATTAGTTTTGAGAATTTCTATAGATAGGCTTTTAAAATCCTTGGGGGAGGCGGGGGAGGCAAGATCATAGATAATATCAAAAGTAGGTAAGTTAGAAAAATTATAATTGGTAATATCAGCTTCAACTATTTTTAAACTCTCCGAATCGGAGAGTAGATTTTTTTTATTTCCCGTGACAAAATTATCAATAACGGTCACTTCATCGTTTTTTGAAAGATGAAATTTTGTTAAATGGGAACCGATGAAGCCAGCACCACCAGTAATAAGAATATTCATAAATATTAGGTTTGTCATCCCCGTGAAGACGGGGATCCAGTCTATAATTACATCCTAAAACAAATAAGGTGATTTTAGCTTGGATTCCCGCCTCCGCGGGAATGACACTTGTTTCTTTTAAATTTTTTTCACGTTGTTCTCCCTACAGAATAATATCTAAATCCTAATTTTTTTAAATCCGAAGGATCATAAATATTTCTTCCATCAAATATAGTTGGATTTTTCATTAATTTTTTAACTTTGTTTAGATCTATTTGTTTAAATTCATTCCATTCCGTAACTATTATTAAAGCGTCGGCCTTATTTACAGCTTGATATGGGTCCTTACAATAAAATATTTTATCAGCAAATATTTTTTTAATATTATCAGTCGCTTCTTGATCATATGCATATATTTGAAAACCTTGTTCCAATAACTTATCTATTATAAAAACAGATGGTGCAAATCTCACGTCATCAGTATTTGGCTTAAAACTTAATCCCCAGATCGCAACTTTCTTATCAGGAGTGTATTTAATAATTTTTTCTAAAAAGTTTTCCTGTGCCTTCAAATTTATGTTTTCTATGGATGAAAGAAGCAGTGTGTCTATAAATAATTTTTTTCCAATGTCCAAAAAGGCTTTAACATCTTTGGGTAAACAAGATCCACCATATCCAAGTCCGGGATTTAAAAATTTTTTACCGATTCTTTCATCTATTCCGACCCCTGAAAGTACCTCATTAACATTTGCACCTGTCTTTTCACAATAAAAAGAAATTAAATTTGCGTAGGATATTTTATTAGCCAAAAAAACATTAGATGCGTATTTGATCATCTCAGCTGAAGCGAGGTTTGTAATTATTCTTTTGCCATTTATAGGTTTATGAAGGGTGATCAATTTTTCAATAGCTTGTTTATTATCCGACCCAATCACAACCCGGTCGGCGTTGATGGTGTCAGAAATTCCAGTTCCTTCACGTAAAAATTCAGGACAAGAGGCAACGGCAAAATTAACTTGCTTTGATTTATGTTTACTTATAATTACTTCTAATTTGTGGTTAGTGCCGACCGGAACTGTGCTTTTACAGGAAACAACCGTAAACTTACTTTTAAGATTTTTTCCAATATTGCGGGCAACATCAATGACTGCTGTTAAATCTGCTTCGCCTGTCTCTTTTGGAGGAGTACCAACGGTAATAAACACTATTTCAGATTCTGAAATGGCTTTTTCATAGTCCAAGGTAAAAAATATTCTTTTAGCCTGAATATTTTTTTGTAGTAATTCTTTCAAGCCTGGTTCATAAATAATCGGATCGCCTTTTTTTAAACGGTCAATCCTTTCTTTTGTATGGCCAATTACCCAAACATGATTTCCAAAATCAGCAAACACACAAGCAGTTACCAAGCCAACATAGCCATGACCAACGATTGTGATCGTCATAAAATTACATTTTACAATTGTTTCTTAATATCCTCAAGTCCTTGCTCAAATGTTTTCATTGTATAAAAATTATTTTTCTTACTTCTAATATCAGCCATTTTTGGTAAACCTGGTTTATTTTTTATATATTCTTCAAATGAAGTTTTACCGATTAATGATTTATCAAAATTGAAAACTTCCGCTACTTTTGTGGTTGCGTCGTAGGGAGAAAGAGATTGACTCCCAACAAGATGAAAAATTTCCGCTGAATAATTATTAAAAAGATATTTAAGACCATAGGCAATATCGTCGATAAAAGTCGGGGTCATGAGCGAATCAGTAATCATCGATAACGGTTTATTTTGTTCGAGATAAGTTTTGAAGGTTCGGAAAAAATCTTTTTTAAGTTCGAAGTTAGCCCGGTAAGGATAGGCAATCCGGACAATCATTCCGTCGTTTCCGACCACTTTTTCGCCTTGATATTTTGAATCAGCATAAGCTCCGGCCGGTTTTGGAGTTGAATCTTCAAAATAAGGAGGATCGTTACCGTCGAAAATAAAATCCGTTGAAATATAGACAAATTTTTTATTTTTTGCTTTGACGATATCAAAAACATTTTTTGTTCCTTCGACATTAATTTTGTAACAAAGGTCTTTATTTGTTTCGGCACCGGCTACGTTGGTGTAAGCCGCTAAGTGAAAAAAAATATCAAAATCTAAATTCTTTAGCGCTACTTTAGCCTGCTCTTTATTTGTAATATCCATCGAACTTTGAGGTAAGGGGATAAATTCAAAATCTTTATTGAGAAGTTCAATAATCCTCGAACCAACCAAACCGTCAGCACCTGTTAAGGCAATCTTTATCATAAGTATAAATACTACCAATACTACAAATAAACAAATACTACCAATGAATAACAAAAATATAAAAATAAATGTTTCAATTATTTAATTATTTGCTTATTAAATTATTTATTGGTTTATTGGTAGTATTGGTCGGATTGGTAGTATTTAAATATTTTATTTTCTTCCACCAATTTTGATTTTCTAAATACCAATCTACTGTTGTCTTCAGATATTCTTCAAAGTTATGTTCCGGCTTCCAACCTATCTTCCTGTTTATTCTTGACCAGTCGATAGCATAACGACGATCATGACCGGGGCGGTCTTTGACAAGTTCAATTTCCGATTCACTTTTTCCCATAATTTTCAAAATCTTTTTAATAATATCAATATTGGCAATGTCTTCTGTCAATCCTCCAACTAAATATGTTTCACCAGCTTTTCCTTTTTGTAAAATTAAATCAATTGCTTTACAGTGGTCTACGACGTAAAGCCAGTCGCGGACATAAAGTCCGTCGCCATAAACAGGTACTTTCTTTCCTTCGATTATATTTGTTATGGCCAAAGGAATTAATTTTTCCGGAAATTGGTAGGGGCCGAAGTTGTTTGAGCAATTTGAGATAGTAGTTGATAGGTTATAGGTTGTAGAATAAGCGCGGACTAAATGATCTGACGAGGCTTTTGAGGCTGAATAAGAACTGTGAGGGTTGTACGGCGTTTCTTCATTAAATTTTGTTTTGCTGTTTAGTTCAAGTGCTCCAAACACTTCATCGGTTGAGACATGGTGAAATTTTTTTACTTTATTTTTTAAAGCAGCCTCGAGCAATACGTAAGTTCCTTCAATATTGGTTTTGATAAATGGGGCTGGGTCCATGATTGATCTGTCAACATGAGATTCAGCGGCGAAATGGACAATAGTGTCAATGTTCTTGGTAAGTTGGTTAGTTAGTTCAAAGTTGCAAATATCACCTCGGACAAATTCATAGTTAGGATTTTTTTCAACGGATTTCAAATTTTCGAGATTACCGGCGTAAGTAAGTTTGTCTAAGTTAACAATTTTATCTTCAGGATATTTTTTCAGCCAGTAGAGAATAAAATTGCTTCCTATAAATCCGGCGCCACCTGTAACCAGTAGTTTCATTAAGTAATTTTAACATAATAATTACTGGGTCATATCCATGTTTGTCATCCACTGAAGACGGGGATCCTGGGCTTTATTTCTGGATTCCCTACGGAATTTTAATTCATCTGGAAAGAAGTACTCAGCGAAAAATCTTATAACAAATACTTGACTTTATGACAAGTATATCCTATAATACGGATCTATGTTAACATCTGAACTGGAAGGTTTACATGTGGCAAAAAGGATATTCGGAATTAGTCCAAAAGCTGCGACTATGTTACTAAATATAGCATTTCCGAATTTTAAAGGTGGAATACTTTGTCACTCCCATATTTATGGAAACCGGCCTGGAATTGACGTTAGTTTGGATGGACAAAATATTTTCCCCCTCGCTACTTGTAGCGACTCTCCTATAGATAAAGAAAGTGCAGTTTTTTTTGTCCGTAATTCAAGAACGGTAAATTATAGTGGCGTAGTAGCAGAAAAACCTATATTGCAATTAAGAACAAGGAAACATGATTATGATGCGGTAAGTAAATTTCCGGTAGTTAGGGTTGGAAGAGGTTGGGGGAGTTATATTGGGTCAACAACTACAACTAAAAATCCTATTACACATGAGAGATATTTTTATCCAGGAACAGAAAAAAAAGAATTTCCTCAGGAAAATGCTTTAGGAAAGATAAGAACAATAAAAATTCCTGATCTGAAAAATTCAGAAATTTTTTTTGTTTTCATGGAGTTAAAAACTAAAGCTGGAAAAACAATAACAATACCATATTTTGATACGATCCCTAATAAAAGGCATAAAACAACTTCATCGGCAGATTTACAATCATTAACTGTTCCATACATGGTTAGGGAGATGGTTGATGGAACAGTTACCTGGCAAATATATAATCCAAAAACAAAAAAACCTATCAGAATAGGAGAAGGAGAATTATTTGGTAAAGAGCAAGGAAATTTTATATGGAATGGACCAGGCTGTCTTAACGCTATGAATTTTGCTGGCTATGAATGTTATAGTAGACCCTCTGTATCAATATCCGATAGTCCCGATTTTTTTAGCATGATGAAAGCTCAACTGGGAATAGGCGCTCCAAACAGGTCGGCAGCTGAGGATGTTCCTACTGTTCCAATATCGGGACTCGCTGCTATCAGAGCCACACAAGGAGCTATTATAAGTAGAACCGAAGAACATCCTCCAGTAATACAAAATCGACATTCATCATTAGCAACTCGGCCAGCAACAACAGAAGCAGGTTTCGGAGAATTTTTGGAAATATTTTTTTTTCATTTTATTCCACAATTATTACATCGTGATGGGTATCGAATAGCAGCTACACCTTTGCCAGCAAGTATGACGAGGCAGGTAGAGCCTGAGAGTTTAAGCTATGATTATGATATGCCAGCCGATACCCACGCAGCTGCTTCTTCTGCTCCAGCTGGTGGAGGGGGAGGAAAAGGTGGTGGAGGCGGGGGCGGAGGAAGAAGCGGTAGTGATGGAGGTGGCGTTAGCGGTTGGGGAAGCGGATATTCAGTTCCATTAGGGGGAGACGGTAATGGTGGTTGGGCTGACGCAAACGTTAAATGCGACGGAAGTATCGACGATGGATGTATGACTACTCAAGTTGGACATGATGCTTATGCTCATGATTTTCAAGACGGAGGTCAAGCATTTACAAGTAGTCATGGATTGATTGAAACACATTCTCATTGGTCGCCTTTTCATGGAACTGTTATAGACTCCGTTACTGTGCATGGTTCAGGTGCCGATAGAGATGGTTCTTGGGAAAGAGGATAATAATATTTTTTTTATTTTCTTTTTAATCGGGGCTGGTTTATTAAATCATCCAGTATTTTCCAGCGTTTGTCTTTGGTCACGTGTGGGTTTGAGGCAACGTAAGTTGAATTAGGCTATTTTTGAGTTGACAAGGATTTTTTACTACGTGATATAATATTACATATGAAGCAAGATATAAATAATATTATTCAAATTCTCCAAGGCTATAAGGTAAAAAAAGTAGCACTTTTTGGGTCTTATGCAAGGGGAGATAATAATGAAAAAAGTGATATTGATATTCTTATTGAGCCTGCTAATGGAACCACTTTATTTGATATGGCTGGAATGCAGATTGATCTTCAAGATAGTTTAAAAAAATCAGTAGATGTCGTAACTTATGGAAGTATCAATCCGATGCTTAAAGATAAAATTCTAAAAGATGAAAAGGTCATTTATCAAATATGAAAAAAGATAATTTGTTGTTGCTTGGCCATATTTTATTATTCATGAGTATTTTGGAGTAGATTTAAATATTGTTTGGGATACAATCAAAGAAGATTTACCAACGTTCAAAAATAATATAGAGAGATTACTTCAAAGAACTTCGGTTTAACTTCAATCGTGGTTGGTTTATTAAATTCTCCAGAACTAACCAGCGCTTTTTTTTGATTAGATGAAGGATATCATCTTTGAAAACTTTAGTTGCCGCGGTATTAAATCTTGGAGAATATCTTGAGACATAAGCCCAATTGAAACCAACTTTTTTGCATAGTTTGACTGTGTTTTTAAACTCATCATCAGACTCCCCGCAGAAACCAACAATTATGTCTGTTGTGAATTTCATATTTGATATTTGATTTTTGATCTTTGATATTAGGACGAGGTAATCATCCGCACTGTACCACCGGTTCATTCTTTTTAAAACCGCGTCGTCTCCTGATTGGACGGGAAGATGGAGCGTCCTGCTAATATTTTTATTTTTTGCAATTACTTTAATTAATTCATCAGAAAAATCCCAAGGATTGCTGGACATAAATTCAACTTTTTCAAAACCCATTTTAGCAACTTCGTCAAGCAATATTGGAAATAAAGTTGGAATTCGAAATCGACCTAAATGTTTAACATATATTGGGTCAAACTTTTGACTTTTTACTTTAATTTTTGACTTTTGAATTTTAATTTTTGAATTTTCAAAGTAAGTTTTATCAGCATCTCTCATAAGCTGAATATTTTTTTCACCAACTAAAAGATCAGCACCGTATGAGTTAACATTTTGACCAAGCAACATGATATTTTTATACCCTTTCTTCTTCAGTTCTAAACATTCATTTATAATATCTTCAAAAGGCCGGCTGATTTCCCGACCGCGCGTAAAGGGAACAATACAAAAAGTACAAAAATTATTACAGCCATTAGAGATTGGTACCCAGGCACTCTCTTTGTCAGTGCGGACAGGAGGAAGATTAAAACCGACTTCTTCAATCGGCATGAACTCGTCAGCGTTTAACATTCTGCTTTTTAGGGTTTTTAAATACTTTCCCGTTTTATCACGATAGACAATCCCGATCATGCATCCGGTAATAATAATTTTAAAAATTTCTCCTTTTTTTATTTTTTCTTCCTTTATTTTTCCAAGATTATTTACTAGACCATAAACTCTGTTTTCAGCAGTCTGTCTGATCATGCAAGTATTGATTATTACGTAGTTTGCGCTTTTATAGCTACGGGCTTTTGTATAGCCGCGGGATTTAAAATCAGCTTCAATTCTTTCCGAATCGGCATGATTTTGCTGACAACCAAAAGTTTTGATAAAATACTTCATACTATTTCCTTTTTTGATCTTTGATTTTTTCTATTATTATCATGAAGACTAATAGCATTAATCCAATCATTACAAAGGCAATTACTTTTTCTATTCCCTTTAAAAAAAGACTAGAGATTCCAAGGATAAGAGAAATTATCCAATAAAACCAGGCAATCCGTCTTTTTCCCCACCCAATTTCGAGCAGCCGGTGATGAAAGTGTCCCCAGTCGGCCCGGAAAGGGGACTGTTTATTTTTAAATCTTCTGATCATTGTATAAACGGCATCGATCAAAGGAATTGACAAAATCAGTATGGCGGTTCCGACTTTTCCAAACGAAAGAATTGAAAGAATTCCCAATAAAAATCCGGCCAAAGCGCCTCCACCGTAGCCCGGCATAATTTTTTGAGGAAAATAATTATGGGGAAGAAAACCTAAGTAAGCTCCGGCAACTATAAAACTTAAAATTGTTACAGATTGAGCTGAGATGTCATGACCGGTGAACCGCTGTGATAGTAATCCAAGAAATATCGCTGTAATCGCAACAAAACCAGGAAGTTGGCCGTCGATGCCTTTGCTCCAGTTGATCATATTAGTCGACCATGTGAGCCAGATGATGGCGAGTAGATCGGCTACCACCCAAATGTAATGAAGTCCATAAAAATTAAGAGGAATCTGCCAAAAATCTAGCCTAATCACTCCCCCAAAAGGATTTGAAATATACGGTATTCCAAGTCCGAAGGCGATCACTAAAGCGGAAATAAGAATGTTAACGGCAAATCTCAGATAGGGGGAAAGGTCATATGCGTCATCCAACAATCCAAGAATAATTAGAAAGAAACTGGCAATTAATATTCCAAGAATAATTTTGCTGATTGGCAGAAAAATCAAAGACGTAAAAAGAATTGATAAATAAATTGGGAGGCCACCGGCTCGGGGAATAATCCCAACGTGGGTATGGGCTGGATGAGAATGAGATTTTGAGTCCGTTACCAAATGAAATTTCTTAGCCAAGGCAATTGTTGGAATAGTCAACAGATAAGAGATTAGTGACGCTGTAAAAAAAATAAGAAAATTCATTAAGAAACGATAAAAATAATTTTAATAAAGATTAAAGTAAAACAAATAATTAAAAAAAGATTAAGGTAGTAAAAAATATTTTTTATAAAAATATTTTCCGAATAAAACTTATTAAAAATATTTTGGTTAAGAAAAAATAAAATGTTCATAAATATTGGTAATAAAAATATCATCCAAGAATCAACAAGCTGACTTTCGCCCCAAAGCTGAGAATAAAAAAGGGGAACTTGGGGAGGCATAGTAGGGAGCTTTAAAAGAAATATGAGAATCATGGCGGCATCGGCACCGAGTAATAGCTTGATCATATTCACATTATACTTCCTCTCTCGTTTCTTTGCCCTTGAAATAAAAAAAACATTAGTTTAATATGGTACCTTAATGAAGAGGGGGCACTTATGAAAGATATAAAAATTTATAATCTGGTTAAGAAGGAAGAAAAAAGACAGAAAGAAGGAATTGAATTAATCCCATCGGAAAATTATGCATCCTCTGAAGTCAGAAAAGTTTTATCCTCTTATTTTGTTAACAAATATTCAGAAGGCTACCCAAAAAAACGTTATTATGGTGGTAATGAAAATGTTGATGAACTGGAAATATTATGTCAGGAGCGAACTAAAAAACTTTTTAAAGTACCTTATGCCAATGTCCAGCCATATTCAGGATCTCCGGCTAATTTGGCCGTTTATTTGGCAACCTGTAAACCGGGTGATGTAATCATGGGTCAAGCTTTGATTGCCGGAGGACATCTGACTCACGGCCATATCGTCTCAGCAACAGGAATTTTTTATAAGTCATTTCAATATTCTTTAAGGAAAGAAAATGTTTATAAAAATGAAGATCTTTTTGATTATGCGGAAATTAAACGGTTAGCCAAAGAACATAAACCAAAGTTAATTTGGGTAGGAGCCACTGCATATCCATTAAAATTTAATTATAAAAAGTTTGCCGAAATTGCCGATGAAGTTGGAGCTTACCTGGTAGCTGATATTGCCCATGTTGCCGGTTTGATCGCAGGAGGAGCTCATCCTTCACCGGTTCCTTACGTCCACATTGTGACCACAACTACTCACAAGACCTTAAGAGGTCCAAGAGGAGCAATGATTATGGTCACTGATAAGGGCTTAAAAAAAGACCCGGAACTTGGAGACAAAATTAATAAAGCTGTCTTTCCCGGACTTCAGGGAGGACCGCATGATAATACAACGGCTGGAATTGCATTAGCTCTTTTTGAAGCATCCCAACCGTCCTTTAAAAAATATGCTACCCAAATCGTCAAAAATTCAGGAGTATTAGCAAGAACCTTGATGGATGGAGGTTTAAAATTGGTAGGAGGCGGTAGTGAAAATCACCTATTACTTGTTAATTTAACCAATGTTTTGGGAGCCGGTTCGGGAGTTTTTGCTCAAAAGGCACTTGATCTGGTCGGTCTGACATTAAATAAAAATACAGTTCCTGATGAAACTTCTTCCCCCTTTTATCCGTCAGGAGTGAGACTTGGGACGCCGGCTTCAACCAGCCGGGGAATGAAGGAAAAAGAGATGAAATTTATTGGCGGTGTGATTTTGGAAGTTATCAACTTATTGAAAACATATAAATTACCAGTAAATAAATTAGATCGCAAGGATTATATTGCTAAGTTTGAACGGGAAATGAGAGCCAATAATAAAATAAAAGAGATTCATTTAAGAGTAAAAAAGCTCGCTCTCCGTTTCCCGATACCGTGAAATTTATGAAGAAAATCAAAGTACTTTTTATCCATCATTCAACTGGTGGGTTACTGATTTTTTTTGGTAAGTTAAGAAAACTTTTAAAGGAGAAAGCGCCTAATATTGAGTTTTGGGACCATGGATACAATCTTTATTCACCCAAGATCTTAGCCCCAATTTTTGGACCAATAACCTTTAGGACGGGTTTGTCAGATGGGAATGAAAGGATGACAGGAAGAGATTTTGATATAAACATTAGTAATAATTCTCCAAAAGAATATGCTGAAATATTTTCAAGAGCTTCAAACGATTTCACCTTGAAAAATATTCTTTCTTTTGACGTAGTTATTTTTAAAAACTGTTTTCCAACATCAAAAATTGAAACAATAGAAAAATTAGAAAAATACAAGGGATATTATTTACAAATTATGAAAAGCATTTCAAATTATAAAAAAAAATTTATTATTTTTAGCCCACCTCCTTTAAGAGGTGAAATGACAAAACCGGAATGGGCGGATAATGCAAGAAGTTTAGCTAAATTTATTAATAAAGAAGCAAAAAAATATTTAAATATTTCTTCTTTTGATTTTTTTGATTTACTAACAGATAAAGTTGGCAAAAACAAAGACAGGTTGAAAAGAGAATATTGCAATATTTTTATTTCCATCGACTCTCATCCAAACATGAGGGCTAATAGAAAAATTGGGAAAATATTCTCCGATTTTTTGAAGCTAAATACTTCATTTTAATATTATAATGAAGTGAGGCTTAATTTAAGTTGCCATTGATTTTTCAAAAATATTTTGTACCATTAATTATGGCGAAAAAGATTAAAAAACAAAAAACAGTTGTTAACAAAGAAGTTGTTCAAGAATCTTTCCAGGAACAAACTCCAAAAACTAAGTTCTTATTTTCAAAAAAAACCGTTCGCTATGTTTTAACAGCTTTTATTTTAGTCGGACTAATCTATTTTGGTGGGAAAGTCTTCTTTGTTGCGTCAGTTAACGGACAGTTGATAAACCGCCTATCAGTAATTAAAGAATTAGAAAAACAGGGGGGTAAGGCGACTCTCGATACGATTGTTCTTAAAACCGTAATCAGTCAAGAAGCAAAAAAGAGAAAGATTGACATTTCTCAAAAGGAAATGGATACTGAGTTAGCAAAAATTGAAAAGAATGTTACTTCTCAAGGTACGACTCTTGATTCTTTGTTGGCTCAACAGGGTATGACAAAGAGTGATTTGACAAATGAAATAAAATTGCAGCTTTTAGTAACCAAAATGGTTGATAGTAACATTACAATCGCAGACAAAGAGATTGATGATTATTTAGCCAGTCAAAAAGAACAATCTGCATTAACTTTAGGAGAAGCTGCCCCGGCGGAAATAACAAAAGACCAAGCAAAAGAGGCGATTAAACAACAAAAACTTCAAGGAAAGATTCAGACGTTTGTCTCTGACCTCAAAGCTAAAGCAAAGATTAACTACTTCGTAAAATATTAAACCTCTGGATTTTAACAGTTTAACTATTTGGCATTTGGTAAAATATAGTCAAGATGCGGGATCATCTAATGGTAGGATGCGACTCTCTGAAAGTTGTCATCTTGGTTCGAATCCAAGTCCCGCAGCCAAACAATAAATAAAAAAAATCAATAATTGACATTTATTGTTATTAAGTATTAGAATACTCGTTATGGCAGTCACTAATGCAAAAAAATATAAAGAAATTAAAGTTCAGCTAAAGAAAACTCCCTTGGCTCAAGCACACAAAAAACTTGGTGCACAAATGGTTAATTTTGGCGGTTGGTATATGCCGGTTTTTTATTCTAATCTGATGGAAGAACATCAGACAACACGGGAAAAAGCCGGTTTGTTTGATATCTGTCACATGGGAGAGATAAAGATTACCGGCAAGAAAAGCCAAGAATTAGTTCAACAATTAATCACTAGGAATATTGACGGTATGCCTGTAGGCAAGATTTATTTATCAGTGATATGTAGTGAAAAAGGTGGAATTATTGATGACTTAACCATTTACAAGATAGCGGAAGACGAGTACATGCTGGTAACTAATGCCGGTACTAAAGATAAGGATCTTCAACAGGTTTTAAAAGTCAAAAAACAGTTGGGTTTAACTGACTCTGAAGTAAAAGTTGTCGATATCAGCAATAAAATTGCCAAGTTTGATCTTCAAGGTCCTAATTCTCAATCGATTTTAAAAAAAATCTGTTCGGCCGATCTTGATTCACTTAAGTATTATAGTTTTGTCAAAGGTAATATTTTAGATGTAAAAGCAATTATCTCCCGCAGTGGTTATACGGGTGAATTGGGTTACGAAATTTATTTTAATTCTAAAGAGGCGGTTAGAATTTGGAATAAATTATTAAGTGTCGGTAAGAACTTGGGGTTAAAACCAATTGGTTTAGGAGCTCGAGATACTTTAAGACTAGAGTGTGGCATGAATCTTTATGGTCATGAGATTAGTGAAGAATTTCATCCTTTACAATCGCGCTACGGCTGGGTTGTAAGTTTTGATAAAGAATTTGTGGGAAAAAAAGCCTTAGAAAAAATTAAAACCAAAGGTTGGGAAAAACAACTCGTAGGTTTTGAGATTGTTGACCGAGGGATTGCACGGAATTGCTACCAAATATTTAAAAATAGCCAAAGGATTGGGTGGGTGACTTCAGGCACTTACTCTCCAACATTTAAAAAAGGAATTGGTATGGCTTATATCGACAAAAAATATGATAAACTGGGAACTAAGTTAAAAATTAAAATTAGAGATAATCTATTTGAGGCAAAAATTATCAAATTGCCTTTTTATAAAAGGAGTTAACTATGGTTAAAACTAATCCTAAAGGATTAAAATATACGAAGGAACATGAGTGGGCTAAAGTAGAGGGACAAGTTGTTACTATGGGAATTACTGATCATGCTCAAGAGTTGTTAACCAGTTTGGTCTTTGTTGAACTGCCGAAAGTCGGTAAAAAAACTGAACAAACAAAAACATTGGCGGTCGTCGAGTCAGTTAAGTCGGTCTCTGATGTCTTTGCTCCAGTCAGTGGTGAAGTGATAGAAGTCAATACTATTTTGACTAAAAAACCAGAGATTATTAATGAGGATGCTTTTGGCGCTGGTTGGATAGCGAAAATTAAAATGGTAAATTCTAAGGAACTTTCCAAACTTATGGACGCCGATAGTTATACTAAATTTTGTCAAAAAGAAAAACATTAAATATGGATTTTGTTCCAGCAACTAATAAAGAAGAAAAGGAGATGCTTGCGACTATCGGAATCAATAGGATTGATCAGTTGTTTTCCGGAATTACCAAAGAACATCTTCTAAAACAAGATTTAAATCTTCCCGCCGGCCTATCAGAAATCGAGTTAAAAAGAGAGGTCGAATCGATGGCAAAAAAAAATCGAGTTTATCAAACCAGTTTTCGAGGTGCTGGTGCTTATCGTCATTTTATTCCCAGTGTCATAAAACATTTAGTGATGAGAAGCGAGTTTTATACCGCCTACACTCCCTATCAAGCGGAAAGAAGCCAGGGAATGCTCCAGTCCATATATGAATATCAAACAATGATCTGCCGATTAACAGGAATGGATTTAGCTAATGCGTCAATGTATGATGGGGCTTCGGCTTTGGCTGAAGCAGCTTTAATGTCAACCAGAATTACTGAGAAAAAACAAATTTTATTAAGTGATGCGGTTCATCCGGAATATCAAGCGACCGTTAAGACTTACTGCCATGCCAATGACGTCAAAGTGGTGAGTCTTCCTTTTAAAGCGGGTGCCACCGATTTAAAAGAACTAAAAACTTTATTAAATAATAATATTAGTGGAGTAATTATACAAAACCCAAACTTTTTTGGTTCTTTTGAAGAAATAAAGATAATTACTCAACTGGTTCATCAAGCAGGAGCTATATTAATAATAAATGTAGTTGAACCAACTTCGTTAGCTTTGATTAAAAGCCCGGGAGAGCAAGGGGCCGATATTGTTGTTGGCGATGGTCAAAGTTTTGGTCTTCCTCTTAATTTTGGCGGACCTTATATTGGATTTATGGCAACTAAAGAAGAGTATATGCGTCGGATCCCCGGCCGATTGGTTGGGATGACTAAAGATACCCATGACCGACGAGCCTTTGTTTTAACTCTCCAGAGTCGAGAACAGCATATAAGACGCGAAAAAGCTACAAGTAATATTTGTACGAATAGTGCCCTCTGCGCTTTAACGGTATTAATATATCTGGCTACTTTAGGTCCTAAGTTAAGGCAGGTTTCAGAGTTATCAATGATAAAAGCTCATTATTTAGCAAAAAAATTAGCTCAACTGCCGGGTATAAAGTTAGTCAATAGTCAAAGATTTTACAATGAGTTTGTTGTTCAAGTAAAGAATTGCAAGAAAGTTTTACAAAAATTAAGAAATCAAGGAATTGAGGGGGGGGTTGATCTGGGTAATTATTATTCTCAACTGAAAAATCATCTGTTGTTTTGCGCCACTGAGCTAAACACTAAGGAAGAAATGGACAAAGCAGTTAAAATTTTGAGTTAATTATGAGACTAATTTTTGAAAAAAATGTTCCCGGTCAATCAGCTGTTTCACTACCCGAGAGTGATATTAGTAAGATAAAGATTGATCAATTGCTACCAAAATCTAAAATTCGAAAAGATCTTAATTTGCCGTCGGTAAACGAAACTGATTTAGTAAGACATTACACCAAACTGTCTCAGCGTAACTTTGGCGTCGATCAGGGTTTTTATCCTTTAGGTTCTTGTACGATGAAGTACAATCCAAAGGTTAATGAAGATATGGCTATTTTAGATGGTTTCACTCAGATTCACCCCCTATCTGACGATGCTGATGTTCAGGGAGCGCTACAATTATATTATGAGTTAGAAGAGTTTTTAAAAGAGATTACTGGTTTTTCTGCCGTCTCCCTTCAACCAGCCGCTGGCGCTCATGGAGAAGCGACCGGAGTAATGTTAATGAAAGCTTATTTTGAAGACCGTCAAGAAAAAAGAATTAAAATTCTCATTCCTGAAGCCGCCCATGGTACCAATCCCGCCAGCGGCGCTTTATGCGGTTTTGAAACGGTGACAATTAAGTCAAATAGCCAAGGAGAAGTTGACCTTGATGATCTTAAGAAAAATATGGATAGAGAGACTGTTGGTTTAATGTTGACTAATCCTAATACTTTAGGTCTGTTTGAAAAAAAGATAAAAGAAATTTGTCAAATCGTCCACAGTCAAGGTGGCTTAGCATACTGTGATGGAGCTAATATGAACTCGATGTTAGGGATTACCCGGCCGGCTGACCAAGGTTTTGATTTGATTCAGCTTAATTTACATAAATCATTCAGTACCCCTCATGGTGGTGGTGGCCCGGGAGCCGGACCGGTTGGGGTAAATAAAAAACTTGTTCCCTATCTGCCCGTTCCTCGAGTGATAAAAAAAGGTGATCTTTATTTCCGAGATAATAATTATAAAAAATCTATCGGTAAGGTAAAGGCTTTTATGGGTAATTTTGGAGTGATGATTAAAGCTTACACTTACATAAGAGCCTTAGGACCGAAAGGTTTAAAAAGAGCCGGTCAACACAGCGTCTTAAATGCTAATTATTTAATGAAAAAAATAAAACCGTATTTTGATCTGGCTTATGACAAACCGTGTATGCATGAATGTGTCTTTTCCGATAAAAAACAACTGCAATATGGAGTAAAAACTTTGGATATCGCCAAGCATCTGCTTGATTATGGATATCATTCGCCAACGATTTATTTTCCCATGATTGTTCATGGAGCAATAATGATTGAGCCGACGGAAACGGAAAGTAAAAGAACCTTGGATGAATTTGTAGCGGCGATGATTAAAATTGCCGATGAATGTAAAAACAAACCGGAACTAGTTAAAAATGCTCCTCATAAAATGCCTATTACCAGAGTTGATGAGGTGGCTGTGGCCAGAAATCCTAATCTTAAATGGGAAGAATAAAAAAAATTTATTTTACTGATCTCTCAGCCA
>Ga0208373_1003298_pt1 | contig 16060 bp, 18 predicted proteins | sample RifOxyC2_FD_184036 | JGI IMG/M metagenome (GOLD analysis project Ga0208373, IMG submission 184036) | Soil microbial communities from Rifle, Colorado - Rifle Oxygen_injection C2 (SPAdes) | ecosystem: Environmental > Terrestrial > Deep subsurface > Rock core/Sediment | place: Rifle, Colorado...
TTTTTGGTGCCGGGCCAGCCGATGGCGCAGGTTTTTTTTCGCGCTGCCAACATACAGGTAATAACCTGCAGCAAAGTCAAGCCTGCCCAAGGCACCGATCTCGATTTGTTGGGCCTGGGCAAGCCGGCACAACACCAGGTAGGCCCCCTCGTCTTTGGCATGGGTTTCCAGAATGTGCCAGGGAATGGTCAAGGGTCGGGTGTGAGGGGCAACCTCTCCCAAATGGTTGAGGTGAATGGCTACCGGCAAAAGCTGGACCTGGTCTTTGACCGCCAAAAAGGTTTGGGCAAAAGCCAAGTCATTGTGCCAATCGGGCAAAAAAAACTCGTTTTGGGGGTGCTGGCTCAAAATCACCACTGCCGTTTTCACCCTCTGACGGGCCAGCTCGCTCAATTCCAGCAAGTGCTTGCGCCCGCGCTCGGTAACGGCATCTGGGAATTGGCTGCAACGGGCAGAATAGAGGGTGCAGGATTTCACCTCGAGCCATAATTCTTCTCCGCCGCGCTCCAGCAAAAAGTCAAAGCGGCTGTGGCCCCATTTGGCTTCACGTTTTTTAAGGGTCCAGCCCTCCAAACCGGCGATTGCCTGGGCGTTTAGCAGCCATTCCACCAGGTCGTTGGCCCGGTGTGTATTGAGCTGAATCAAGCCCCATGGCTGTTCCAAGGCGACCAGCTGCCACTTCATTTTGGCTTCTGGGTTTTTGGCTCTCTCTAGCCATAACGGTGTGCCAGGGTGGAGCAACTCCCAGAGTCGGCCCGGATTCGCCAGGTAGGCCAGTTCCTCGCGCCCCTGCAACAGCACCTTCACCTGAAAGCGGTTGGGGCGGCTGAGAAAGCTGGCCCGCTCTTCCAATTGCAAAAACCTCATTCTTGCTTGCTGGGCTGTACAACCAACAAACCCAGAACTGCCAACAGCACCAAGAGATTGATTCCGTTGGAAAGCCCATGTAGCTTGCCAAAGGCTTGGCGCTGGGGGTTGTCTTTGGGGGTTGTCGCAAAGTTGCCGATTTGGGTGCGCAATGATTCCGCCTCCGGCAAAAGCCAGTTCAGTTGCACCAGGTTGGCGCTTAAGCCAAACGCCCACAAGACCAGTTGCAGCTTCCACCAGCGGCCCTTGGGCAAAAGCAGGCTTAAGCCCAGCCCCAGGGTGAACAGCAGCAAAACATAACGAAAATACAGGGGAAAAATAACCGCTGTCGCTTGGCTGGCCTGGTCAATGCCTAACTGCAGGAATAAGGGAGGGGTGACAATCAAGGCCAACATCACCATTCCCCCCAGCAGCAGGCCCAACACAAGACGGTGACAGAAGTGAAGCAAAGGGGACATGGAGACTCCAGCAAAAAGGGCAGCAAGCCAATCAGGCATGCTCTTTGAATTTCCCAGATTCATTGTAAGACCATTTGCCGACAACTGGTCAAAAGAAAGCGGCAAAAGGCAATAAAAACAATAAAAAAATATGTTTCGCTTTTCATTGCAAAAAGCCCTGGAGGTGCGCGAACGGGTAGAAAAGGTGCGCATGAAGGAAATGGCGGAAAAATTAGCCCGGCAAAAGGGGATCGAATACCAAATCGAGTCCATTCAAGATAAAATTGCCGGACAAGACAGCCAAGCCAACCAGGCCAAGCATTTAGGGCGGATCGACGTAAACCAGCTGAAGATGTTGATTGCCTTTAAGGCTAAAAAGAAATTGGAATTAAACGGGCTGAATCAAGCCTTTCAAAAAGCCGTAGCCGAGACCGAAGCCCGCCGCTTGGCCTTGGTCGAGGCCAGCCGCCAGCGAAAAACCTTGGAAATTTTGCGGGAAAAGGAATTGAAACGCTACCAAAAAGCCTTGGCAAAAAACGAGCAGATTCAAATGGATGAAGCTGCTGGGAACCATTATTTCCAACATCATCACAAGGGGAACCATGCCTAAGGGGCAACGCTGGATCATCATGGTGGGTTTGACCTGGGTGTTGATCGCGCCTCAGCAGTTATGGGCCATGTCGACGGCCAAAAACTGGGTCAACAAGGTGCGCCCCGGCACCTTTGTCACCGAAGAGGAACTAGCAGCCAAGGCCAAACCCAAAGAGCGGGTTTTTACACCTTCGGAATTGCAGATTTTGACCAACCTGAAGCAACGTGAAGAAGAACTCAACCGTAAGGAAGAGGAATTTAAAAAGCGTACCCAGGAACTGAAATTGCTGTCGCAGCAGATTGAGCAAAAGCTTGATCAGATGCGGGTTTTGCAGTCGCAAATCGAAAAGCGCCGCGCCGAGCGTAAAGAAATGGATGCCAAGGACATCTCGCGGATGGTGAAGTACTACGAAACCATGTCCAGCGAAAACACAGCGGCATTTTTTAACCAGATGGACCGGGTTACGGCAACCCAGATCCTGATGCGGATGAACCCCCGCAAGGCCAGTTCCGTGATGCAGCTGTTAGAGCCTAAAGTAGCGGTCGACATTACCGAGCGGGTAACGCGGTTTAAAATGAACCAACAGGAGTTGGTAGTTGAATAAAGGAAACTCTAAAAAATTCAGAGGTTCCTAATGCCTTGAGGCCTAAGGCCTCAAGGGGCCAACCTGTGGCTGGGTTGGCTTACAGGTTAGCTAAAGCCTGGGGGCAACCCCGAAGTTTGGAATGCTTCTTGATTAAAGAAGCAAGAGAACCTGGTTGTTCAGGTTCCCTTAATTGTTGGCTTAAACCGGTTTTCAAGGAAGAAAACCTTCATCATTCCAAGGCAGGAGACAGAATGAACGTAACACAGGCAGCCCTGGGTCGTCAGGCTGGCATCGAAACCAAGACCGGGCAAAAAACGCCCAGTCCGGCCGAGATGGGCAAATTTGACGGACAATTAACCTCGGCGCAAGAAACCCTAAACTGGGTTCCCACCACAACCACGTTGGTGGCAGAAGAACGCAAACATGTAGAAGAGCTGGAAAAGGAACAACGGCAAAAATCCTTTGAACGCAGCCAGGCCAACACCGAATTGGCGCTGGCCATGGCCAATCACCAAAAACTGGATTCCACCAGGTTGCAGGCAAATGTTGCCGCCAACAAGGCAGAGGTTTCTGGTTTTATGAAAAACCATTCCGGCCAAACCGCCGTGAATCAGTTTAGCCTAAAAAACGAAACCAACCAAACTGCTACGTCTCGTTTCAACCGTTCGATGGAGTCCCTAAAGGGCGATGCGGCGGAACGGATTTTAAACGAGCGCGTTTTAGCGCAAAAGGGACACCTCTTCAACCCCGCCTTGGCGCAGGCGAAAGAAGGCGCACAGCCTGAACCGCAAACGCGCAGCCTGACCGAAGGCCCTCAAGAGAGCCAGGCCAAGGAACTAAAAAGCCAAGAAGCAGGCAATTTTAGCCTGAACCAGGATTCCAACCAGACCTCAGCCAACCCTAAAAAGCCCTTGAACCTGGCGCAGGTGATGGCGCAGCGGCCCAATGAGGAAAAAAATATCGTCAGTCCCTTTGATGCCAAAGCCAAAATGGCCAGCCACGTGCAAAGCTTTTCTAAGGCAGAAGCAGCTGGTTTGACCCGGCAGCTGCGCACCCTGGCCAAGGTGGAAGGCCCCACTGCCCCCGGCTCCACGGTGACGGGTTTGGCAAAAGAGCGCCAAGCCACCAACCAGGCTACCGAAGCGGCAGCCCCCCGGCAGACGCGCCATGTGGTTGACATGAAAGACGTGGCAAAGAACATGAAAATGATGTTCAACGCCGACCGCAGTGAAATGACCGTCAAGCTGAACCCGGTCAACCTGGGCCGCATGGAAATCAAGCTTCGCAAAGACGGCGACAAGGTGACAGCCGAATTGAAATTGGAAAGCCTGGAAGCCAAAGAAGCGGTTGAGCGGCAATTGCCTGAACTCCGCGAATCCTTGGCGCAACAGGGGATTCAGGTGCAGGAATTCGCCTTGACCCTGAAAGAGCAAGGCGAATTTGGGTTGGCCATGGACAACGGACAGCAGCAAGGTCAGGGGCAACCCGGCCAGGCCAGGCAGTCTGGCACAGGCAGCCGAAATTTTGAACCCGTGGTGAACGAGGTGGCAACCACCCGCAACCAAGCCCGTCAGCTGGGCGACGGGAATCTGAACATCTATGCATAACCCGAAGGAGGTTTCATGGCATCAGTAGATACGGCGCAACGCCTGAACAACGCCTCGCAGGTGCTGCGGGACCAGGCGACCAAGGTGCAGTCGGAAGACGGTAAAATGGGCAAGCAGGATTTCATGAACCTCTTTATGACCCAAATGAGCAACCAAAGCCCCACTGACCCGATGGATTCAGGTCAGATGATGCAGCAGTTGAGTCAGTTGGGCAGCATGGAACAGTTGGAAAACCTCAACGGCGAAATGAAGACCCTGAACAAGACCCAAAACCAGTTGGTTTCCATGCAGGCCATGGACTACATGGACAAGGATGTTTTGCTGGAGGGCGAAGGCCTGAAGGTGCAGCAGGGCCAAGCCCCGGCCGTGTATTACAACCTCCCCGCCGATGCCGACCAGGTGAAGGTGGTGGTGGAAAACAAAGACGGAGCGCCGATTTTGACCCAGCAGCTGGGCTATGCCCCCATGGGGCAACATCGCTTTTCCTGGGACGGCAAAGACGAGCGCGGAGTGCTGCAAGGCGACGGCGATTACAAAGTCAACTTTGTGGCATCTTACGCAGGTGGCAAAACCGAGAGCCTTAACGCCTTTAACATGGGCCGCGTGACAGGCGTGGAATTTGTCAACGGTGAAACCTGGCTCAAGGCACAGGGCAAACGCATGCAGCTGGACAAGGTTAAAAGCGTACAGAATCAATCTGCGCGCATCTTCAGCGGGGCACGGCCCTTGGGTCCGATCACCGAGATCCAACCCAAGGCGGCAGCCAGCGCCGAAGCGGCCAAGGCCAAACTGTAGAATAAAAAGCGCCAGTCCAGGAAGGACTGGTCAATCACGGGGTTTTAAACAACCCCTACAAGGAGGTAACTTCCATGATCGGTTCGCTCTATGCCGGTTCCAGCGGTGTCAAAGCCTACAGCAACGACATGACCGTAACAGGTTCCAACATCGCCAACGTGAACACGGTCGGTTTTAAATCCAACCGGACCAATTTCGAAGACCTAATGTCCACCAGCGTTTCGGACGCTAAAAAGATCGGGCAAGGGGTACACATTGGCGAGATTCAGCAACTGCATACCCAAGGTTCTTTTGAACTGAGCCAGTTGGACACCGACTTGGCCATCGACGGCAACGGGATGTTTATTCTGCAAGACAAGGCAGGCAAGACCTTTTATTCCCGCGCAGGTCAATTTGTTTACGATAAAGAAGGCTACCTAACTACCCAAGAGGGCATGTATTTGATGGTTAAGGACGTGAATCCTGAAACCGGAGCCACCACGGGCGCTTTCAAAAAGATCAACATTCTCGACCAAATCGACCCGCCCAAGCCCACAGGAGACGGCACGAAAGACGACTCCGGGGTCAACATCATTGCCAATCTGGATTCCAACACCAAACCCCCCAAAATGGACGTGGATTACGACAACGTGACCCCTGAGATGTATAACAACTCGGTATCGGTTACGGTGTACGACTCCAAAGGCCAGGAACATCAGATCAACGTGGTGATGCGCAAGGTGGCCGATAAACCCGCCGACATTGACCCTGCAACCCAGTTACCCATTCCCGGCACCGAAGTGAAAAACTCTTGGCAATGGATGGCGCTGGCCCCGGGTGAAGAGTTGGAAGGCGGTATTCCCGGCACGATGAAGGCCGTGGGCGGCGGCTTTATGGAATTCAGTTTTGATGGGAGGCTAGTTTCCGATTCCATGGGCGTGATCCAGCAGGCACCCCCGGCCAACCCCGGCGAACCCCCAGGCCCCACCACCATGATCAAGCAGGCCAAGCCTGACGGCCAGCCTGCCCAGATCGGGTTTAGCTTCTTGGGTTCTGGTGCGGGTCAAAACATTGGCTTCAAGTTTGGCAAGGGTTCCAACCCCGATGACCCCCTGGATACCCGCACCGGGGTTGACGGAATTACCCAGTTCGCCAACGAATTCAAATTGATCGAGGCGAATGCGGATGGGCTGAAATCCGGCAAGCTGGAAAGCATTTTTGTCACTGAAAACGGCACCATCGAGGGCAACTTTGATTCTGGGAATACCAAATCCCTGGGCCGTGTCACCTTGGCGGAATTCAAATCCAAAGAAAAACTAAAACAGGCTGGGAAAAACCTTTTCCGCCAGACCTTTGAATCAGGGCCGGCGATTGAAAACGATCCAAACCTCAATGGCATGGGGCGGGTTCAGTCCAAGGCTTTGGAACGGTCCAACGTGGAACTTTCCAACGAGTTTGTGCGTATGATCGAGGGGCAAAGAGCCTTCCAGGCCAACGCCAAAACCGTGACCACCTCAGACGAAATTCTGGCGGACATGATTCAGATGAAGCGGTAAGCCCGTTCGTAGCCGCGTAAAACCGACCTAAAAACCCGCCTTTCCTGGTTGCAAACCCCAGGAAAGGCGGGTTTTTTTTATGAAACCTCGTAAACAGTGCATCCCTGGATTTTTTACGTTGATGCGGCAGGAAAAAAAATTGCAAATACCTATCAAATCAATGCGCTTTGCTCTTATTTGGCAGATACCCTTGGCGATTCAAGAAGCGCAGTTTTTTTGGCGGTTCCTCAGGTTAATCGATGTAGTAAACGTTTTTCCCTTTGCGCTCTTTCAGCTCGCCTTGCCAATTGGTTTCGTTTTTGTTGCGGATGCGCAGATACCAGGTTTTGTGTTGGGGCGCTTCGCGGCCTTTGGTCAGGTCAAAATCCAAAGCGATGACATCCAGATAGCCGGTTTTGTCGTGCTGTTTGGTGTTAAACAAGACCCATTTGGTGCGAAACAGCCCTGGGGGCAACAGGTAAGGCCCCTTCAAGGCATGGGTGTCAGGCAAGCCATCGAGCAGTTTTTTTTCTTCTGCACTGAGTTTGTACCCGCCTTTGGACAAACTATAGGCGCTCACCCCCAAGCCGAGCTTGCCTAGGTCGCTGTAGGTTTTGTGACCCTGCTGCTCGGCGGATACCATCACCATGCCGCTGACCAAGGCGGCGGCGATTTGGGCGTTTTTTCGTTCTTCATTCCGGCGGATGTTGTCGGATTCGTTCCACAGGCTTAACTGAGGTTCAACCACAATGCTAACCCGGCCATTTGCCGCCTCGTCAGGAAAGTAAAGCTGCATGTTTTGCAGGTCTATCCATTCTTCTGACCTGTTTTCAAATACCAAATCTACATAGCCAAAGAAATTGGTGCAACGGTCGTTGTTCACCCAACCGCTGATCACCAAGTCTGATTTGGCGGGCTTTATGCTGCTGTTGCGGCCAAATTCCATCGATAAATGGGCGGTCTCTTGGGCAAAATAACGTTTGTGAATCTCTGCAAATGCCGGAGTGGCGAAAAAAAGACAGCAGATTGTCAGCAACCAAGGTTTCATACAGCTCCAAGAAAAAGTTTAATCATTCATAGCAGGAACCAACGGGTTGGCAAGAAATATATAGCTGCGCAAGAAGCAACTTAATTGACAGCGCTTGGCAGAATCGGAGAGTTTGGATATCGATTGTGTAAGCTAATAGGGACAAAGTGCTTTGCCCCTAGCCGCTGCCCTTGTTTTGGGGTAGGGTAATATCTCTAGATCCAAGCAGGACACCATGAGCATGAGTATCCCCCAGGTTGAGCAGTGCCCCCCCATGCACGCCCTGGTGTTGACCCGGCGCTGCAAAATTTGGCAGATGCCGAAACTGATGCAAGAGGGTTATCCCCAGTTGTTTGCCGCGGTGGAGGCGCAAGGCATCGCCACTGCGGGCATGCCATTTGCCCATTACTTGAATTTGGATTGGCCCCGCCTCACGCAGGCAATGTGGTTTGCCAAGCTTTGGGGATTTTTCACCCAAGACTGGCACCTGGAAATGGCAGTGCCCTTGGTGCGTAAACCGCAAGCCCAAAACGGGTTGCGCGCCGTCACCTACCCTGCCTGCGAAGCTGTTACAGTCTTGCATCACGGCACTTACGGCAGCATGGTGAATTCTTATCAGGCGTTATACCGCTGGCTCAAAGGGCAGGGGTTTAAGCCTGCCAACGAATGCTTTGAATTCTATCTCAATGACCCGCAAGACACCCAGCCCGAAGAGCTGCAAACCCGGATTTTGGTGCCCATTCGCCGCTAGCTTGACGCTAAACGGAACCCCTCAAGTTTTGTCTGCAAAAAGAGCTGGTGAGTCATCTGCACAACCAAGCAGGACCAGGCTTTGCACTTTTCGCTTCGCAACTTGGCGCAGACGTGAAATCTTGTGCCCAGAGAGCAGGGAACCATCAGGGGTTGCCCGCTTGAAACCTTAAAATGGGTATTGCCGCAGGTGCGCCTTCGCCCCTGGGCACTTCCCCCGACCTCGTTCGGACCATGCTCCATGTTGTTTGCGCCTCTCCTTTCCGCTTCGGTTGCATGGTACCCCAAAGAGCAATTTCACCTCAATCTGGAAGGGGACTACAACTTTCTTGAAATTCCCTATTACTGCTCCCAAGACTACGAAGACCGAGGTTTGGCCGTGCATCCCACCAATGCTGAAATGCTGGATGCCTACGTCACCCCCATTTTTTTGCAAAAAGCAGCTCTGGCGGGGATTCCGGTGGCGGAACATTACATCAGTAACGGTTACTTTGAACCTCCGGTGGTGATCGACCCGATCAATCCCTTTTTGGCTAAAAGCAGAGTGGTGCTCAAGCCGGGCCGCGAGGCAAGCACCGCCAAAAGCCTGACCCGCAACCATACCTATGCCATGTGCTGCCAAGAAATTCCCCCTGGCGGCAGGGTAGTCAATTTTCGTTTGGTTTTGGGCTGGTCGGCGGCAGAGCGATTTCGCCCCTTGGCCCAAAGGTTGTGGCAGGTTTTTCGCATTCCCTTGGCGCGGGTGCGGGTGATTGAATTGGCCGATGGCCGCATTTTGGCCAGCGACCTGGCCCCCTTGCCCCTCAAGGCGTTAGGCCTGAGGGAGCGCCAACACCTGGACAAGGAGGTGGAATGGGAAAACGGATAGGGATTTACGTAGAGCGAAACACCCTCAACAATGCCGCTCAAATGAACGGCATTTTGAAGCTTTCTCACTTTGCCCAACGCCTGGGGCACCGCACTGATTTCTTGTTTCGCCCCGACATTCATAAAATCAAAGAATACGATGCGATTTATATTCGCGCCTTTACCGACCCCTTAAACGCCGCCTATGTGGCCGCCCGCACGGCAGAGCTGCACGGGGTAAGGGTGATTGACGATTCCTCTTCCATTCTTATCTGTTGCGACAAGGTGGCGATGTACCGCCGCCTGGCCAAGGCAGGGGTGCCCTTTCCCGAGACCCTATTTTTGAAGGAAGAAGACCTAAACCTAAAGCAGGCAGCAGAAGTGCTGCAGCGCCTGGGCGACCCCGTAGTGCTGAAGGCCGCCAACGGCAGCTTTAGCATGTACGTGGAAAAGGTACACAACCCCGAAGACCTGGTAAAAACCGCCAAGCGGTACATCCGTCGGTCTGACCGAGTTGTGGCACAGCGCTTTATCAAGTCTCAATTCGATTGGCGGGTGGGCATGCTGGGGGGGCAACCCTTGTATGTGTGCCAATACGCGATTCCTAAAAAATATTGGAAAATCGCCACCTACAACCCCGATGGACGCAACATGTATGGCCCGGTGAAGGGGGTTTCCCTGGCTCAGGCCAGCCCCCGGCTGTTGGAAGTAGCAGCCAATGCGGCGGCGGCCATTGGCGGCGGGTTGTACGGGGTTGACCTCAAACAGGTAGGGGACGACTTTGTGGTGATCGAGGTCAACGACAACCCTACCATCAACGCCGAGGACGAAGATTCAAAAGCCAGCGACCTTTACGATAAAATCATCCAATTTCTCACCGCATAGACGATGAAACACTCCCTGGACCGACTCCGCGAAGCATTGCCCATGGACCTCGATGCCTTAATGGCGCTGGAAAAGGCATGTTTTTCCCGCGATTGCTTTAACAAAGAGTTTATTTCCGAATTGCTGATGGACGAAGAAGCCAGTGTTTGGATGTGCCCCGGCACCAGCGAAGCCCAAGCTGCTTTGGTGGTTATCTGGAAGCCCGATTGCGCGAGGCTCTTTAGTGTTGCCGTGGCCCCCCAAATGCGGGGCAAGGGCTTAGGCCGTGCCTTGGTAGCCAAGGCAGAAATGGAAGCCCGTGCCCGCGGGTACAGGGAACTCCGTTTGGAGCTTCGACCCGACAACGAAAAAGCAGTAGCGCTGTACGAACGTTGCGGCTTTCAGAAGGTGGAAAGCTTAGACGGCTTTTACGAAGACGGCACCCCGGCTTTGCAGTACGCAAAACCCTTGGTCTAAGGTTCACACAATACTGGGGGCGAACTATATTAGGATGTCCTAAATTTGTCGCCTCAGGTTTTTCTTCCTGCCCTACTCCTTTGGCGCTCTTGACCGTTCTGGTGCCATTTCCTAGCTTGCAATAGCACCCCAAGGCGCTTTTAGGCATTTCAAAGGGGTCGGCAAATGAACGAATTTTCATTTGCTGCGAGAAAAGTCCCCAGATAAAGTGAGCCTTGCCTTGGTTCGGAGGGAAACTCTTTTCTTTTAACTACAATGTCATCAATTCAAAAACATCTGCTGATCAGTTTTATCGCTTCTTTGGCCTTGGTTGGCACTGGCTTGGCCGAAAGCCCTGTCCAACATCATGATGCCGGGCAGGGTGCTGCCCATGGCACCGGCCACCATTGGGGTTACGCAGGGGCAGGTGCGCCTGCCAACTGGGGCGATTTGGACCCGGAATTTAAAGCCTGCAAGGCGGGCATAGCCCAATCGCCCATCGATCTGGTGCCTGCAACCATGACCAAGGGCAAAGGTGGTAGCCTTAAGGTAGCTTACAACAAAGTGCCTTTGGTGATGACCAACAACGGGCACACTCTGCAAGTGGATTACCAACCCGGCAGCAACCTGACGATTGGCAACAGCACCTATGAACTGGTACAGTTCCACTTTCACAATACCTCTGAGCACACCCTTAATGGGAAAAGCTTTCCCCTGGAGGTGCATTTTGTGCACAAAAACGCACAAGGCCAGTTGGCCGTGGTTGGAGCTTTTCTTGAAGAAGGTGCCGAGAACGCAGCTTTGAAAGCTGTTTTTGCCAAGGCACCCAAGGAACAGATCGCCAAGCAGCCCATTCCCGGCGAGAGCATTAACGGTGCCGAGGTGCTGCCTGAGAACAAAGAATACATGGCTTATAGCGGGTCATTAACCACCCCCCCCTGCACCGAGGCTGTAAGTTGGAATGTTTTGAGCAACGCCATCAAGGTTTCCAAAAAGCAAATCCAACAGTTTGAAGCGATTTATCACGGCAACAATCGCCCTGTGCAGCCGATGCAGGGCCGTAGCGTGACGCTCAACAACTAGCGGCAAGAGTTTTTTTTAGCTGCCAGCCCTTCAAGACCTAGTGTCTTGAGGGGCTTTTTTGTTTGGGCGGCTCGCGGCGTTTTCAAATTGTTCTTATCCCCCGGTTTTGGTGGGGAGGCGAGTTTTTGCAGCGAAGCGAGGGCCAGCCTGCTAACAGCCTAAAATAAAAAGCCCACATGCAGCAGGGCCTCGCCAAAGCCGGTCGCCTGCTGGCTGCGGTTGCCCGCCGCGCCGCGGATGCGGCTGCAAAGCAGCTTGCCGACTGCCTTGCTGTTGCAGGAATCGATTTCCAAGGTAGGGGCTTCAAAGGCGCGCAGATAAAGACCTAAATAAAGCCAGTCCAGCTGCGCCTGCAAGCCGCCTTGGGCATAAAGCTGGGTATGGGTGTTGTAGTGGGCTGTCACCAGTTCTACCCCTTCGGTTGAAAGGGTTACATCTCCGGTCGCCTTTTGGTAAAGGCGGCCCCCGCCCAACAGAAAATATTCGCCGATGATGGAAATTCCCACATAGGGATTTTCGAATTGCATGTCGAAGTTGTAATCCACGTTGGTGGAAGAGGAGATGGCCTCATAGCCGCTGCCTGACTGGGGTACAAAGTCGACCGTAACCCCGTCTTGCACGGTGCCTTGGTAGATGGTGCGGCTGGTGCCAAAATCCAAAGCGGCGTTGATCCTTTTTCCCTTTTTAAAGACCCAGCTCATGCCAAAGCCGTTGCCGTCTTGATCGCGGATTGTCTCTGTGGCCCCTAATTGAAAATCGGACAGGGGAATGCTGTTTCCCATTTCGTAAAGCCAATAGAGGCGGTTTTGGTCGCGGGCGTTTTCCTCGGCAAACGCGATCACTACACCAGCCAAAAGAAACAATAAAATCAAACAAAAACGTTTCATAGCTTTTCCTTTACCAAAACATGCCCGCTTGAAACAGCCCGCCAGTGAACACTGACGGCCCTTGGTTGCGGTTGCCCGTGGCCGCATAAATGCGGTCGCAAGCCAAGTTGCCCACGGCGGCCTTGTTGCAACTGGTGATGCGCAGGGGTGGTTGCTCCATTTGCCGAAAAATAATGCCAAAATAGACAAATTCCCATTTGAAGCTCCAGCCCAAAGCAAAATATTTGCGGTTGCCTGATTCATATTCCGCAGTGGCGATTTCAACTTTTTTGGCTTTGATGCTCACTTCGCCTTGGGTTTCCTGCCTTATTACCCCAATCACGTAGGTACTGGGGAGCAAATAACCGTTTTTAAGCGATTCCAAGGGAATCTTCCAGTTGGTGTATTGTAGCGCGAAATAAGGGTTATCAAAGGTCAAATCAAAATCATAATAGATATTCTTGGATTCGGAAACAGCCCCGTAACCGCTGCCGGTTTGGGGGTTAAAATCCACATTGACCCCGTCTTCAACACGGCCCTGGTAAAGGGTGGTGCTGCGTCCGACTTCGAAATTCCAAAACGAATAACCTGTGTAGTTTAATAACAATCCCAGGGCAGTGCCATGGCCATCTTGGTCGCGAATGCTCTCTTGGCTGCCCAGTTGGAAATCGCTTAGATAAAGCTGATTCCCCACCTCGCGCACATAAGCCAGGTAAAAATCTTCATCCTCAGCTGCGGCCAAGGGGGTGGGCATTCCACCAAGGAGCAGGCACAACCAGGGCGCGAGACAAAAAAGTCGAGTTTTCCAACGCATGGAGGGATACAAGCAAGTTTTGGGCAAGAAACCAAAAAAAAGCGCAACCTGCAAAAAAGGGCTAAGAATGACTTGGCAGAATCGAACACACAAGATAGCATTAAAACCAGCAAACACGGGTTTTTTAGGTATTTTTACCTAACCCTTGCGGCAGTTCTTTTTTTTTACTACAACCCTGGCCAAGGTAGGTCAGGCGTGATCAGGAATCTGGGGATGGATTTAACTGATTTTTACAGGGATTTGTTTGGAATGGCAATCTTGGTGATCATTGGCATGTTGTGCCGTGACACCAATTGATTACTGCCAGGGCATGGGCCTAGGCTTGTGCTGCTTTTGGGGGCACAGAGCCTCTAACCCATGGTCTGCACCCGGCCCATAAGGGGCACAAACCTTACTGACAACAAATGCCGCTTTAAAAAGCCGCCTTCGGGCTTTTTGGTGTATAGCTGCAATTGCTGCTGCCACACCCCTAGGGGAATCACCAACCTTCCGCCAGGCTGAAGCTGGTCGAGCAGGGCTTGGGGCATGCGGGGGGCTGCTGCGGCCACCAAAATCGCCGCAAAGGGCGAGGCCTCTTCCCAGCCGTAAAACCCGTCACCTTGCCGGATCTGCACATTTTGGTACCCCAGGCTCGCCAACCGTTGCTGGGCCGTCTCTGCCAGCGGGGCCAACATTTCTAACGAATAAACCTCTTGCACCAGCTCTGCCAGAATCGCCGTCTGGTAGCCGCAACCTGCACCGATCTCCAACACCCGGTCTTGGGGGGAAAGCTGCAAAACCTCGCTCATGTAGGCAACCATGTAGGGTTGGCTGATGGTTTGGCCCTGACCGATGGCCAGGGGGTGGTCGTCATAGGCTTCGCTTTGCAGGTCTTCTTCCACAAACAAATGGCGTTCGACCTTGGTCATGGCCGCCAAAACACGAGGGTCTGCCACTCCTCGCGCCCTGATTTGACGAGTCACCATTTCCTTACGTAGCGTAACCCAGTCGTTTTTCATTGCCCAATTATCAAGGTTTGCAGGATAATTTTAAAAATCTCTGAAAAAGTCCATCCCTGGGCTTTTTCATCCGTGCGTGCCCTGTTGCTAACACACAACGGGGCTAGATGTTGCCCCTGCGGGGCTGTTTTATAGGAGTCAGCCAGTTGAGATGTAAATTTCCCAGCACCGCTTAAGGAAACTCTGACTTTTTTAGAGTTTCTTTAGCCTAGCAAAACCCTAACCAAGCCCACAATGCTTTTTCAAGGACCAGCCGAAACCCAACCGGGTTTAAGAACCGGGGTGATCTGGCAAGATCATCATCACCAAACCCTGTTTGAGTATTTCAAAAAACTGGACAAGGCCTGTAGGGCTGGCGATGCAGCCCAGATTACCCACCTGTTGGAAGAGGTTTTAAACTTTGCCCGTGGGCATTTTGAAGTGGAAGAACTTTACATGGCTGAGATGGGTTTTCAAGAGTTTGATGCCCACAAGAGGGTGCACGAGGGCTTTTTAAAGGTGCTGGCCAAGGCCATTCCCCTTCATGGAGATGCGGCGAAGGTGCAGTCTTTGGCGAGCGACAAGCTCTTTCAAGAATTGCAGGAAGCCCCAACCGACCTTTCTGCAATCATGCGCATTTGGCTGCAAAGGCACATCCAGCAGCATGATGCCGTGCTTGCCGCGTTTTTGCTGCGGCATGACCGGGGTTGACCTGAGTCCTGATCAGGAAAACCCTGATTCCCCTGCGGAAAATCGCCCTTGCGGGCAAGCAGCACCATGATACGATGTTGCATCCAAGGGGGAAGCATGAAACATCTCACACCTACGGAACTGCTCACCGGCATTTTGTGGCAAGATCTGCAACATGGTGTTTTTTTTGGCAAAATCGCCGAGGTGAGGCAGGCCGTGCAAACTGGCAAGGCTGAAGTCATAACCGGGGTTTTGGCAGCCCTTGAAACCTACGCGCTGGACCACTTCACCCTTGAAGAAGCCTACATGCTGCAAACCGACTACCCGGAAAGTAAAGGTCATCAGGCCGAACATCAACGCTTTGAGGAATTGGTGCTGGCTGCCAAGTCCGAATGGCGGGCAATTCAAGGCAAGCAAGATTGGCGCGAGGTTGCCGAAGACCTAAGTGCCTTTTTGGAATTTTGGCTCAAGCGCCATATCTGCCATCGCGATCAGGTCTTGGCCCCATACATCCAGCGGGCTTCACTGCCTGTTTAGGTCTTGGGTTTTTTTTGGTAGAAGCGCCAATCCTTTTCCACAATCAACCTGCTCCCGCGCCCGCTGCCGAGGTAGCTCCAAGCCCATTGCAGCAGTACTGCCAAGCGGTTTTTGAAACCCGAGAGATAATAGATGTGGATCAACAGCCACAAGACCCAGGCAAAAAAACCGACCAGTTTGATGGGGCCGAATTCCACAATCGCCTTGGATTTTCCAATGGTGGCCATTTGTCCCTTGTCCAAATAAACAAACGGGGCTGGTTCCTTGCCCTGGATCAGGCGATTGATGTTGTTGGCTGCGTGCCGGCCTTGTTGCATTGCCACAGGGGCCATGCCGGGCAATGCCTGTTTCAGGCCGTGGCCGAAGTGGGCCTGGTCGCCCACCACAAAAATGCAGGGTTCGCCAGGCAGGTTGAGGGTTTCTTCAACAATGATGCGCCCGCTGCGGTCGCGCTCGACTTCCAGTTTCTGGTTGAGCATGCTCGCTTGCACACCGGCGGCCCAAAGCACAGTGCCGGCGTTGATTTTCTCTTCCCCTACGGTCACAAAATGCCCGTCTAACGCTGTCACCATGCTTTTGGTCCAGACCTGCACCCCCAAGGATTCTAGATCTCGCACCACGCGGCTGGCCAATTTGGCATCAAAACTGGGTAAGACCCTCTCCCCGGCTTCAATTAAAATCACCCGAGCGTTTTTGGGGTCAATATGGTGAAAGTCGTGCGCCAGGGTAAAGCGGCTCATCTCGCCAATGGC
>Ga0208373_1003300_pt1 | contig 16052 bp, 15 predicted proteins | sample RifOxyC2_FD_184036 | JGI IMG/M metagenome (GOLD analysis project Ga0208373, IMG submission 184036) | Soil microbial communities from Rifle, Colorado - Rifle Oxygen_injection C2 (SPAdes) | ecosystem: Environmental > Terrestrial > Deep subsurface > Rock core/Sediment | place: Rifle, Colorado...
AATATGCTAAACTATCCATGGGTATGTTCCTCCTTTTTTGTTTTGCGACAATATATGGAGAGAATATACCCTTTTTTTGTTTATTTCACCCCCTTACTTCAATTTACACAACTATTTATACACCAACAAAATAATTAAAACAGATAAAGAATTCAGGTAAAATGGTATAATATAACTAATTGGATTTTAGACAACATAGTTTCAAAAAAGATAGATTTTCATGATGAAGCTCTAGAGAAACCATGAGCTTAATAAAAAGAAAAAAAACTAAGAAGATTAAAATTGGCAGTATTGCAATAGGTGGCAATAATCCTATTGCTGTCCAGTCAATGACTAAAACTTTTACTTCTGATGTCGCGTCAACCGTAAAACAGATCAAAAAACTAGAAGATGCAGGTTGTCAAATTATAAGATGTGCTGTTCCTGATGAAAAATCGGCATACGCTATAGGAAAAATCAAAAAAGAGATAAACATTCCACTTGTTGCGGATATTCATTTTGATTATAAGCTTGCGATAATTGCCGCGGAAATGGGTGCTGATAAACTGCGGATAAATCCTGGGAATATAGGCTCAGTTGATAGGATAAAAGCAGTTGTTTCTATGGCAAAGGAGAGAAAAATTCCAATAAGAGTGGGTGTCAATTCAGGTTCTTTGGAAAAAAAATATAAACACCCAACACCACAAGCTCTTGTAGAAAGCGCTCTTTCCAACGTGAATATTTTAGAAAAATTAGGTTTTTATGACATTGTAGTTGCAGTAAAATCTACATCTGTTCCGATAACTATTGAAGCTTATAAATTATTGTCGGAAAAAGTTGATTATCCTCTGCATATAGGAATAACAGAATCAGGGATTCCTCAAGTGGGAATAATAAAATCTTCGGTTGGAATAGGATCTTTATTATCTCAAGGAATAGGAGACACATTGAGGGTTTCCTTGACAGGGGATCCGCAAGAAGAGATAAGGGTGGGATATGAAATATTAAAAGCATTGGAGCTGGTGTGTAAAGGAGTAACAATTATTTCCTGCCCAACATGTGGGAGGCGCGGCATTAATATAGAAAAAGTCGCGCGCGAAATTGCGAAAAGAACTAAGGATATAATAAAACCTATTAAAATTGCTATAATGGGATGTGAAGTAAACGGGCCAGGGGAATCAAAGGATGCGGATGTTGGATTGGCGGGAGGGAAGGGGATGGGCGTTATTTTTGTGAAAGGAAAAGTTGTACAAAAAGTTCCTGAAACAAAAATGGTGGATGCTTTGCTAAATGAGATTGAAAGATTGGCAAAATAAAGCCTTATAATTAAAGGGGGATATAAGATGATTGATCGATATACTTTGCCGAAGATGAGGGATATTTGGTCTGAAGAAAATAAATTTCGTAAATGGCTTGAGGTAGAAATTGCTGCATGTGAAGCTTGGACTAAATTAAAAAAGATCCCTGTAAAATCTTTAAAAACAATAAAAACTAAAGCCGGTTTTAATTTGGACAAAATAAGTGCGATTGAAAAGACAGTTAACCACGATGTAATTGCGTTTTTAACTTCTGTATCGGAAAAAGTAGGAAATGATTCACGTTTTATTCATATGGGAATGACCTCTTCTGATGTGGTTGACACGTCTCTTGCTCTTTTGATGAGGGAAGCGGGCAATGTTATAGTTTCTGATATAAAAGAACTCACAAGAATATTAAAAAATATGGCTCAAAAACATAAAAACACAATTATGATGGGGCGCTCTCACGGAGTTCATGCAGAACCTATGACTTTTGGACTTAAACTAGCTTTATACATGAATGAAATGGAACGGAACCTTGATAGGATGATAAAAGCAATTGATATTATTTCCGTCGGTAAATTTTCTGGCGCTGTTGGAACATATTCAAATATAGATCCAAAAGTGGAAGAACTTGCATGCAAAACATTGAATATCAAACCTGCAAGAATTTCATCCCAAATTTTACAAAGAGACAGACATGCAGAATACCTGTCCTCCATAGCAATAATAGGGGGAACGCTGGAAAAGATAGCTTTGGAAATAAGGGGTTTACAAAAAACAGAAATAGGGGAAGTTGAAGAACCGTTTAAAAAAGGGCAAAAAGGCTCTTCTGCTATGCCTCATAAAAAGAATCCCATAGTGTGTGAAAGGATATGTGGCTTATCAAGGTTACTTAGAGGCAATGCAATTGTTGCAATGGAAAACATTGCTTTGTGGCATGAAAGAGATATCTCTCATTCCTCTAACGAACGAGTTATAATTCCGGATAGTACAATAATTTTGGATTATATGTTAAATTCTATGTCTCGCGTATTAAACGACCTGGTTGTAAATGCTAAGACAATGAGGATGAACATAGAGAGGGGAAAAGGACTTATATTTTCCCAAAGATTGCTTCTTTCCATTGTAAATAAAGGCAAAACAAGAGAATTTGCATATACACTTGTACAAGACGATGCTATGAAGGCTCAAAAATTAAATAAACATCTTAAAATTGTGGTATTAGGGGATCATAGGATAACAAAAATACTCTCTTTAAAAGAGATTGAAGAAGTTTTTAATGTGCGATATTATTTAAGGAATGTTGGCAAGATTTTTATGAGACTGGGGATAAAGTAGCTTCACCCCTTTATGGAGAAGGGATTCTATAAGCATAAGCTTATTTTAGGGGTGTGGAACGAAAGGATTACAAAATGAAAGCAAAAATATATGTTACACATAAAAAAGGTATTTTAGATCCGCAGGGAAAAACGGTGGAAACGGCCCTTATCTCCTTGGGTTATAATAAGGCGTCAAATGTTCATATCGGAAAATATATAGAACTTGATTTGCAGGAAAAAGACAAAGAAAGAGCAGAAAAACTGGTAAAAGAGATGTGTGAAAAATTGTTGTCCAATCCTATAATTGAACAATACAGGTTTGAGGTCTCCTCATGAAATTCGGGGTTATAGTTTTTCCTGGTTCTAATTGTGATCATGATTGTTTTTATGCTATAAAAAAGATTTTAAAACAGCCTGTCTCTTATATTTGGCATACAACAACAAAATTGGACAAGTTTGATTGTATAATTATTCCTGGCGGATTTTCTTATGGAGATTATTTAAGATGTGGAGCTATCGCGCGTTTTGCAAAAATAATGGACGCTTTAAAAGAGTTTACGGCAGACAAAAATAAGCTTGTTATTGGCATCTGCAACGGGTTTCAAATTCTTTGTGAAGCGGGGCTTTTACCCGGTGCTTTGCAAAGAAACAAGAATATGCGGTTTATTTGCAAACATGTTAATTTAAAAGTCGAGAACAATCGTACTTCTTTTAGTAAAAAATACAAAAAAGGTCAGGTTTTAAGAATCCCAATAGCGCATGGAGAAGGGAATTATACTTGTGATAAAGAGACATTGGCTGAACTAAAAAAGAACAAGCAGATAGTCTTTACTTATTATAAAAACAATCCAAACGGGAGTGTGGCAAATATTGCAGGCATCTGCAATAAACAACGCAATGTCCTTGGCATGATGCCGCATCCTGAAAGAGCATCAGAGGCTATTTTGGGGTCGGAGGATGGATTCTTGCTATTTAAAAGTATTGAAACTGCGTTAAAAATCAAGCATTAAACTGAAATTCCCCTTCAAAATTTTCGATATCTAATTAAGATGTCTTTAGTTAACATAGCCGCAAGGGAACTAATCTATCATGCAGGGGGAATAATACGACCTCAGGGAACTCTACGACCAAAAAGCCCTCCACATATAGTAATTTCTCCTAATTTAGGCGAACCTCTCCAGCTTGAGACAGAAAGAGAAATTGCTCTTGTAGCCCAACTCTCTATTTCTGATAAACGAAGAATATACGCAGAAATAAGACATACAGTCTTGGAAATGTTTGGATATCAGAAGCCTCCTCTTTTTGAAAAAGATAAGGCTAGCTATATTTATAAGTTCAATGCCAAAATAATACTTGTCCATCCAAATAATCCAGGCCGGTTATTCGAATATAGGGCAAATAGTATTGACTTTGAAGGAGCTGTAGGGAAGAAACCTTCTAATGGGTTTAATCCGTATCGAGTTACATTTAGAGCGGAAATTGATATGTCTTTTGCCAATTTAAAAGAGGAAGAAAAAGACATTTATTTTAATAAGATCCACGAGTATTTGGCAGAAGTTCTTAATAAAGAATTAGGTTCAATAGATTGTGAAGTAAGGCTTAAAATCTTTAATTTAAGAAGAAATAAAATATTGGAGATTTATGGTTATATTGATATATATTCATTCAAAGAAAAGACTTTAATTGTGCCAGCAAACATGGTAGAAAAAAGTATAATTTTCACCCCCGGGCATCTCAATTATGATGGAATTTAAAAAGCGGCATAGTTTATTATGGAAAGAATCATTAGATCAATTTTAATAAGTTTGTTTATTATTCTTTGCGGAATCATTCTTTCATCCTGCTCTACACAAGCAAATAAATATTCTGTCCAATCATTGACAATAACGCCAGCAAAAGTTACACTTTTTGCGACTCAATCACAGCAATTTACATGTACGGCAACTTATGGTGACGGGACCACAAGGGCCTTTTCTCCGACATGGTCGGTTTCAAATGGGGAGATAACAGTAAATGGACTTTATACTGCGGCAGATGTTTTAATTGAAACAACAGGAGCAATAGTGGCCACTTATCAAGGGATAACAGCGGTCTCTGATATAACAGTCTTACCGGATGAGGCAATTGCATATCCTGCCACAGAAACAAAAGAAGCAACCTTCGAGGAACCAACTCCTGCACTTGAACCGACATCGGAATCTGTATCAACCCCTACATTTCCCAAAGTGTTTTCAATTAGCGAAAATAAGATTTTAGATAGCAATGGGAATGAATTTGTTTTTCGCGGAGTAAATATAATGGATCCTGCCTGGATGACAGAAAGTTATTACAATAAAATAAACGATGCATATTTCAACGCTTTGGCCGATTGGAATGTAAATATAATAAGGATACCTGTCCACCCATCGGGTTATACATATTATGGAAAGACAGAATATTTGAAAATTTTAGACAGTATTCTTGATTTTGCGGAAAAGCATGAGATTTATGCGATAATAGATTTCCATTCAATAGGATTTCCTCCAAGCGGAACTTATATGTACCTGGAAGACAGTAGTGTCCCCTGGGGTAAAGGACAATCGATTTACGCATATACCGATCAGAGCATGAAAGATTTTTGGAGAGATATATCCGATCATTACAAGAATGATAACAGGGTAATTTTTTACGAGCTTTTCAATGAGCCGACATATGGAACAGGGTTTTCTGATTCACAGTCTTGGGGGCAGTGGAAGAGCAAGGCGGAGGAGCTTGTAGATGTTATAAGGGGCTATGATTCTGATGCAAAAATTATAGTAAGCGGAATATTGTGGTCATACGACTTGTCCTATGTTGCGGCAAATTCTGTGAACAGACAAAACATAGTTTATGGAACACATCCATATCCAAACCAGTCAAAATCTTATGATGAAGCTTTTGGCGATTTAAAAGCGACATATCCTGTATTTGCGACAGAGTTTGGGTTTGACCCTAATGCTAGCGGTCAGCATTATCAGGCAGATACAAGTTATGGCAATGAAGTTATAAACTATCTTGAGAACAAAAAGATAAGCTGGGCAGTGTGGCATTTCAGCCCGGTTTGGTATCCGGCGCTGTTGCTGGATTGGAATTCCACCTATACTCCGACAACTTCGGGACAGTTATTTAAGGGGTATTTAAGAGATTTAAATTAAAATTTTATAATTTCTTTCTATTGTTTGTCATCCTGATGACCTGCCTGCCGGCAGGAAAATCAGGATCCAGAAAACTAGAAAGCTGGATTCTGGCTTCCGCCAGAATGACATCTTTAAGATAGTCCTATATACTATTATAATAAATAGCATGATATCAGAAGAGGGCTCAATTGTTTAAGAAAACTATTTTATTCTTATTCCTTATATCAGCATTATCATCATTAATGTTTCTATTTTTCTCCCTTCAACCAAAAAAACAAACAGAACAAGCTAATATAAAAATTTCACAAAATAGGGGAGTTTCAACTTCCGAAATTATAGTTATCACAATTGATTTGTGCCCTTCCAGCAAAAAATATGAAAAAGATTTATTTATTTTTTTAGATAGGCTGGGCAAGAAGACGCAAAAGCCCCTACCTGTAGGAATCGCGGTTTCAGGTAAATGGATTTTAAGGCATCAGGATGAATTACAAGCTATTAAAAAATTATATTTGAATATAACATGGATCAATCATTCTTATTCCCACCCCATAGAAAACGATTTTTTAAATAATCCCGCGATAAATTTTACAGCTGAAGTTTTGGATAATATCAAACTTTTAGAAAAAAACAATTTAAAACCGTCAAAATATTTCCGTTTTCCGGGGCTTATACACAACCAAATGCGTTTAAAACAACTTTCAGATTTGGGTTATATAACACTTGATGCAAACGCATGGCTTGGTAAAGGTCAAAAGATAAAAAGCGGATCTGTTATACTAATACATGGCAATGGAAACGAGTCTAAAAAAGTAGTAAATGAGTTTATCTATTATTTAACAGCACATGAAAAAGAGATTTTGTCAGGAAAATTGAGAATTGTAGATTTAAGTAAACAATAAAACTATTTTTAGTAGTATCTCAGCCTGAAAAAAAATCAATATTTTAAATGCAAAAGTTGCATAGAAATATACGAATCTAAAACTTAACCCCGATTATTCACGGTAAAACCAGAAATCAATAAATTGCTTGAAATTCCTTCTGGTGTGAATAATCGGGGTTAACATCGCTTAAATCGCATTTATTTAAGGCTGTTTTTACAGTATAATGCCCTTGAAACCTATGAAAACAATAACAACAGAAAATATCCCAATACTTATGTGGGTAGATGAAATAGAAGATGGAGCTTTGCGGCAGGCAAAAAATCTTGCAAATCTCCCTTTTGCTTTTCATCATATAGCCATAATGCCAGATGTTCACGAAGGTTATGGAATGCCAATAGGGGGCGTTCTTGCAACAAAAGGGGTCGTTCTCCCAAATGCCGTTGGGGTTGATATCGGTTGCGGGGTTTGTGCTGTAAAATCTTCAGTAAAAGATATAAACAAAGAGATAATCAAAGAAATTCTTTCTGAAATAAGAGATGTAACTCCTCTGGGATTTCACCATCATAAAACAAAACAAGACAAAAATCTTCTTCCTGTACTTAATGATGACTATGAAGCGATTCTTATGGAAAAAGATAGTCCTTTATATCAAGTAGGAACACTTGGCGGAGGAAATCACTTTATAGAAATACAGCAGGATATAAATGGATTTATATGGATAATGCTACATAGTGGAAGCAGAAATTTGGGTAAAAAAGTAGCAGATTATTATAATAATATAGCTGTAGGTTTAAATGAAAAACTGGAGCCAAAAATCCCAAATAATTGGGAGCTTGCTTATCTGCCATTAAATTCTGATTATGGCAAAAAATATTTAAAAGAGATGCAATATTGCGTTGATTTTGCTTTTGCAAACAGAAAACTTATGATGGATAAAATTTTAGAAATATTTACAAAAATATTTAAAAAGATAACTTTTGGTGAAATGATCAATATCGCTCACAATTATGCTTCATCAGAAACTCACTTTGGAGAAAAAGTTGTAGTCCACAGGAAAGGAGCAACAAAAGCGGAATTAGGCCAAATTGGGATAATTCCAGGCTCTCAAGGAAGTAATTCTTATATAGTAAGAGGAAAAGGGAATCCCGATAGCTTTTTCAGCTGTTCCCATGGCGCAGGTCGTAGAATGAGCAGAAATAAGGCCAGAAATACGCTAGATTTGGCAAAAGAACAGGAAAAACTTGATAAAAAAGGGATAATTCATGCTATAAGAACCAAAAATGACCTCGATGAAGCATCCGGAGCCTATAAAAACATAAAAACAGTCATGGAACTACAATCTGATTTAGTGTCAATAGAAGAAGAATTAACACCGCTTGCCGTTATAAAAGGGTGAACAAAAAAGAGTGTACAGTTTACAGCAACCAGTGTACAGTATAAATAAGAACTAATTCCACATCAGCCAGCTTATCCCCAGACCACTACGTTGACAACCAGTAGGTGACGCAATTTTTGCCATAACAAAGCCAATAAACAATCAATCATCACTCATCGCATACTTGACATAAGATATATTATACGACGTTGATTTAAATGTAAATATTTCTTGTAAAGTTATGTTTTTGATATGTTGATATGTTTTTAAGAGGTAATTTAACCTCGATTATTCACGTCTACTCTAGGTATGAATAATCGGGGTTAATCTAAAATATATCTAAACAGCTAGAAATAATGTAAGAAGCTAACCTTATTCCCAGATCAGTATTTGTAAGTCTTTCAAGAGGATTCCTTTTTAATAATAATGGGATTAAAATTTTTAGCTCTTCTGGAAGTAAGCTAAGGTCTCTTTTGGTTAGTATCTCCCTATCCTTTGAAAAGATATGAAGAAAGTTTGTGAGGTTCTTTATTTCAATTAATTTTTCCGGATATTCTCCTGTCGCCAAAATAAACAAAACGATTCCCAATGAGTAAAAATCCGCAGCATAAAAACTCTCTTGATCTATTCTTTCTTCACTAACAAAAGGAACAATTAATTCCGGAGCTGCATACCTAACTTTCCCCTTAAAAACACCTTTTGATATGAGTTCTCCGTCCCAATCCGTAAAATTTTCTGAAACGCCTAAATCTATAATTTTTATTTTTCCATTTCTATCCATCATGATATTAGTAGGGTCAAAATCACCGTGTTTTATTTCCGCCCTTCGCAATAAATCAAGGATTTCAAACAAGCAATATGCTATATAGGCTACTTCTGGAGTTGATAATTTTTCGTAATTTCTCTCACCTTTTCTTTGCGCCCTAATAGTTTGATACTTAAGCCAATTTGTTAAATTGCAACCACTTACATATTCTGTCATAAAAAAAATAGCAGAACCTATTTCTTCATAGGTCATACAATCTCTACTATCAATCATTCTTGCTATTCCTGAGAATTTTTTAGAGAATTTTTTTTCTGCCATTGCAAGTAAGGTTAGATTTTTTGCCTCTTTTACGAATGTTTCTTTGATCTCAGGAAACTTATGGCGTAATATCTGTTCAAAGGCAACCTTTGCAACATACATATTTAATTCTTGATCTGTTAACAAAAAAACCGATCCCATGCCACCTGCGCCTATTTTACCAACAACACTGTATCTTGCTTCACCATAAACACTCCTAACTAATCTTTCAAATAAAGCAACATCTCCTTCTTCGCCTAAAACATCAGTCTTCATAGTATCAAAAATTCTTGAAATTCTTTTGCTGAATTTATTTTTTAAATAAAGGAGTCTTTTTTCTAGCTCTATGGTTGTATTTTTTGAAGGATCATCTTTTTCTTCTGTTGTTCTATCAGCATCGGCTAAAACCAATATATCATTATCAGATAAAGGGCTATCATTATCTTCCATTATTATAGGAGGAATTATTTTGATTGATGATTCTTCCAGACTTTCTACCGGAGTGTTTCCATCTCCTAATAATTCTAATAAATTGCTTATCCTGCTACCGTAATCAGAAAGCTCTCTAGTAGGTAATTCGTCTAGCAAATTTGATGGGATTCGATCAACCCTTACAGATTCTTTACTTCCTCTTACTAAAGATGCTGATAAAGCAGTTGTCTTTACCTTTATTCCTTGTACTGTTGTAATTCTTCTTTCTATACGATTAGCCATATATTAAAATAAAGCTATGAAAAACTTTTTCGAAACTTTATTGTCAGGGTAATTTCTCAAAGCTATACAAATTATCATCGAACGAGCTTTCCATGAATTTCACTTTTTATTATAAGAGCAATAAATTGAAAATGAAGATTAAAAAAAGAATAAATTTTGGGTCTGTTGCATAATTGTCATTGATTATAATAATCGGGGTTAAGATGGATCCCCGATTTCCTGCCTGCCGACAGGTACGGCGCGGGGATGACAAAATGAATATTCCAGCCTAAGACTATTCTCCTACCCCTTTTATTTTTACACCTACAGAATAATTCCTTCCAGAGTTAAAAATGTCATCAGCCTGAATTAGAAAATTCACATAATCAAAAATTTTATAAGATGCAGTAGTCCTTATCTTGGGAACATTGGGCTTTGGATTATTAAAATCGTACAAATCAGTACTTAAAACCATATATTTATCAGGGAAAATATCTATACCTCCACCGAGAAAGGTATTTATCATACCTAGTCGCATTCCTATGTTTGCAAAGACTCTTCTTGATATCTCTAAGTCCAACAAGCTCAAATTACGAGTAGGCCCCTCGCCTATCCCAATTCTTAAGTAATCTGTTGGACTATTTTGAATATTTAAATTACCCCTTATGCTATTAGAAACCGTTCCATATTGAATGTCAGCAGAAGGCCTTATGTCTATTTTTTCTACAGACTCAAAGAAATTGTTGGCAGAAGACAGTGTTTTATTGGTCTCTTTCATTGTCCCCTTTACAGAAGCCTGAAAATTGGAATCTGCAACAATAGCCATAATTCCCGCATTTGTTTTTCTCAGTTCATTTGCCAATTTTTCAATATTTTGAGCTGCTTTTTCAGCCGTATAAACAGAATTTTTAAATGCTGCCTGAAGCTTTGGATCATCTATAATATTTCTAAAAGTTTCTAAAATCTTTTTTGTTTCAATAAGATTTTGCGCTCCTATATCAACAAAATCCACAATCCCGGAAGTTGACATCCCTTCCAAATTTTCTCCTTCAGTGTAATAAACTTCTGATGTACCGGGAACAACTTCAAGATATTTTTGTCCAACCAATCCATCAAATCCCACTCTTAATTTAGAATCTTTCGGAATTATGATATCTTTTCTTACAATAGCAAAAACCTTGATATTGTAAGGCCCAGGATCTATTTGCATTATTTTGCCTACATTTAGCCCTCTGTACCTTAATTCAGAACCAAGAGTTAATCCTTCAATATTCTTAAAAGAACCTATAAGCTCGTAGCCATCCTTTGTTAGAAAAATATTACTCTTCCATGTAATCATCGCCGCAAGGGCTACAATCACAATCAAAACAAAAAAACCAAGCTTGGCAGTATTTGACACTTATGATCACCAATCCTTATTTAAACTAAAGAACCAAAAAACAAAAAAACTTAAATGCCGGGTGATAAAAAATCTTTTATTACTTTATTGTTTGAATTTTTTGCTTCAGGAACAGAGCCACACTCAATGAATTTGCTATTATACATCATAACAATCCTATTTGCAGTCCTAAATATTGTACTTAACTGGTGAGTGACCACTATTGATGTTACTTTTGCCTTAGAGCTTAAATCATTTATGGTATCTTCAATGCTTGTCGATGTTATAGGGTCAAGACCAGTCGTCGGTTCATCATATAAAATGATCTTGGGATCAGAAACTAATGTTCTTGCAATACCTACCCTCTTTTGCATCCCGCCTGACAATTCCGAAGGCATTAAATCACCTTTGCCTGAAAGCCCTACCATTTCAAGCTTTTCTTCAACCTTTAGCATAATATCATTTTCTTTTATCTTAGAGTGTTGCCTTAAAGCAAAAGCAACATTTTCAAAAACAGTTAAAGAATCAAAAAGAGCTGATGATTGAAAAACCATCCCTATGTTTCTCCTAATATCTGCAAGATGATCTTGCGATAGCAAACCTATCTCCTGATCATCAATATATATTTTACCAGTTGTAACTTCTTCAAGCCTTAAAATAAGCCGTAAAAGGGTGCTTTTGCCACATCCGGAAGATCCTATAACCGCAACCTTTTGTCCTTCTGGAATTTCAAGGTCAACATTATCCAAAATAACCAGATTTTCATATTTTTTTGATACAGCTTTTAATGTTATCATTTAAAAAATAATACTGAAAGGAAATAATTAAGGACAAACAAAGCAAGCAAAGAAGCCACAACAGAAGAAGTTGTCGCCTCCCCAACCCCCTTCGCTCCCCCTTTCGCATTCAGCCCTTTGTAACACGCTATTATAGATATAACCATTCCAAAAACAAAAGATTTTGCAATTCCTCCATAAATATCACTCATTTTAAGCAGTTGCTGGGCAGAAGTCATATAATCGACTCCACTTGCATTTATTAAATAAACAACCACAAGATAAGCTCCAAAAAAGCAGACAATATCTGCAATAATTGTTAAAAGAGGAAGCATAATAGTACAAGCCAAAAATCTTGGAACAACAAGATATTTAATCGGGTTGCTCCCCAAAGCATAAAGGGCAGAGATTTGTTCTGTTACCTTCATGGTTCCAAGCTCGGCCGAAATCGCGGCCGCAACACGAGAGGCAACAACAATTCCGCTTAAAGCAGGAGCCAATTCACGGGCAACTGCAATTCCCATAACTCCGCCTATATATTTACTTGCTCCAAATTTTACAAATTCACCACCGATTTGAACAGCAAAAACCATCCCTACAAAAAAAGAGGAGGTCAAAGCGATAGGGAGAGAATCAATTCCAATTTTTACCATCTGTTCAAGAACAAGCTTAATCTTAACTCTCCTCTTAAAAATAGAAGATAAAGTTTCAAAAAAAAGATGAACCAAATTTCCCAGCCCCTCAAATAAAAGGATTGTATCCTTCCCCAGAAATTCCAAAAAAATATCTCTTTGTTCTTGAGTTTTAGCCATTTTGCGCCTTTACAATTGCTTTTGGCAAATTATCAACTATATCTGAAGCAATAAGCCCCAATTCCCCTTTTTCTTTTTTTGCAATATCTCCCGCAAGCCCATGGATCGCAACACCTGCTTGAGCCGCCAAAAAAGGAGAAAATCCCTGCCCTATAAAAGAAGCAATCACTCCCGTTAAAACATCTCCCATTCCAGCAGATGCCATCCCCGGGTTCCCTGTGCTGTTTATAAAAACATCTCCATTTTTATCCGCAATAACAGTTTTATCTCCCTTTAATACCAAACAAACCCCCCATTTTTTTGCGAATTGTGCCGCAGTTTTGACGCGGTTTTTTTGAATAGAAGAAACATCCAAACCTGTAAGGCGAGCCATTTCACCAGGATGCGGAGTTAAAACAATATTAGCTTTGGACTTGATTAAAACATCCAAATTATAAGATAAAATATTCAAAGCATCCGCATCAACGACAAGAGGTTTTTTGGTTTTGGAAACAATTTTGTCGACCAAAAATTTGGATTCTTTGTTTATAGAAAGTCCGGGGCCTATAGCCAACACATCAAAATCAAAGTCATTTATTTCATAAAAATTCTTGACAATAACTTCCGGAGTCGCCAAATTTATAAAATTCCTCAAAAAATTGGGGACAGCAAGATAGACAAGCCCCGCACCCGATCGCAAAGCTCCTCGGGAAGATAAAATCGCAGCACCGAGCATTCCCGAAGATCCGGCAACTATCAAAACTCGGCCATAATCTCCTTTATGAGAATTTTTTATTCTTTTTGGAATTTTAATTTTATTTTTCAACATAAACGGCTGCAATCGCATAATCTTTGCTGTGAGAAAGACTAAGCTGAGCTTTTTTAAGAATTTTCCCATTAAAAATCAGAAAAGGCTTACCCAAAGAATCGTTTCCTACCTCAACATCCTTCCATTTTATTCCCTGTTTTCCCCTTCCAAGCCCTAAAATCCCAACTCCAATTGCCTTGGAATAAGCTTCTTTGGCTGAAAATCTTACCGCGAACTCATGAATGCCAAGATTCTTCCTTCGAGTACAGTAAGATATCTCTTTTTCAGTAAAAACTTTATTTAAAAAGTTATTGCCATAACTTTTTATTGCTTTCCCAATTCTCTCTATTTCTATAATATCAATGCCAATACCTTTTATCATTTCCGTTGATTATACCATTAATAAACAGGTGTCAACCAAGCTGAATACTTTGGATTGTCTCCTCTTGCAATAGCAAAATAAATATCCTGCAGTTTTTTTGTTATAAATCCTACTTTTCCTTCTTTTATATTTTTATCATCAACAGAAATTATAGGTGAAATTTGCGCACCTGTTCCGCAAAAGAACAACTCATCTGCCTCATACAATTCTTTTTGTTGTAATTGTCTTTCAATTGTTTCAATTTGTAATTCATTTTTTGCAAGTTCTATTACACAGCTTCTAGTTATTCCAGGAAGAATCGTTTCTGATAAAGGTGGGGTTATAAGTTTTCCATCTTTAAGAAGAAACAAATTTTCGCCGGAACCTTCTGCAACTGTTTTTTCATGAGAAAGCAAGATTGCTTCATCATAGCCTTTTTCCAGAGCTTCCGCTTTTGCTAGAGAAGAGTTGATATAAGTTCCTGTAATCTTAGCCCCTTGAGGAATAGACTGAGCTGAAATTCTCCACCATCTTGATACGCAAACTCTAATTCCTTTTGTAACATCAAGATATGCTCCAAAAGGCGAAATATACATACAAAAATCATCTTCAATTCCAATTAAACCAAGCCCTATTTTTTCTTGAGATTTATAATAAATTGGACGAATATATATATCTTCTTTGTAATCATTTTTTTTTGCAAGTTCAATTGTAAAAGCTTCTAATTCTTCAAAAGAGTATTTTAAGTCTGTTTTTAAAGCCAAATTAGTAGATCGTTGAAATCTTTCATAATGCTCTCGCAGTTTAAAAATAAAAATTTGTTTTTTCTCGGAATTCCAGTAGCCCCTAATCCCTTCAAAAACACCTGTTCCATAATTGAAGGCATGAGTCATAATTCCTATTTTAGCATCGGAAAAAGGGACTATTTTACCCTTAAAAAAAGCATATTTCATAAAACCACCTTATTTTTTAAAAAAAGAATTTTAAATAAGTTTAACATACTTCAATCATAAATAACAATATAGGCTTTGCCTAAAATTTTATTGCCGGAGATTATTTTATAAACATAGATGCCATTTCCTAAAACACTACCGGTAATAGTTGATTTCCCGTTAAATATTACTTCGTTATACCCTGCCTTCCCTCCGTTTTCTCCGGAAGAAAAAGTCTTGTTGAATACTATTGTGCCATTCGCGCTAAACATATAGATTGCAACTTGAGCATCTTTATTTAGCGTATATGTTATCTTTGCCGATTCTCCTGTCAAAGGAGATACTTTGGTAGGATAAGAAAGGACAGGCCCTATGATTTGAGTTGAGGATGAGGCCGAAGAGACTTTTAAATCATCTACTTCTTTAGTTCCGATATTTCCAAGAATATCTGCAGCTTCAATTTTTATTGAGTATTTTTTGACATCTTCAGATTCAAGTTTCACTTCTGGGGTATAAGATATTTGCATATATGATGGCTGGCTTATAATAGTACTATATGAAACTTTTTTATTATCAAAAGTCAAAATAATTGAATCTGCATCAATTGTCGTATTATCAGTTATCTTAATGTCAAAGTGAGGAGTTGAATCTATGTAATCTTCATTTTTTAATGAAATGCCAGATGCCTCAATTGTAGAAATAGGCGCCTGGTTTTCTATATACGAAGATATTATAAATGTAAATGAAGTGCTGTATGACCCCCAGTTATTTATACCATTTTTTGCTCTAACTTCCCAGGTATGAAGGCCGTCAGATAAAGCGTTTCCCACTGTGTAACTTGTTGTAGCATCTTGGGTTATTAAACTTCCATCCAGATTTATCTCATAACTTGCGATAGAAGATAATAGATCAGTTGAAGCTTCCCATGTTAATGTAGGAGTAGTTGTATCTGTTATTGTAGCGCCATTTGCTGGTGTCACCAGTGCAGGCGCGCTTGGCCCTGTTGCATCTATAGTCAATATATATGTTGTTGAATATTCGCTCCACAATCCCACCCCATTCTTGCCCCTTACTTTCCATTGTTTTGTCCCTTCGGATAGAGAAGAGCCTGGCGTGTAACTTGTTGTTGCCCCCTGCGTTGTCAGACTTCCATTTATGCTTATCTCATAGCTTGTTATACCCGATATATCTGAAAGAGCATTCCATGTAAAGGCAGGGGTTGTTTCATTTGTAGAACTGT
>Ga0208373_1003305_pt1 | contig 16027 bp, 9 predicted proteins | sample RifOxyC2_FD_184036 | JGI IMG/M metagenome (GOLD analysis project Ga0208373, IMG submission 184036) | Soil microbial communities from Rifle, Colorado - Rifle Oxygen_injection C2 (SPAdes) | ecosystem: Environmental > Terrestrial > Deep subsurface > Rock core/Sediment | place: Rifle, Colorado...
AGATACCTCTGTTACAGGAGATGTAGGGCCAAACGTCACACCAGGGGTTGGAAAATCAATCACTTGGGATCCAAGCGGGGACTTTTCTGGACAAGAACAGTCAGATGTACGTGTACGTGTGCGAGCAACGGACGCTTATGGAAACGCTGGAACAAATACGTCCTCGGCAAACTTCGCCGTTGATACAGAGTCGCCACGTATTACCAACGTAACCGCTTCACAAGATGTTGGACTCAATACAATGACCATTGTTTACGACATCGATGACGCGAATGCTTCGACCGTTGTTATTGAGATTTCAGAAGACAATGGATCTACCTGGGGTGTAGCAACAACGACTCTCTCTGGAGAGATTGGAGAAGGCGTACTGTCTGGCGTGGGTAAAACAGTGACTTGGAACGGAGCCATTGATTTTCCAAATCGTGAGCAATCCGGCATGGTTGTTCGCATTCATGCAACCGATACCCACGACAACTTAAGCGGAAACGTTTCTTCTGCTGCGTTTAGCGTAGACACCCTCGCGCCAGTGATTTCTTCGGTGAGTGCGGAACAAACACTCGGAATAGATACGGTTGTATTTACCTATTCCTTATCAGACAGTGGTCCGGTCACTGTTGATCTTGATATTTCAAACGACAGCGGTCTGACCTGGGTGGTTGCCGACACGTCTGTTTTTGGACCTGTTGGAGCTGGTCAAACAAGCGGTATAGGAAAAACCATCTCTTGGAACGCAGGTATCGATGATCCAGATGAAGATCGATCAACCATGCGTGTTCGTGTGCGTGCGCAGGATGGATACAATAACGTGAGCGCAAATAGTGCTTCGTCAGATTTCGTACTTGATACGACTAGTCCGGCAGTCCTAACAACAGCAAATCTTGTCTCTCAACCATCGGCTGGCTCAACCGTTGTGGCGATCGGAGGTTCGTTTACGGAAACCAATCCAAATACAAACACCGTTTCGGTTGCATTGAACGGGGGAGCCTACGCATCTTCCACGTTGGGTGCAGCCAATACAGCATCTGTCATTGATCAGGCTACAAACGTCGAGGCTACGCTTGATGGAAATGATTACGTTTCAAAGGTTAAAATCGTCCATACAGATGATTATGGTCACACACAAACAAATGAAAATCTCTCTCCTTCAGATGCGTTTATCTATGTAAAACCTTACACTCCACAGGCTCCTGTTGTTTCAAATCCACAAAATACATCTGTAGACGTTGTTGTTGTGGCACACCTTGCTGAAACAGCTGGTTTGTCATACTCCATCAAAGAAACAACAACAAACCTGTACGTGCAGGAAGATGGAACGTTGGACACAAGTGCTGTCTGGCAAACCATTGGTACTTGGGGAACGATTACGGTCACAGGACTGACATCTCCAGTTGCAACGTATCAATTTGAGACCATGTCGCGAAACAGTAGCGACCTAGCACACGCCCTTACAAGTCAAAGTTCATTCTCAAACATTGGCGCAATTACAAATTCGGCTCCAAGTCTTTCGTTTACGAGCGTTTCTCAACAAGCAAACAATAACTATGTAAACATTCAGTATGTAGGTGTAGACGCACAAAACGATACAAACACCCTCACAACCGTTGAATATTCAACGGACAATGCTATTTGGCATGCCATGACAGAAAAAGCAGGAGTTGGTTCTGAAGGAACAGGGAATTTGGCCTTTTCTCCAGCAGGCACAGCTCATCTGTTTGTCTGGGATCTTGCAACAGATCTCCCAAACATAGGTGACTCGACCGTGTATGTTCGTCTGCAATCAAGCGATACTCTCTTAAGCTCAGGAGTTGCCACCTCGTCTTCATTTGCTATTGATACCATTGGACCAGTTATTACAAACATTCGTACAAGCCAGACCCCAGGAACCACCACAGAGACGATCACCTACGATTTAGCGGATGATACAGCCGGAGATAATACGGTTTCTTTGCTCATCTCATCAGACAGCGGATTAACTTGGACGGTTCCGACGACCTCTGTCGCAGGAGATCATGGCTCAGGCGTTTCTGCCGGAGTTGATCGTTCAATAACCTGGGACACTGGTGTTGATTTTGCTCTGCAAGAATCTTCAACCATGCGTGTTCAACTTCAGGCAGCTGATGCTTATGAAAACAACGGTGTCGCTGTCTCATCTTCCGACTTTACAGTTGATGCAAAACCAGCCGCAGTGAGTGGTGTTTCCGCGATTCAACTAGTCGGATCACAAACAGTGAGTGTCAGCTATACGTTGTCAGATCTTTCAGCTGGAGGATTATCAGTCGCATTTGATGTATCAAACGATGGAGGAGCAACATGGGATGTTTCTTCCGTGACAACGAGCGGAAACATCGGTGCTGGTCAAACGGTCGGGGTAAAGAGTTTTACTTGGAATGCGGGGGCGGATTTTGCAGATCAGTCTGAATCAGACATGCAGGTACGCGTTCGAGCAACCGATTATTTCAACAATACTGGCGCATTCGTGTCATCTGAAAACGTTCTTCTTGATACGTTGGCACCTGTTATTTCAAACAGTTCTGCTGAACAACAACTTGGAAGTTCACTGTTTGTGATCTCCTACGACCTTGCAGACACGAGTTCTGAGGATCTTTCTGTAGCTTTACAAATTTCTTCAGACGCTGGTCTTTCGTGGACTGTTCCACAGACAGCGGTCACAGGTGCTATTGGTGCGGGGATTGCCGTAGGTGACGACAAGTCTATTACCTGGGACGCAGGAGTTGATTTCAATGGAAACGACCGTACACAAATGCGTGTTCGATTGCGTGCAACGGATCGGTTTGGAAAAAGTGGTCTTGCCGTTGATTCTTCAGATTTTTCTCTCGACACAGCTATTCCAACCGGAATGGCATCAATCAACGTGCTGACAACAACTCCATCTTCCATGTCGCTTTATTGGCCTGCTGCTGCTGACAGTCATTTTGACCATTACGAACTGTGGTACGGAACAACGCAAGAGGATGTTCTCGAACGGACTGGTACGGCTAGTTTGTGGAGTATCGCACAGGATGCATTGCTTTTAAGTGCTCTTACAACTTCAACAACGATCACAGGACTCACTGCGGACCAATTGATCTTTGTAAAAATTTGGGCCGTAGATACTTATGGGTATGAGCGAACCGTGGATGCAATTTCTCTGAGCACGTCCACTGAAACAACACCTGCCCCAAGTTCTGTTAGTGGTGGAGGAGGATCAATTGCTCCAACACCGGTTGTTACAACACCAGTGCTCAACTTGGTGGAATCTCCAACCAATGAGTCGCTTGTAACGATTTCGGGAAGAGCAGATGCGGATGTAGTGATTCGTTTGTATGACCAAGGTGTGTTTGTCGATCAGTATGAAACACCAACAGATCAAAATGGAGCATTTTCACAGGTCTTTGCCTTATCTCAGGGCGAACATCGACTTACCGTTACGGCAACAAACAGAACGAGTCAGACAAGTTCTGCTTCTGAACCAGTAACGTTCATTATTGATACAACACAACCTCTTGCACCAATGCTCTATAACCAGGATAACGCAGAAATGACAGACAGCACCCCAACTATTTTTGGATCGTCTGAACCGCTGTCTTCAGTCACCATTACGATTGATGAAACACAAACCGTGCAAGTTCCCGCTGATCAAGAAGGTAATTGGTACTACTCGATTCCAAACGGATCTGATCTTGATGTAGGCACGCACACCTTTGTTGTCAGGGTAACTGATGAGGCTGGAAACAGCAGTGAAAGTACACAACTACAACTCATGATCACTCAGCCGCCTCTTGTTTCTATCCTTCTTCCAACTGAACCCGTTCTTTCAGAAGGCACATCTGGAGGGGAATTTGGTGGCGTTGTCTCTCTTGCTCCCACGTTACCAATCAATGAACTCATAGAAAGAGAAGCTGCTGCCATTGAGCTTTCAAATATTCCTGCGCCAGAAGTGACGTATCGCGTTGCCTCTTATGATGGACATTCCTTTGTTTTTCGTGGAAAGGCTCTTCCAAATAATGATGTGCTTGTTTATTTGCACAGTGATCAAGCTTTGCTCTATGCAACAAAGTCAGATGCCCAAGGAGATTGGTCTATTCTGCACTCACAAGAAGGTTCTGAGCTTTCAGAAGGAAATCATACAGTTTACGCTGTATCCATTGATCCAGAAGCAAAGGTGAAGAGTGTTCCAAGTCCAATAAAAGAATTTACCATTGAGAAAAATGCTTGGGTTCAGTTGTTCCATTTTCTAAATCTTCAAACAACACTGCTTACAACAATTATTTTGAGTCTTTGTCTTGTGTGGCTAGCTTTCTTAAAAAAACAAGGTGTGCAACACATCTAGTATGACGAATAAACAAACCTGCGATACAGAGGCTGTATCAGTAGCAAAACAAGAAGTTCAAGATAAGTTGAAACTTTCTGAATTAAGTTATCGAAGACTGTTTGAAACAGCGCAAGATGGTATTTTGCTTGTCGACTCAGATACGGGAATGATTTTGGACGTCAATCCTTATCTCATCAACTTGTTAAAATACAATAAAAAGCAGTTCCTAAATAAATATCTTTGGGAAGTTGGTTGTTTCCATAATATTCTTCAATCAAAAAAACAGTTCAAACAGTTACAAAAGGCAAAGTTTATCCGCTACGAAAATTTGCCTCTTGAAACAAAAGGCGGAAATCACATTGAAGTTGAATTTGTTGCCAACGAATATTCTGTAGGTCACTCAACCATTATTCAGTGTAATATTCGAAATATTTCTGATCGAAGGTTGCTGGAAAAACAAGCGGAAGAAAACCGATACAACCTAGAAGTAGCTCATTCTATTGCAAAAATTGGAACCTATGTATTGGATGTGCAGCTTGGAGTTTGGACAAGTTCCAAGATGTTGGACAAAATATTTGGACTTTCTAACGGATACAAACGAACTGTTTCGGGATGGATCAAGTTGATTTACAAAGACGACCGAGTACGCATGAAAGACTATTTTCAAAAAAATATTCTTACCAAGCATCAACTTTTTGATTCTATCTATAGAATCGAACGGCGAACAGATGGTTCTATTCGATGGGTTCATGGCTTGGGTAGATTGGAAATTAATGAGCAGAATAAGCCGATAAAGATGATTGGAACAATTCAAGACATTACAGAGAAAAAAACAACGGAAGATCTCCTAAAAGAAAGCGAAGAAAAATATCACACGATTGTTGAAAAAAGTAATGACGGAATTATTATCATCAGTTCTGGGCAAGTCGAGTTTGTGAACAGTAAACTAGCAAAAATGTTGGGATACTCTCCTGAGGAAGCTATTGGAAGAAAATTTATTGATTTTGTAGGACCTAGTTTTCGTACATTGGTTGCGGATCGTCACAAGTTGAGGTTACAAGGAAAAAAGGCAGAAGAGCGATATGAATTTTCTCTTATTACAAAAGATGCCGTCGAAATTCCAGTAGAGGTTAATGTTTCGCTTGTTTCGTTAAAAAATAAACTGGGATCTATTGCAATAGTTCGTGACATGACAAAGGCAAAAGAACTTGAGAAAATGAAATCTGAATTTATTTCCGTGGTATCCCATCAGATGCGTACTCCGCTTACTGGGGTGAAGTGGTTTACAGAGCTTCTTCTTGCTAAGAAGGCTGGCGCATTGAGCGAATTACAAACGGATTATGTAACACAAGTTCACAACAGCAACTTGCGCATGATTAAACTTGTGAATGATCTCTTAGACGTTTCTCATCTTGAAAATCTTGAGAAATTTAAGATTCACAAAAAATCTATCGACGTTATTAAGATGTTTCATGAAATTATTGAGAGTCAACGACCAATCGCTGATAAAAATAACATTAAAATTGTTCACCAAAAAGATTGTTTGAAAAGTTTTGTTGTAAAAGTAGATAAAGAAAAACTATCAACAGTGTTACAAAACGTCTTGGACAACGCTATTAAGTATTCTCGCGCGAATGGAATTATTGAGTTTACAACCTCAAAGAAACATGGTCATGTAGTTTTTATGATCAAGGATCATGGTGTAGGAATCCCCGCAGAACAACACGGCAGAGTATTCGAACGTTTTTTTCGTGCGGACAATGTGATCAGTACTCAATCTGGAACAGGGCTCGGGTTATTTATCGCAAAACAAATCATTGAAAAACACGGAGGGAAGATCTGGTTTGAATCTAAAGAATCCGAGGGAACAATCTTTCATATTTCAATACCTATTAATAATCTGTAGGAAATTTATGAAGTTCTCCTGTCTTTTTGAGCCAGCCACCATCGGGCAACTGAAGCTCAAAAATCGTCTCGTCATGCCTCCAATGGTTCGTAACTATGCAACTGACAAAGGGCTTGTTACAGATCAATATATTGCCCATATCGACAGTATCGCTCGCGGAGGAGTCGGTATGCTTATTCTCGAAGCAAGTTACATTTCTCCAGAAGGAAAAGGGTTTTCTCATCAACTTGGGATACACTCCAATGCCGTTCTTCCTGGGTTGAAGTCCTTGGTGGATGTGGTACATAAACAAAAAGCGACTATTGGGATTCAGCTCTATCATGCCGGTAGGCAAACTTCCTCAAAGGTGACTGGACAACCAATTGTTGGGCCTTCCGCTGTTGCCGACCCAACAACTCAGGAGGTTCCAAAAGCATTAACAATAGATGAAATAAAACAATTGGTACGCGATTTCGCTCTTGCTACTAAACGCGCCAAACAGGCCGGATTTGATCTTGTTGAAATTCACGGAGCACATGGGTATCTCATTACTCAGTTTTTGTCCTCATTTAGCAATAAACGCACTGATGAATATGGTGGATCTCTTTCTAATCGCATGCGGTTTGGTTTGGAGGTGATTAGTGCTGTGAGAACCGTTGTTGGAACATCGTTTCCAATCATTTTGCGATTATCGGCAGATGAGCTGGTGAAAGGGGGAATAACGCTTGAAGAAACAAAAAAGATGGCTTGTCTGTTTGAGCAGGCTGGCGTGGATGCTCTACACATTTCTGTCGGAAATTATGCTTCTTATGCGCAAGGGAAAATGATTCCTCCAATGGCCGTTGATGACGGTGTGCTGGTTTCTTATGCTTCTGAAATAAAGCGCCTTGTCTCTATTCCAGTCATTGTTGTTGGAAAAATTCGAACACCACAGATGGCTGAAGCCATCATCAAAAATAAAGAGGCAGATTTTATCGCTCTTGGCCGAACGCTTCTTGCAGATCCACAGTGGCCAAACAAGGTCAAAGAGGGAAAATGGAACGAGGTCAATCCTTGCATAGCCTGTAACCAAGGATGTATCTCATGTCTTTTCGCTAATCAAGACGTTCAATGTACCGTCAATCCAGAAACAGCAAGAGAATCATTGTTTGTAAAAAGAAAAGGGAAATCTAAACGTGTTGTAGTGATGGGTGGGGGGCCAGCAGGGATGTCAGCTGCTAAATCAGCGGCAAAACAAGGACATCGTGTAACCCTTTACGAATTAACAAATCAACTCGGTGGTCAGCTTAATTTGGCCGGAGCATCACCTTATCGTCATGAGTGGATCATATTTAAAGAAGCATTAGCAAGAGATTTAAAACAACTACACGTTCAAGTTAAATTAGGTTCTTCGTTTACTCCCGCTTTAGCAAAAAAGATCAAACCAGACGTCGTTGTGATGGCCATCGGATCTTCTGCTCGGCAACCAAACTTACCGGGAGGAGATCAGAGGCATGTATTTACGGCTCGAGATATTTTGCGAGACGCCAAAAAAGCGAAAGGGGATGTTGTGATTGTTGGAGGAGGGTGTGCAGGTGCACAAACCGCTGAATTTCTAGCAAGCAAAGGACATCATGTCACAATCATTGAAGCGGCAAAAGATATTGCCCCAGACGCACCCATTGATGAACGCTTTTTGTTGCTTGGCCGACTGAGCGCATTAGGAGTGAAGATTTTAACAGAAACAATGGTGGTTTCAATCGAAGAGAAAACGATTGTCACAAAAAAACATCAACGTGCAAAGACCGTGAAAGCAAGTACGGTTGTCTTATGTCTCGGTTCCTTTTCAAATGATGGATTTACTGACGCCATTAAAAAGGTTGTCAAAGATGTTCGGGTGGTAGGTGACGCCCTGGAACCACGTCGCGTGATTCATGCTGTGTCTGAAGGAGCGCTTGCAGGACTTTGTTAGTTTACTTAGAAAAGAAAAAACTCACCGAAGAGTGAGTTTTGTGTTGAGATTAAAGATCGTACTTCCTGAGTTCGAGTCGAATCGTCTCCTCGTGAAGACGAGCGGCTTCACGTGTACTTTCAGCGGCCCCACGCACAGAACGGATTTCAATGGCGGATCGCCAATTGAAGTCGCGGGCGTGATCAGGATCCAAGAATGGAGCAAATTCATCATGAACGTCCACCTGGTAGGCCGTGATGCGCATACGACGATCGTTCTGTGCATCATCTGCCAAGTCAGAGCAGAAGAAATTGGATCTGTGCTGCTCATCAGGCTCGGGAAGATGATTGAAGTCAAACCCAATCTGATCGATTGCGATTCGGACAGCTGCATCCCAAACGGACTCACCTTCGTTGACCACTCCAGCGGGATTTGACCACTGTTTGGTGAAGATGGATGTTTCCGTTCGCGCAATCTGAAGGAATTTTCCGGTTTGTGCACTACGGATGGACACCATGGCCACGTCCACAAGATCGTTTGCAAGAGCAGGAGGGTCCAAGATGATCAGACCATCCTCACGTCGTTCACGAACCTTGAATCCATAGCTGCGATAGAAAAGCTCAATGTTACAGTCTGCGTGCACACCAACGGTAATACCACGTTCATTGATGAAACGAACCAGATCTGTCCCATTTCGGCGACCGCGATACATTGGATCAATGTAGAACGAACACCAACCCTCTTCACGATGCTGAGCCACCGTTCCGATGATCGTTCCGTGTTGTCCGAAAATCGGCATCAATCGGAATGTGTTCAGATCTAGAACTTTCCCAATGTCCATCAAGTGAAGAGCGTACTGTTCGTAGTTGTCTGCAACCGCGTTGCGCAGTGTATCGTATGCGTAAGGATGGTCATTCAAGAACAGAATATACCCATGTCGCACAAGCTCGATAATCACCCAAGGCGGAGACGTTGCCTCACGTGCATGACGAATACTGGTACGCGCCAGACCTTCCAATATCATGGAAGCTTCCTCGGTCGTACCGCACGGGTAGTCATGACGCGTTTGCCAGGCATCCAGAACCCATCCTTCGTGAAAATGAATGGCGGCACGGATGTTTCTGACGTTTCGAAAGACGAGCGCATAGACATGACTGTCAATGGAGGGTTTGACTCCTTCCTCGCTCCAATAACGCAGAACATCCGAGTTAAAGTCTCGATCCACAACGACCATGTCACGAACACGAAGTGTTTCCTTGTGAGGGAACGCTCTTGGTGTCACCAGAAGGTACTTTCTCGCCTCATCTGAAACCACCACGTTGCCCGGAGAGCCGTTCAAGAGATTGGCTTCTTGAGCCACTTCCAAAACGTTCTCAGCAAGCTTAAGGGTTTCGTCCATCGTCCGATTCTTGAGCGTCTCTGTCGTGAACATCTGAATCGAACCCATCCGCTGACTGGTAGTCCAGTGCGTCTGAGCTTGTCGCAGAACGAACGTCACAAGCTGATTGGAAATTTCTGAAAGCGTACCCGTGAGCGTCAGGTAACCACCGTCTGGTTTGACCAAGTAAACAGTTCGTTTGTGTACACGACCCGTTGATGGTGACTGCCAGGGTTTGAAATTGGCCACCGTCAGATTCATGCTAGCGGTGCGATTTTGTTCTTTCGCATCAGCAAGCAGTTTGTCCAAGTTTGAACTGGTGTCATGAAGCTTGTATCCAACCAAGTAACACGCTCGACCAAACTGCTCCCGCCAGGACTGAATCACTTTGGGAAGCGGATTGAATCGAACGCTGTACGCTTCTTTGGAACTCAATTTGCCCTCCGCAACAACGTTCGGACCCGCGTCCGAGACAGCTGCAGAGCTAAATGCAAAGGAGGGTTTACCACGCTGTGCTACGATCTCTTCGATTTTTCTGACATAGTCATCATAAGAATCGTAGAGGACAACAGTGACACCGCGAAGAATCGGATACTTGTATTTCGTTTGCTCCGTACACAACAGGACAACTTCAATGCCACGCTCATACAAGACGTTGGCAATGACCGAACCAAATGCACCCTTTGAATCGTTCGTCAGTTTGCGTACTCGATCGAGATAGACCGAGGTTCCGCCAGCGGTTACAAGGGCATAAGAGGAATTGGGCGTCATACGCGTCCTTTCCGGGTTGTAATGTTCCTGTTCGATCAAAAAAGATCGACGAAGTGATTTACCAATATTTCGTCGATCTGTCAATGGTTTTGGGCTTAAATTCTTCAAAATCCTTTATTTTCCCTTTGCTAATCGGATAAGAGTGGAAACTTCCGCTTTTGTAAGCGGTCGAGTCTTTCCAACCGGAAGATTTCCGAGTTCAACGTTTAACACACGAATACGCTTAAGGGCTGTGACATCATAGCCAAGTTGATCGCACATGCGACGAATCTGGCGGTTGCGACCCTCGGTTAAGATGATCTGAAACGAGTGTGAACCAAGACGTTTCGTTTTGGCAGGTTTTGTCATGGATCCAAGAATTTCCATCCCCGTTTCCATGGTACGTAGATCTTCATCAGAAATTGTTCGATCAACACTGACAAAATATTCCTTTTCGTGATTTCCTCGTGGATGCGTAATGGCTTCCGAAAGGTCTCCGTCATTGGTTAAAATAAGAAGTCCACTTGAGGCAACGTCCAGACGACCAATAGGGAAGAGACGCTCCTTGAGATTCAAAAACGTTGCGATCGTATCATGTCCGTTTGGATCAACAGACGTCATGATTCCAACCGGTTTGTTAAAGGCAAGGTACTGTAATGTCGGACGGTGGGCTGTCACGTGTCGACCATTGATCCGTAAATCTTCTGTACCGGAAATGAGCATGCCTTTCTCAGCCATTATTCCGTTTACAAAGACTTTTCCTTCTTCAATAAACCGATCGGCTTGTCGACGAGAGCAGATGCCTCGTTCTGCAAGATATTTATTGATTCGAACTTGCATAGAGTTGTCCGCAGGCAGCATCAATGTCCTCGCCCATGGTTTTTCTTCGTGTTACGGTTACGCCGCTGGACTCAAGATAGTGAAAAAAGTCTTGAACACTTTTTGTCGTCGATGTTGTAAACTCACCTCCCGTAAAGTTATAGGGGATTAAGTTTACACGAATATTTCCAATTTGATGAATCAAAGAAGCCAACATCTTTGCATGATGTGCTGTATCATTGACGCCTTTAAGCATCACATATTCAAACGTGAGGTGATGTCGTCGGTTCCCAAATTTTTCTAAATATCGACGAGACCAATCGGTTAGTTTTGGAATAAAGTCATCATAGGACGTCGGTACGATCTCTTTTCGTGTTTTTGCGTCTGCACTATGTAATGAAATAGCCAGACGAACATGAGGCCACGATGGATCATTGAGCAATGTTTCTAAGCGAGGAAGGACACCAACTGTGGAAACCGTAATGCGTGTTTGTCCAAGATCGGTGTATTCCAAAATAGTACGAATAGATTCACGGACGTTTTCATAGTTGGACATTGGTTCGCCCATGCCCATGAACACAATATTTGTTATTCGATTTGGAAGCTCTGGATGTTGCTGTAAATACTCAACCCAAAATCGATATTGATCAACAATTTCATCCGCAATCAAATTACGGGTAAGCCCCATTTTTCCAGTGGCACAAAAGGCGCATCGCATCGCACATCCAACTTGCGAAGAAACACAAATCGTCCACCAACCACGGGCGTTTTGCATGAGAACAGTTTCGATCATACTTCCGCCCTCAACTTCAAGAAGTGCCTTCACGGTATCCAGCTTTGCACTTGTCTTCACAACGGACTCTTTAACAGACATCCAAGGAATGTTTGTGGTGAGTGTTTCTCGCATGTCTTTGGGATAAACAGAAACATCGTTCCAGCTATGAAACGTTGGTTGAAACACGACTTCAACGAATTGTTTTCGTCGAAACGCTGGAATCTCAGGAAAGAGTTCGTTGAATTGTTGAATGCGTGAAAGGGGAGTCATGTCGTTGTGTTAATGATGCAAACAATAGCGAAAAATTGCCAGATCGTCAATGGACACACAACAAAAACGAACGTTTATGTACGTTCGTTTTTTGGTTGGTAAGGTCGTCGTTCTCGATTATTTCTGTTCTGCCCATTTTTTCGAGGAGGATATCCATGTGATTGTCGTCCTCTTCCGCCTCCAGATGACTCAGGTCGGGCATCTTTAAATTCTTTTGATTCTTGAACGAGTTCTCCTTCTGGTGTTTTGACATTAAGAGATTTTCGGATCAATCGTTCAATCTGTTTGATGTCACGCTTTTGTTCTGGAACAGCAAAGGAAATAGCTTTTCCTGTGCTTCCAGCTCGTCCTGTTCGCCCAATACGGTGAACGTAGTCTTCTGTATGATCAGGAAGATCGTAGTTAACAACGAGTTCAATGTTCTTAACGTCGATTCCTCGTGCGGCAATATCTGTTGCAACGAGGACTCGGTAGCGACCATTTGAAAATCCTTTTAACGCATCCTGACGTTGGTTCTGAGATCGGTTTGAGTGAATTTCAGCCACACCAACATTGATGGAACGAAGGGATCGAGCTAGTTTTGAGGCTCCGTGTTTTGTGCGTGTGAAAACAAGAACCGTTCCTTTGTACTCTTTGAGCAAACGTTCAAGCAAAGCTGTTTTGTCGTTTTTAGGGACGATGTAAACTTCTTGATCAACCTTTTCTGCAACAGATCCAGCAGGAGCGACTTCAACACGAAGTGGGCTCTTCATGTAGGTTTTTGCAATGGCCGCAATTTCTGGTGGCATGGTTGCGGAAAACAACATGGTTTGTCGATCACTTGGAATAGTTGAAAGAATACGTTTGAGCTGTGGGGCAAATCCCATATCAAGCATGCGATCAGCTTCGTCTAGAACAAGAACACCTACATTAGAAAGATTGGCAAAACGTTGTTCCATGTGATCAATGAGTCGTCCTGGCGTGGCCACAATGATATGTGGTTTAGCGCGTAACTGTTTGATTTGTGGATTCATGGCCGTTCCACCAATAAGCAAGGCTGTACGAAGTCCAAGACTTCCTGCCACTTTTTTAAGCGTTTCCTCTACTTGAACAGCAAGTTCTCGTGTTGGAAGCAAAATAAGTCCAGATTTCTTTTTCGCAGAAATTTGCTGAATCATTGGAAGTGAAAACGCAAGCGTTTTTCCTGTTCCTGTTTGAGCAATTCCAATCACATCCTCGCCTGAAATGGCGATAGGGATGGCTTTGTGTTGAATCGGTGTTGGGTGCTTAAAACCGAGCTCATCGAGCCGATTAAGCAAATTTGGGGCAATCCCGAGTCCGTAAAATTGCGCCTTTTCTAGTTCTTCTCTTGGCATAATGCTTACACACTAGCATAAGATTGAATCCTTGGCTAGGGGCAGAGAATCCAATTTTATTTGTAAATTTAGAGCAAAAAAGACCGATTTACGATCGGTCTTAAAAATCATCTCCACGATCTTCTGATAAATAGGGGTTTTCAGGAGGTTCGGCACGTTGCTCATGAAATGCAGCGTTCTGTTTTGCTCCTGCAAGAAAGCGTTCAGGTTGGTCTGCAATGCGTTTTGAAGGTTGAGTCGAATGGGGAAGTGGTGATGGCTCCGCTTGCTTTTTCATTTTTTTTTTACGATTCAGTTCAGCGACGACATCAGCGAACAGCTTTGTGCGATTTGGTCCCTGCTCGTGTAAGAGAGCCTTCCACACATTATGAGGCCAGGTATATTCAGTTGCCAAACGTTCTGCAGCGTCGGCATATCCACGAATATTTGCTTCGTAATGAGATTCTGTCTCAGGAGAAGTAGTGAAATATTTTTCTGTTCTCATAGATCATGTCTTGTGTGTAAAGTATATCATACCAAAAGATCATCGTGATATAATTGTTTTGTATGAATGCCTATCTTCTCACAATCATGATTGGTCTTGCGGGATTTTCTCTTGCATTTTACATGTTTCAAAAGAAACGAAAAAAAGACACGCAGTTTGTTTGTCCGCTTCGAGGAAATTGTAGCGATGTCATTCACAGTCGTTATTCAGAATTTTTTGGTGTACCTGTAGAAATTTTAGGTCTTCTTTACTATTTCACTGTGCTGGTTGGATATTCTTTTATTCTTTTTTTTCCTGCACACATTGATCCTGCATTATTAAAATCACTCTTGCTGTTAGCATCAACATTTGCTTTGGTGTTTTCTTTTTATCTGACCTTTATTCAGTTTGCTGCCCTTAAGAAAATTTGTACCTGGTGTCTGATGTCTGCCACGTTCTGTTTGTGTCTTTTTTTACTTTCTATCAGAGGTTCTTCCGAGATTGTTCTTCCGCTCTTCCAACAATGGAAGGAAGTCATTGAATTGATCTTTTTTCTTAGCATGGCGTTTGGTCTTTCAAGTTCCTTTTTTTCCTTACTTTTTTTTCATCGATTTCTTTCAGACTACAAGATCTCAAAAGACGAGGCATTGGTATTGGATGGTTTTTCACAAGCAATTTGGCTTTCAATAGGGCTCATTCTTATATCCGGACTTGCTCTTGCGTTTCCTGAGAAATCAACATTTGGTTTGCTTTCCGTTCAGTTCTTACAGATCGTCTTATTTGGAGTCATTGTTGTATGTAATGCTGTTTTAAATTTAAAAGTGGCACCAAACTATATCGACCTTGTTTTTTCAAAGAATCTCTCAAAAGATCATCCGCGTCTGTTGCGCGTGCGACGACTTGTTTTTGTGCTCGGCCCTGTGATGGTTCTGACCTGGTTTTCTGTCTTTTTTATGAGTTCTATCAAGATGGAGTCGTTTGATTTTGCCCAAGGACTTGTTGGCTATGTTTTTCTTGCGTCTGTCGCGGCTTACATGGGGTTTCTGTTTGACTCACAAATCCAAAGAAATGCATCAAAGGAGTTACCATCTCTATGACATTAACACTCATCATCCCAGCATTTATCGCTGGACTTCTGACTTTTTTAGCACCTTGTACGCTTCCACTTGTGCCAGCATACCTAGGATTTATTAGTGGTGTTTCCGCCAAAGATCTTCAGCACCCAGAAAAAACGTCAAAGATTCGAAAACGTGTTTTAACAAATGCTCTCTTTTACATTGTTGGATTTAGTTCCGTCTTTATTCTGCTGGGACTTCTCTTTGGGCTTGGTGGTGCAGCTCTGGTTCATTACCGCATCATTTTAAGTCGTATTGGCGGTGTTTTTATATTATTTTTTGCGGCTTATCTGCTTGGTTTGTTTGAGCGTTCAAAGCGTTTTTCTCAATGGTTTTCACAAGAGCATCGATTTGTTCTGCGAAATCTTCATCCCGGATCACCACTTAGTGCTTTTTTGTTCGGAGCAACATTTGCATTCGGATGGACTCCTTGCATTGGTCCTATTTTAGGATCTGTTTTGCTATTGGCTTCTACTACAGCAACCGTCGTACAAGGGGCATTTCTTCTTTTGGTGTTTTCCACAGGGCTTGCTGTACCGTTTTTGGTTCTCGCCCTGGGGATAGCTCACGCAGCTGAAACGGTTAAAACTCTCAACCGGTTCTTACCGTATGTTTCGTTTCTTGGAGGAATCTTTTTGCTTATTTTAGGCATTCTTTTGGTAACAGACTCTCTTTCTTTGTGGTTAGAATGGGTTTATCAAGCGTTTCAGTTCATTAATTATGATGTTCTTTTGAGGTATTTATAGAGCTTCACATCTACCAAACGACCGTGTTATACTCTGGTCGCTTATGAAATCCAGCAGAAAAACAGTTTTACTTGCCATGAGTTTCGCGGTTCTCCTCCTTGTTGGTTTTGGATGTTACCGAGCCACAAAAGAACTCGGTCAAAACTCTGGAGAAATTGATAAAGCATCCATTTTGGCTGAAGCTAAAAAAAGTGGTCTTATCATGAACGATCAAGAAATTGAACGCATG
>Ga0208373_1003307_pt1 | contig 16021 bp, 16 predicted proteins | sample RifOxyC2_FD_184036 | JGI IMG/M metagenome (GOLD analysis project Ga0208373, IMG submission 184036) | Soil microbial communities from Rifle, Colorado - Rifle Oxygen_injection C2 (SPAdes) | ecosystem: Environmental > Terrestrial > Deep subsurface > Rock core/Sediment | place: Rifle, Colorado...
ATTTGTTGATGTTCTCCTCATAAGCATAGGCACACAACACCTGCGAACTGCTCTCTCCCTGGCTCAGCACATGATAATCCCAGAAAACTTCCTCAATGGGAAAAGGGATGTGGCCTTCCAGCTCAAACTCGATAGATTGAGCAATTTTTTTCGCGTTCGTAAAGGGGATCTCCAAAATGCGATTTGACAGCGTGTGGCCGGGAACATTCAAACAGATAATGTCTGCTGAAAACTGATGTTCCTTGAAAAACGGCTCCAATACTTCGGCAACCTGCTCATGATGCTGGTGTCGCACATGCAGATTGAGAGGCAATTCAAAAAATTCCAACAAATGAATCTCCTGCAATCGCCTTTCCAGCCTGAGAACCTTGATCGAATAAGTGCCGAGATCAATGCCTAATATACTCTGGGACATCTCCCCGCCATAGTATTACAAGTTGATAAAATTACAAAGGAAATAATCAATCGATCCGATAATACAGAACCGGCCACTGATTCGCTTTGCCACCACTCGTATCGAGAACAATCACAATTGATGAGGTGATATCGCCAACGGAGCCTGATGCCTTGATGCGAAAGACATTGTTGTCTGTCGCGATGAGATCTTCGAATTGAATCTGACAACCCGCAACCTTCGACGATGTCTTTCCCGTCGCTGAACTGACATTGGTGGTAGTGCCGGAGGCAGAGCTTGTCGTCGTTGCTGTGTTTGCGTCGGCAGCCGAACTGATTCCCAAAGCAACATTCAACGCCGTAGCCATCGCTGTTTTGTCGGGACAAAGGGCCAGAAGCTCATCGCGATGCTTGGCGATTTCATCAGCGTCCTTTTCCCCGTCAAGAGGCGTCGTACACTCGGAATATTTTGTATAGTGGGCTATGAGGGCATCGACGATCTCGGGCTCCGCAAGACAAACATTCACTTTTTCGCTCGTGTGATAAACCGAAACCAGGGGTTTGATGGTCTCAAAAATATCATCACCCATTCCCGGAACCAGACGCAGTTCAGACAAGGTTAAGAAAGGGCCATCCTTGGCCTGGTATGATAATTTGTTATAGGCAGACCCTTCGTCCCCTCGTTCCACCTGGTCAAACTCGTTGATCACATTATTGGCATCGACAAAATCAGCAATCGCGTGAGTCAGGGTCTCAGCCTCTTGAGCTTGATTGTTGAAGAAATTTTTAAATTCAGGGCGCAGGAGCAAGGACAGCAAGACTTTTTTGTGCAAATCATAGCTGGGTGAGTTCGATGTCATCTTGGAAACAGCGTTCAGAGAATATTTGGATTGCTCTTCGCTGATCTCCACATCGAAATTTCCCTCAAAACCCAAAAATTCCTCAATCCCTTCTTTTTGCAACATGCCCACGCTGTCTGCTGTAGAGGCATCACCCTCATTTTCACTTTCATCTTTATCCTCCTCTGCTTCAGCTTCAGCTTCAGCCTCATCCTCTGTCCCATCAGTCACTTCGCCCTCTTCTCCTCCTGACAGCATCGCCCCCATGGAGACCATGCCGCGCAAGGCCTCACTGCTGAGTGGGATCATTTTGTACAACGGCTCATATCCCAATGCCTGCAAACTCGTCTTCTTTTTTGTCAATTCACTCTCAACCTGTTTGTTGTAGAAAAGCAACATCTTGGAAAAATTGACGCCTGATTTCGCCAGATAATAAGCCTGCGTCCGCGCCCTGTAATTTTGAGCCAACTGATGACTCACAAGAGAATCATCGAACATGTCCAAACACACCACGGTGAGCAGCATGATAGCGGCTAAGACCAGAATGATGGCGGCTCCTTTTTTGTTCAATCGTGTTTTCATCTAAAAATTGATTTTGGTGGCAAACATGGGAATTTCAACCAGAAACTCAAAGTTGTACTCTTTTCGTTGTTCCTCTTCATCGATGGACTCCCCCATGATCGCTATCTTTATTTTTACCCTCCGGGGCAATTGACCGCCGGCCGACACGGATTCCGTGTCCCATTGTTTCTGCCACTCTTTTTTGTTGGCATCAAAATACTCTAAACTGAACTGACTCACATCTCGCAAGAGAGCAAAGGCCTGGCCACCGACATCCAGCTTTTCCGGCAACCGGTCTGTTTGCCGTCTCTTGAGAACAAATGTGTCTGCTTCGTTCTTTTCCAAAAAGTACCCCACAGCGACTTGCTCGGTATCGGCTTTGTTTTTTACAAAATGGACCTGACTCATTGTGGAAAAATTCACACCATCTTCCTTGCCCACAAAACCTGTCTTGTACTTTTGGTCCTTGCCCTGAAACTTGCTATCTGCCAAAAAAGCCATGTGCAAATCGTCTGTGATCTTGGTGATGGCAACAGTGATCTGGTGCTGCAATTGCATCCTGATCTCATTGCGATCCTTTTTGACCAAAATACTTCCCGTGAGCTGTGTGATGGACACCATCATCACGGCCAGGATGCTCATCGCAATCACGATCTCCAGCAGAGTGAAGCCTTTGTGGGCGAGGTTGTGTGATTTTATAAACATAGCGTGGATCGAAATCAGCTCAAAGGTGAAAGCTCAAAGCTTAAAGGAAAAAAACCCTTTGCTTTTCATTTTGCCCGCAAAGCGGGATCATTCCTGCGGCTGACATTTTGCTTTTCTTCGTCCTGTCGTCCTTCGTCCCTCGTGTTTTCGTCTTTCGTAAGCTCGTTATTTGATGTCCACCACATGCGTCGTGAGTGAAAAAGAAAATTCCGGCTCCCCCTCCTCATCCTTTTCCCCCCAAGACACAGTCACCTTGAGTTCCCTGACCGATTTCGAAATCTGCTTCATGATGTTTTTGATGACCGACATGGCAACCACTGATTGCCCTTCGGATCCCTCGGCAACAGGAATCTCCACCTTACGGACCAGGTAATTCCAGGAATAATCTCCAAAGGGTTCCTCAAACACGCCGGCCTCTTCCTTTTCATCGGGAAATTTACCCCGTGCCGTATCGTCTCCTATTTCGGCCTCGACCTCGATCATCTTGTTGTTGGCCAACATGACGCCCGTAAGTTCCCTCTGGTCTTCTATGGTCATGCGGCTTGAATTGTGCGCGCGCGAGACAAACACCCCCACCGAGCCTGCCAGGATGCCTAAGGCAATCAGAATTTCAATCAGGGAAAACCCTAAATGATTTTTAAGAATCTTCCGCATGAACGTCATTCCTCTTCCGACAAACCCAACCGTTGCAAGGCGTCCTCGTGTTCTACAAAATCCTCCACAACATCCACTTCACCCGTCAGGGGGTTCACAATCAGCGTAATGAATTTCGTCTCTTCTGCATCGCTCAAATGAATGATTGAAAATTCAGTGTATCCTTTGGGGAAAAAATACAAATGCGTGATCCCTTCGGCGACAGCGTCTTGATCGTGTTCAGTACGCACATCCATGATTTTGATGTCTGCGGAAATCTCTGTGCGCGGAACCAAATCATCTTCTGCTTCCGAAAATTCTCCCACGCCAACCGCTTTGGCCAAGGATTGTTCTTCCTCCCCCACCAATCTTTCTTCGTTCTTTTTTCTCAGTTCCTCTTTTTCATCGTCCGCGTTCACAATATAGAAAGGCTTGGCTGAATATTCGAGCTGATACGTTTGCGGCTGTGCCGACAGATCAATGGCGAGACGGTAATAGCCATTCGCGATCGCCGCCTGCATGTATGCGTGTTTGATTGTCCTGACCATCTGACCAGCCAGGCGCCTCAACTCATTGCCGGAGCTGTTTCCAGCGGCCCCTACAACGAAGGCCATGATACCCGCGATGATCGCCAACGAGAGCATCACCTCAATGAGGGTCATGCCACTGTGGAGACTTCGCTTGTTAAGACAGAAGGACATTAGGGGTTCAGTAGAAAGGAGACAGGGCCGCGGCTAACGCACCCACGACGATCAAAATCACCATCAACACATCAAGGGGCGACCAATTCTTCTCGTACTCAAAAACCGTGATCTTGCCTTTAAACATAAAACTCACTGGCTTATTCTTCGGTGTCCTTGTCGTAATTACACATATCGTCTTCATCGCTGTCTTCATCTTTACCAGGAGAACAAAGATCGTATTTCTTGCCATGACTGCCGGGATATTCATACACGAAATCATTGCCCCAACCATCAACGGGAACTTCTTCAATATAACCTGCTTCCACCAGGGCAGACAAGCCCTCATCATTGGAGGGATATTTTTTCTTTTCCATTTTGTACTGCTGCAGGTCACCTTTGAGTGAACTCATGGTGGTCTTCGTTTGGTCACGCTTGGCTATGTCCGCCTTGGGCAATACAGCGCTCATGATGGCTGCCGTTGCCGTCGCGATAATTCCCAGAACAATCATGATTTCGATCAATGACATTCCCCGTTGATTTTGAACACCTTTCAACCTTTTAAACATTACAAACTCCTTTCATGGCTTTCCCAGCACGGTTTATACTTTGCCTTTTTAACCAAAAAAAAAATATTGCGCAACTGCTACGAAATCACCCCCCCCCATAACGATTCATCATAAAAAATCAACCGGAAAGCTGCAGGATTGGCATGAGGACGGCGGCCACGATCAGAGCGATCATGGCCCCCATAAAAATCAGCATGATCGGGGTGAGTAGCGAGGTCATTCCCTTAACATAGGTATCAATCTCTTTATCATAATTATTCGCCACCCGCTCCAGCATGGCCTCAAGCTGGCCCGTTTTTTCACCCACCCTAATCATGTGCAAGAACATGCTGGGAAAACGCCCCGACCGACTTAAAGGATCGTATAAAGATTCACCTTCCTTCACACTGACCATGACCGAGTCGATGATCCTGGCCAGAACCGTATTGTCGAGAACATTTTTCACAATCTCCAAACCCGGCAACAACTGAACCCCGCTATTGAGCATGGTGCTGAGCGTACGCGCAAAGCGTGATACCGCGATCTTGATGTTAAGCGCACCAAAGACGGGTGCTCTCAGCTTCCACTCATCAATGCGTTCACGGCCGGCAGGTGTTTTTTTCCAGGATAAAAACAGGAGCACGACCACAACCAGCCCTATCGCCACCAGATACCAATAACCAGTGATGATGTCGGTAATACTCATCACAATGCGCGTGGGGAGCGGCAGGACGGTTTTCTGTTTCTCGATGATTTTGGTGATTTTGGGAACCACACTCGTAAACAAATACCCCAGCAAACCAACAGACACCACCACCATGAGAATGGGATAGGTCATGGCGCTCTTGACCGTGGCCTTGAGGGACGCCTGAGCCTCCTTAAAATCAGCCAATCTGTTGAGCACAACATCCAGTGAACCTGATGCCTCACCCGCCTTCACCATGTGAATGAAGATCGCATCAAACACCTTGGGGTAATGCACCATGCAATCGCCCAAGCGGGCGCCTTCGCTGACCTTCTCCTTGATCTCGGTCAGCGCCTTGCGAACCTCGGGGTGCTCCACCTGATCGGCCGTCGCTTCAATCGCATCAATGAGGGGGATTTTGGCATTCAATAAAATGGCCAGCTGTCTGGACATCCCCGCCACATCCTCCACTTTGACCGAATTAAATAAGGTGATGGATTTCAACGAAGGGCCTGTCCCCTGCTGAATCAGTTTGGTAGGAAAGATTTTCTGTTTGCGCAACTTGGCCCGGGCCGCTCGTTCTGACTCGGCATCAACAACGCCGTTCACATTTTTTGATTTGGCGTCAACCCCTTTGTATTCGAATACTGGCATAGGATTTTAGAATATCGAATAATGAATACCGAACAAGGAATTATAAATACCGAAATGATTTGTCATTCCAGCGAAAGCTGGAATCCAGTACATGTAAATTTTCATGGATCCCTGCTTTCGCAGGGATGACAGATCACAACGACATTCCTTGCCTGTCCTGAGCGAAGTCGCAAAGTTTGCTATTCGATATTCAATTCGTTTGCACCACCGCCTTCTCGCGTTGCACGTCTTCCTGTGTGAGCATCATGACCTCTTCGAAACTCGTCTCGCCGTTCAACATCTTGAGAATAGCCACCTCTCGCAAGGTCTTCATGCCCTCGCGCATGGCCGCTTTTTTAATTTGCACCGCATCAGCGTTTGCGTTGATCAGATCGCGCACCTTATCAGAAATGGTCAACACCTCATGAATGGCAGTTCGTCCGCTATAGCCTGTGTCCAAACACTCGGGACACCCCGAAGCGCGATAGATTGTTTTTTCCAACACATCTTTTTCGGAAAGGTTCAGCTCTCCGATTTCTTTGACTGTCAGGGGTTGTGGCACGCGACAATTCTGGCACACACGACGCACCAATCTTTGAGCGATAATTCCGATCAGGGACGCCCCCACCAAAAACGGCTCCACCCCCATGTCGATCAAGCGGGTCGGGGTGGTCGAGGTATCATTCGTGTGCAGGGTTGAGATCACCAAATGCCCCGTAAGCGAGGCCTGTACGGCGATCTCGGCTGTTTCTTTGTCACGAATTTCACCGATCATCACCACATCTGGATCCTGGCGCAAAATGGACCTGAGGGCCGCGGCAAACGTCATGTCGATTTTGGGATTGACCTGGCACTGATTGATTCCGGGAATCTGGTATTCAACAGGATCTTCCACCGTGATGATCTTGACATCGGGAGAATTGAGTTCCGCCAGGCAGGCGTACAGGGTTGTGGTTTTGCCGGATCCCGTGGGGCCTGTGACCAGAATGATCCCGTGACTGTGAGTGATCAGGTCCCTGATCGTGCCCAGATCTTCCTGAAAAAATCCTATGGTGCCCAGAGATTGCAAAACCTTACTGCGGTCCAAAAGACGCATCACGCACGACTCCCCGTAAGATGTGGGCAGGGTGGAAACGCGGATATCGATGTCCTTACCTGCCAGTTTGATGCGAATGCGTCCGTCTTGAGGCAGGCGCTTTTCAGCAATATTAAGATCTGCCATGATCTTGATGCGCGAGATGATGGAGTTCTGCGCTTTTTTGGGGGGGCGCATGATTTCATACAGAGTCCCATCGATGCGGTAGCGCACCACCAGATCTTTTTCGAAAGGCTCAATGTGAATATCGCTCGCCTTCTGCTTGACGGAACGGACCAACAACTGATTAACCAGACGAATGATCGGCGCCTCGTCATCAGAATCCAGCAGGTCTTCTACCTCTTCGAAGTCATCGATCATATCGGTGTTTTCCTCATCGAGCTCGCTCATCACGGCATCATTTTCGGGAGTGCGGTTGTAACAGGAATTGATGGCGTCCACCACCCAATGAGACCCCGCCACAATGGGTTTGACGGGAGAGTCGAACAGAATCCGCAAATCATCCAGCGCCGTGTGGTTTTCGGGATCAACAATGGCCACGACAATCTGTCCTTCTTCGCGCCGAATGGGAATCACTTCGTTTTTTTTGGCAAAATTAATGGGCACCTGGTTGATGAGGTCGTTGGGAATTTCGTCAGGACTGAGTTCGTCCAGATACTCCAGACCCAACTGAAAACTGATGGCCTTGAGAATGTCTTCTTGAGATAAAAACCCCAGTTGCAGGATCGCATCACCCAACCGAAGGCTTTTTTCACGCCCCAGAGTGAGGGACTCTTCGAGCTGTTGCGGCGTCAACGCGGTGTATTCGAGCAAAATGTTGCCTATGCTACGATTGTGCATGACTTCCTCATTGCCTGCCCACAATTTTAAAAAACCGGATCGAATACTGAACAGCGCTCGCAATGGCAAAAAAAGCTCCCACCACTACGCACACAACCCCAAAGGTGTAAGAATCCACTTCGAACACTGTTCCTTTAAAGAGCGGGTAGTACAGGATCATGGCCCCCAGCCCCACATTAAGCCAGGCGGTTTTGTACTTGCCCCATTGCGCCGCATCGATAACCACACCTTCGGCGGCCGCCACCGCGCGGATCCCTGTGATGAAAATTTCGCGAAACAGCAAAACCACCACCACCCAAGCCGCAATGCGTCCCAACGGAATCATCATGACCATCGCGGTCATGTGGATGAGTTTATCGGCCATAGGATCGATAAATTTGCCCATTTTGCTCACCGCCCCGTAGCGCCTGGCATAATACCCATCAAACAGGTCCGAGACTCCGGCTATGGTAAAGACTATCATGGCCCAAAAGCAGAGCTGAAAATTCGCTTCGTCTGATTTGCTGGGACTCACCAGCAAGAGCAACACGACCAACACGGGGATCAGGACAATGCGGATATAGGTGATGATGTTGGGGATGCTAAAGAGCATAATTGTGAGTAGTTAACTGTTATGTTTAATGAATCGGGGCATGGTATGCCGAAACCGGGGATTAATCAAGTCCGTTTAATTCTCAAACGCCCAAATTTCTTTCCATCACATACAACGAAACAAAATGTCTCAGGCCAAACGATTCCAAGACGACCGGGAGTCTGCTGGCTGGATGTACATTGACCATCTCCAATTTGTCGTGCCTTTGTGATTGTTTTCCAAAATAATTTATCATGGCACCAACGATTTGTTGATGAGAAGAATTCGGCGTCACACCCATGTGGGCAATCCTTCTTAAAACCGGTTGATAGATTGCGTATCCCGCAAGCGAATCACCCTCATACGCAAAAACACAAATTGTAGATCGCTCTACAGACCGTAAACCCTCCCAGGCATTCTGCCAGGTAGGGGTATAGTCCAACAAACGGCGTTGTTGAAAAGCCTCTTCCAAAGAGCACGGCCGTATTGAATAACTGTGATTGGCCAAACTGTGGTCAGGAAAAGGTGTCGCTCGAAAAGTCTGGACAGTCTCCAAAACAGAAAATCCTTTTTTCTGATAGAGCCGTAAGGCTTTAGCGTTGTTGCAAAACACTTCCAAGATGTATTTCGAAACTTTTTTTCTCAACAAAAGCAGGTCAAGGTAATCCGATAATTGTTTTGACACGCCTTTTCCCCTGTATTCTGGAATGATCGCCGTGCCAGCATCATAGCCGACCAATGCCCCATCAATACATCTTAAGCCTGTTAACCAAAAGCCGACAAGCCTGCCAGCAACAAAGGCACCGCACGATAATTCGGGAGAATAGCTGGCTTGAGTCAGTCTTATGTGTAATTCCTCATCTGATACCTGCAAGGGCACATCATAATCCGAAAAAGCGCGGCACCAGCAACGTCGCAAGTCTGCGTGATTGACCCGGGTAAGTTCTTTTATACAAACTGGTTTCATGCAATTGTGGACTCCCCAGCTCCCAAGATTATTATGTTGCGTTCAGTGACCAACTGACAGACCACCTCACGAAAACATTTTGAACCAATTCACCACAACGTTTTGATATGCTCATACGACGTTAACCGTCTGTCCTTTGTGATGAGAACGGCACCCTCTTCTCGCGCCGTAGCAACGATGATCTGATCAGCGGGGTCGGAGTGAGCAAAATCGGGCAAAACCGTAGAACGATATGCCAATAAGGGATAGAGAGGAACCAGACGCAAATGAGGAATATCGAGGGCGCGGTCAATCCATTCTTCAGGTGATATTGTGATCCTCAGTCTTTTTTTCTCGATAAGCTTCGAAAACTCCCAGGGAGATATGGCCGAAAGGAGCAGTTCATCATGTGGACCCAAATTCTGAATTGTTCTCACAACTTTTTTCGATAGATTCTGCGGCATCATATGCCACCAAATCCAAACATGTGTGTCAAAAAGGTAATTCATTTGCACGCTTCCCAGGCCGAAGCATCGCTGACCGGGCTTATCAGGTCACCCGCCTTGTCGAGGGTGTCTACCAACAAGCCCGGCCTAGGTTTAAGGTTCGACGAGTGAATGGGAACAATTTCGGCCAACGCCTTGCCTCGCTTGGTGATGATGAGACTTTCCTTGAACCTCGCGACCTGCTCAATGAGCCTCAGGGCGTTGGCCTTGAACAGACTGATTGCCATTGTTTGAGCCATGCCTCATGATAACATGGTCATTTGAAATGGTCAAGTCTGTTTCGACTCGTATCATGTTCCAGGTTTACAATGGTTCAAAAAAAAACTATTGTGCGATTATGGACAAAAACGCCGATAAAACACTCACCCGAGAGTCACTGCTTACACACCTCAAATTCATGCAAGAAATTGGGCTTGAAGAGGTCATGCCGTCGCTATCAATACATCCTTCTTGCGAAACGGCGAGTGACAAACCCATCCCTGAGACTGTCACCAAAGCAACAGACAGACACAGACAAGAACTACCAACTGAAGTAAAAAGTCTGCAGGAACTTCAAGAGACCTTGACCGGTTGTACACGCTGTCCCCTGCACGCGGGCCGCACGAAGATCGTTTTTGGCCAAGGCAACCCCCATGCTGATTTGATGTTTGTGGGCGAAGGCCCTGGAGCCGATGAAGACAAGCAGGGTCTGGCCTTTGTGGGCAGGGCCGGGCAACTGCTGACTGACATGATCAAGGCCATGAAGCTCTCGCGCGATGCTGTGTACATTGCCAACATTGTCAAATGCCGCCCGCCGGGCAACCGCGCACCAGAACCAAATGAGATGTCTGCGTGCATGCCTTTTTTAAAACAGCAGATTTATTTGGTGAACCCCAAGGTCATTGTGTGTTTGGGCAAAACCGCCGCGCAGGCCCTCTTGCAAACAGAAACACCCATTTCAAAAATCAGGGGCGTGTTTGGAAAATTTGAAGGCATCCCGCTCATGCCCACGTTTCACCCGGCCTATCTTTTGCGCAACCCCGCCATGAAAAAACCTGTGTGGGAAGATTTGCAGAAGGTGATGAGGGTGTTGGAGCTTGAGTGATCACTCCCCGGTTTTTCTGGCCAGAGGAATTTGATTGACGCTCAGATTGGCGTACACGCCGCCATAGTGTCCCAGCAATTTTGTGCCGGGCGAATACTGGTCCGCGTAGTCATAGAAAGAATAGTCACCGCTCACCGATAACCAGACCTCGGGGTTTGAGGGAAATAATCTGAGACTCACGCCCGCTTCAGCGGCATAACTCATATATTCATAGGCCCAAGCCCCCTGCTGTAGCGTGCGCCCCACAGAACCAGACGCATTCAATTCCAGAAAATCTTTGGGTGCTACCTTGCCATCCACACTTGCGCTGATCGCATGGGATGTTTTTGAATACTCCCCTTCCTCAAAATAGGCTTCGGCCCCCGGCAAGTGAATGTAATCAAGCGTCCACCGGTATCCAAAATGACTCACCCCAAATCCCAACGACCCTTTTTTTGGGGTATAAGTCAAAGAGATTCTTTGATAGGACGAAGGATAAATGCCAACCAATGAACCGTATGAGAAATTCAGCCTGCCATCTGTATAAATTTTCAATCCTATCTTAGGACCCGCGAGGGAAAAAGACCCTTCGGCATAGGCATCACCCTCTTGGGTGATGACCTCCTCGGGGCGATCTGTTCTTTCGGTATCGTTAGCCTGATACGATCCTCCCGCGCCCACTCGCAGATTTGCCTGTGGTTTGTCTTGCGCCGTTTCTGCTTCTGCTTTTTCTTTTTTATTCAGCGCGATCTGACCCAAAAGCGAAACAGACACATCTGTCCGCTTGTCTGTAGAATAATAACTGGTGCTATCACCCCTCTCCGCCTGCGCCTCCATCACGAGTCCAAAACGATCGACTAGCTGAAGTGACGGTTCCAGATTGGCCGTAAACGTCCTGCCAGAGCGTGCCTGCTGGTCAACTACGTTGGGTTCGGTGTATTGATTCTGAAAAAAACTGGCACCCCCTTCGCATGAGAGGCCAGAACCCCTGATTTTATTGATCTGACCGTTCAATTGAGCGCTGAGCTCGTCTTGTTTGCTGTCTGCCATTGGTTCCAGATAGTATTTATAATACCCCCCGGCAGAAAAACCACCTTTGTCATCAGTGCGTTCAAAGCTCACCCCCGCCTTGGTTTTAAAGATTTTGGTGTCATCCTTTTCGCGATAAGGATCCTGGGGCAGGGCCACATCATCCACAATGTACTCAACATCCTGATACTGATTAGACCAGGAGCCCGCAAACATCTGCCCCATTGACCAATTATGTTTCCACAACGGGCCCGTGTGTTCTCCCGAAGCGGAGCCATAGACCCACGGGGTGTGGCTGGTTTCCCCTTGGGCAGACAGCATTTCGTAAATGCTATTTTGACCATCCACCAGTTCGTAGTGACCGCTTTCCTCGTTCGTGCTGTATTCGTAACCCGCGGAGAAATTCGCATAAACCCCGTTGATGGCAAATTCATTCTCCAACCAGTGATCGATCCTTTTTTTGTCTTCGTCGGTCAGTCCGGACATGAGTTCGGGATTGTCCTGCAAAGCCAAAAGGGCCTCCCGCGTTTTGAGCACCAGACTCAGGCTCATGCCCCCCACGTACAAATCGATGGTGGAGGGCACGCTTGTTTTGACAAACCGACTGATGAATTCGTCAACAAGTTGTTTTGTTGCAAGTTCATCCAGATAAATCACACCATCGGGTGTGATTTCGAACTGATTGAATTCAGCATCGGTGAGGGGATTGGCGTTTGGTGCAAATTGAACTTGGGTCATGGGTGTCCATTTGTATTGTGTGCGCTTGTACTGATAATATGGATGCTGTGAAAAAGGCAACACACATTGCACGAATAAAAGCCTGTCCGTATAGCCAACTTGCCATAATAATAGTCGTAGTTGGCCATAATATGCATATCGATTCTAGCCAACTAACACTATTTTATTGCCTTGTTGGCTTGAATACATTATTCTCAGGTTGTATGAAACCCATCACCATTAAGACCCACAATAATTTTGTCGGCAGGGAGCGCGAGTGCCAGGTCCTTCAAAAAATCGCTCAACAGAACGAAGCGTCCATCGTCGTCGTCTATGGTCGGCGTAGAGTCGGGAAGACCGCGCTTATAGAGCAAACACTGCGCCATCGTAACCTCCTCAAGTTTGAGGGTATTGAAGGTCAACCGGCGGTCAGACAAAAAGAAAACGCTCTTTATCAACTGTCGAAATACGCAAAAGATCCCTTGTTTGCAAAGGTTCAGATTAAGAGCTGGTTGGAGTTTTTTGACATTCTGGCTCCTTTTGTGGCCCAAGGGCAATGGACGCTGTACTTTGAAGAGGTTCAATGGTTGGCTAACTATGAGAACGATTTTATCACGGAGCTTAAACACGCCTGGGACAACTGCTTCAGGCACAATTCCCAATTGGCCATTGTGTTATGTGGCTCTTCTCCGTCATTCATGATTCGACATGTTCTTGAATCCCGTGCCCTCTACAACCGATCGCAACACGAAATCCAGCTGAAGGAATTTGATCTGCTAGAGGCCAGAAATTTTCTGCACAAAAGATCGTTACGCGAAGTCATGGACGCTTATCTGAGCGTGGGGGGCATTCCCGAATATCTCAAATGGGTGAACAGGGAATCTTCTGTTATGCTGGGGTTATGCCATAATGCTTTTGTTTCAGACGGCTTCTTTGTAAATGAACACAAACGAATATTCACCAGCAGTCTTGCCCAGAATAAAAATTACAAAAAAATCATTCAATATTTAAGCAAAAAACGTTTTGCGACACGCAACGAAATCCTTAAACATCTCAAAACCGAATCAGGGGGGACTCTGAGCGCCCTCCTGCTGGACCTGGAAATGGCTGGTTTCATTACCCGCTATGTCCCTTTTTATCTGGTTGAAAAAAGCGCACTCGCCAGATACCACATCAGTGACTTTTATCTTCAGTTTTATTTCAAATTCATACAGCCCATCGAAAAAAACATAGCCGCCGGGGATTATAACAAAAATCCCATTAGCGCCTTACCCCAGACATCTTATCAAACGTGGGCTGGCTTTGCTTTTGAGAGAGTGTGTAAAAAATTCCATCGGGTCATTGCTCGCATTCTTGGGTTTGATTCTGTCAAGTATCGCGTCGGTGCTTTTTTCAGCCGCGAAACTCAAAAACAAGATGCGGGTTGCCAAATTGATCTGGTTTTTGATCGAGATGATCGCGTGTACACGATCTGCGAAATCAAATACACACAGGGGTTGGTTGGCCTATCGGTGCTCAAAGAGTTCGAGAACAAGCTCGCCATTTTCCCCAACCGCAAAAAACACACCATCCAAAAAGTCCTGATCACAACTGATGGCGCGGACACAGCGCTCACCAATCGGGTTTATTTTGACAGGATCATCACATTAAAAGATATATTCAATCCTCATTATTGGGGGTAATGAGTCATGGGTGCAACATCAAAGATCAAAAGCCCAACTGTACTTGAACTTGTCCCACATGATAAACGCGGTCATCGGGACCAACAATGCCATCTAAATTAAAGGTATATTCAGCTTGAATTTTTGCGTTTTTTCCAGCAAAATAATACCCCATGCAGAGTGTGCCCGCATATTCATTTGCGGAATCACCATCGATATCACCACCCGATAACGTAGCTACATTCGGCGCAAAAAAACCATCGTCGTTCGCACCATCCATCATCAAGTTTACACCTGCATCTGTGATATCATCCAACAAAGCATCGCCCCTAAGTGCAATTTCAAGTTTTTTAGGAATCACGAAATAGCTAGCCATAACAGTTGCCCCAACATCCGTTTGAGCTCTTGTAAATTGGTCAGGATCTACCTGCCGATAATTCCCGCCGACAATCAATGAAAAACCTTTGTATTTAAAACGGGTGTCTCCTGCGCCACCGAGCACCCTTGCCTGTGTCCCATCATCCATGTGACCAAAAGCAACTCCAAACCCGAATGTAAATATGGGGCTTTCTGAATAGGCAATATCTCCTTGGGCCGAATCCATTTTTCCCAGCACATTAAAATCGAACCTGCTAGTATAAAACATCTCGGTGTTGGTATTTTCTTTGTAGGCCAAAGCCTGGCCGTTGGCCACGGACAATTTATAACTAAACCAACCAATTTCTCCAGTGGTTTCCAAACCAACAGCATCGCCGTAGTCGAATCTGAACGCTGTTAAAGGCACCGAAATAAACATGAGCCCACCAGAACTCAAGACAATATTAGAAATCCCGCCCGGTTGTTTTGTAGCATTCACAATAAACGCGGGGTGAAATGCATAGCCAATAGCAAAAGTGTAAAGCGAGGTAGAACTAGCCGGAGAAAGTGTAATGTTGTAGGTAAATTTTTCACTAAACGCATTTCCATCGATATTGAAATAAAGTCTTCTCAAGTTAAATGTGTGCCCATCCTCCAGGTCCTCCGCAAGAATAAAAGAATATTTAAACTGCAATCTGCCCGAAAAAATAATTTTAAATTTACCATCTTCGCTTTGTATAAAAAAACCTCCGTCGTATCCCGATGACTTGCCTTCTCCCTTGCCAGTTCTCATTTCAGCAAGTTCTTGTCTTAGATTGCCTATTTCTGTTAAAATGTATGATGTGTTATACTGGTTGGACTGGAAAGAGTGTTCTCTTCGTTGTTTCGGTTTTTTTTCTTCTGTCACAGGTTCTGGGATTGAAGATGACGCTGGTTCCGCCACCGGTGCAACAGCTTCAGGCTGAACCCGTTGCACCACAGGTGTATCCTGCGTTTTCACCACATTGATAGTGGGTTGTGGTGGGGATGTGGCTTCTTCGACCACCTCGGTCTCGGGGTCCGCTGAAGGCGCTGTTGTATCGGAAGGCAGGGGTTTTAAGGAATTGTAATACGATTCGGGCAGAGTATTGGGGACATCCGTTGTGACTACAATGTTTTGTTGCTGGGTGGCGGCTGGGGAAACCTCTGCCACAACAGGCTCAATCCCGTTATAGGCCCGCCGTTTGATCTGGGCACTGGCCAGAACAGTGGCCGACAACAACACGCTCACACAAAAAATACAAATGATCACGATATAACGTTTCATAAGACTCTTCCCTTTTGCTACCAAACCCAACTTCATATTAATCATCCAGCTTTGACTTGTCATTCCAGCGAAAGCTGGGATCCATGAATAGAAAAATATGGATTCCAGCTTTCGCTGGAATGACAAACATGTCACTCACAAACAGCTGTGGTCGCGGAATTTTCGATATAACTTTCGACATCCCCCATATCATAAGAGTTACCAGAGTAGCTCACAATCCCATCCAACCCATCGCTGGATAAACTCGTGCTC
>Ga0208373_1003308_pt1 | contig 16021 bp, 14 predicted proteins | sample RifOxyC2_FD_184036 | JGI IMG/M metagenome (GOLD analysis project Ga0208373, IMG submission 184036) | Soil microbial communities from Rifle, Colorado - Rifle Oxygen_injection C2 (SPAdes) | ecosystem: Environmental > Terrestrial > Deep subsurface > Rock core/Sediment | place: Rifle, Colorado...
GGAGAGGGAGGTGCGGTTGAAAAAATCGTTCACATTCTGAAAGATGTGGAGTTGAATAATCTGCTAAAAAAATCGTTTTACGATATAGGAATCCGATGAAACCGATAGACGCCATCAAACTCTCTTTATCCTCTACCATCCGAGATGCTCTGCAAATCATTAACAACGGTGCAATGCAAATGGCGATTGTCACCGACAATGACGGAAAGCTTTTAGGAACCCTTACCGACGGCGATATACGACGTGGATTACTCAACAATCTGACCTTAGGCGATACCGTAGAAACGATACTGCATACCACACCGACCGTCGCAACCCTCAGCGATACCAAAGAAGATATTCTCAAAAAAGCGCTGAACAAAAAACTTCACCAAATTCCCATCGTCGATGAAGCGTATCGGGTTCTCGGTATTCAAGAGATCAATGATCTGCTTAAGCCCGTAACCAGACCCAATATGGTCGTACTTATGGTCGGAGGGCTTGGAAGTCGATTGAGACCCCTTACCGAAGAGACCCCAAAACCGATGCTGAAAGTGGGAAATAAACCTATCTTGCAAACCATCGTAGAGAAATTTGCCGAATACGGATTTGGTGAAATAATCATGTGCGTCAACTATAAATCTGACATTATCCAAGACTATTTCGGAGACGGGAGTGCGTTTGGAGTATCGATCACCTATATCTTTGAAGAGGAGAGAATGGGAACGGCAGGGGCACTGAGCTTACTCGAAACACTCCCGAATGACCCTTTTTTCGTGATGAACGGCGATTTGCTAACCAATATCAATTTTGACCATTTGTGCAATTATCATCTAGCCCAAAACGCCATGGCAACGATGTGTGTCCGCGAATACGATTTCCAAGTCCCTTACGGGGTGGTCAACATGGAGGGAAATACGATCCTCTCCATTCAAGAAAAACCGGTTCATAAGTTTTACGTCAGTGCCGGAATCTATATGCTTAATCCCGACGTGATCCGATACATACCAAAAAACCAGTTTTACGATATGCCCTCTCTTTTCGAAACCCTTATCCAACAGCAGCAAAAGAGTGTCTCTTTCCCGATACGGGAATATTGGCTTGATATTGGTCAGATGGAAGAGTATGAACGGGCCAATCAAGAATATGCGGGTGTATTTCAGTGAAGGCACTCATCATCGGATACGGTTCCATTGGAGAACGTCATCATGATGTCCTCTCATCGATGGGAACCTTTGAAGAGATCCATATCGTCACCTCTCAAACGCTTAATAATCTGACTACGTTTACAACCTTGGAATCGGTTGCGGATATTGATACTTACGACTATTTTGTGATCGCTTCTGAAACCCATAAACATCTACATCAGCTCCTCTATCTTGATTCTCACGTCAAAAACAAAACGATTTTATGTGAAAAACCCCTCTTTGAAACCTATCACAACAGCGAATTTAAAAACAATGCCATCTATATCGGGTATGTATTGCGGTTTCACCCTATTTTTGCCACTATCCGAACTCTCCTCAATGAAGAGACTCCCATCGCCGTTTCGATCAAAACGGGTTCATATCTCCCCACTTGGAGACCGCAGAGAGATTATCGCACCCTCTACAGCGCGCTCAAAGAGCAAGGGGGAGGTGTGTTGCTCGATCTCAGCCATGAAATCGATTATGCCCAATGGCTCTTTGGTCCTCTCACCCTCCTGAGCGCGTATCAAAGCAAAATTTCCGATTTAGAGATCGATTCCGATGATATAACCGTTATAACAGCGCAAACTCCCGCTAAAACACTCATGACTATCTCTTTGGATTACATCTCCAAAATCCCGATACGTGAGATGAGTATTCATACCAATACCCAAACCATACTGGCAGATATGATGAGCAACACGATCAAAATCGGTACCAAAGAGGGGGAGATTCAAACCATAGCGTTGGAACCGTTTGAACGCAATGACCTCTTTATCCAAATGCACCGCTCTGCATTAGGAAATAAAGAAAACCTATGCACACTCCACGAAGGATTAAACGTCATGAAAACCATCTCACAGATTCAGGAACAGCGTCATGGCTAAGATTCTTTGTACGATATGCGCACGCGGCGGTTCCAAGGGAGTAAAAAACAAGAACATCAAACTCTTAAATAAGAAACCCCTTATCGCCTATACTATTGAGCAGGCTGCGCAATCGGGACTGTTTGAACATATCGTCATCAGCACCGACTCCGATCTCATAGCAACCACCGCTCAAGAGTATGGTGCCGAAGTCTTTTTCAAACGCTCCCCTGAAATGGCCTCCGACACCGCCGGAAAACTCGACGTTATCCGCGACGCATTTATACGATCCGAAGCGCATTATCAAAGTAGATTTGATTATTTAATCGATCTGGACGCTACCGCACCGCTTCGCAGTGTTCAAGATATTACGGATGCGTACGCACAATTTCTAAGAGACGATAATGATAATCTCATCACCGCAATGCCCTCACGTCGAAGCCCCTATTTTAATCTGGTAGAGATGGATGAAACAGGAAAAGTAGCATTATCCAAAAAACTCTCCGGCGGTATCGTACGACGACAAGATGCACCGAAAAGCTATGATATGAACGCCTCCATCTATATCTGGAAACGGGATATAATTTTGAATGAAAATTCTCTTTTTCTCGGAAAAACAGGATTATATGTAATGCCGGAAGAGAGATCGATCGATATCGATACGGAACTTGATTTCGAGTTTGTCGAATTTTTGATGAGGAAGAATAATGGTTAAAGGACAAGTCGTCGTCATTACCGGCGGAGCGGGACTCATCGGAAAAGAGTTTGTTAAAGCCGTGGTCGCGAATAACGGTATCGCCATCATCGCCGATATTAATGCTCATCTCGGCAATAGCGTCAAAGAGAGTCTCTCGAAGGAACTCAATACCCACAACATCGATTTCGTGACATTGGACATCACCTCCAAAGATTCTCTGAATGAAACGATCAATTATCTGAACCAAAAATACGGAAAAATTGATGCGTTGGTCAATAATGCCTACCCCCGCAATAAAAATTACGGGAAACATTTTTTTGATGTCGAATATGCCGATTTTTGCGAAAACCTCAACCTCAATCTCGGCGGATATTTTCTCGCCAGCCAGCAGTTTGCCTTCTATTTCAAACAGCAGGGGTTTGGAAATATCATCAATATCTCTTCCATTTACGGCGTAATCGCCCCGAAGTTTGAAGTCTACGACAATACCACGATGAGTATGCCGGTCGAATACGCGGCTATCAAATCGGCATTACTCATGCTGACGCAGTACATGGCAAAATATTTCAAAGGGATGAATATTCGGGTCAATGCGATCAGCCCAGGAGGGATTTTCGATCATCAGAGCGAACCCTTTTTAGAAAGCTACAAAAAACAGTGTCTCAATAAAGGGATGCTCGATAAAAGTGACTTACAAGGGACGCTGATCTATCTTCTCAGCGATATGAGCCGCTATGTCAACGGTCAAAACATCATTGTGGATGACGGGTTTAGTTTATAGTGATTCGACTCTATTCAAGAGTAAAAAAGTGTTGTTTCAGTACAATAAAATAAATTTGTAATTAAGGTATTAATATGACAGTAATCGGTGTTTACGATGGGCATAACTCTTCTGCGGCTTTATCCATTAACGGTGAAATCATATGTGCTGTCCAAGAAGAGCGCTTTACCAAACGCAAAAATGAAACCGGTTTTCCGGCTTTAGCAATCAACTATATCCTAAAAACCTATAACCTTGATAATAGCAACATTGATATAGTTGCTATGGCAACCATCGAGAGAACCGATATTAATAATATCCAGTATCCTATCGACGCTGTTTTCGGTATTGATGACTATATCGATATGATGGAAGAGTATTGGAAACCCAAGTTGTCCGGACAACCCTATCCTAAAGATTATGCCAAACAAATTTTCGAAAAAAAATTTAATAATGAAAAAAACTTTTATACGATTCCTTTAGATTTTTACGACCTTGACCGTTCCACCCTCCAAACCAAAGTAGCCGAAGTCATTACCCGAAATATTGCCGATTATATGAAAATTGATAAAGAAAAAATCCAATTTTTTGATCACCATACATGCCATGCGATGTACGGCTATTTTGCCAATCCAAACAGAAAAGAGAATACAATCGCCATCACGGTCGATGCCTACGGGGATGGGAAAAATCAAACTGTCTGGAAAATCCAAAATAACAAATTTGAGCTTATCAGCGAAAGCAGCCAATGTGAAATAGCACGTCTATACAGAATGGTTACCCTCTATTTACGGATGAAACCGCTCGAACATGAATTCAAAGTTATGGGGCTCGCTCCCTATGCCAAAGACAAATATTCAGATGAAGTAGCACACGTATTTGAAGAATTATTGGAATTTGATGGACTTAAAATAATTCACAAAAATAGACCTGCCGATTTGTACCTATTTTTAAATGAAAAACTCAAATATTTTCGATTCGACAATATCGCCGGCGGGGTTCAAAAATATACCGAAGAGATGTTGATCAAACTCTTCGAAAAAGCGCACCAAGAGACAGGATTCAAAAACTTTGTCTTCAGCGGAGGCGTTGCTATGAACGTTAAAGCCAATAAAGCCTTAGGGGATTTAGAGATTATTGACGATTTATTTGTAGCAGGATCTTCTTCGGATGAATCACAAAGTATCGGTGCTTGCTATTATGCAAACCATGCCAACAATATTAGCAATCAGCCCATTCAAAACTTATACCTCGGTACTGAAATCACAGCCGACGAAGTTCAATCCTACCTGCAAGAGCACCATTTAGAAAAAATTTACAACATTTCCGATGCTTCAAACCAAGCAGTTGCTTTGCTCCTTGCCAAGGGAGAAGTTGTTGCGCGTGTAGCGGGTAAGATGGAATTCGGCTCACGAGCACTGGGAAACCGAAGCATCCTTGCCAATCCGTCAAATCCCGCAATCATCCAACACATCAACGAACTCATCAAGGGAAGAGATTTTTGGATGCCTTTCGCGGCAACGATTCTCGACACATACGAAGAGAAATATTTAGTTAACCCAAAAAAATATGAATCTCGGTACATGGCAATCGCAATGGATACCAAAAAAGAGCATTTGAGTGAGATTAAAGCCGGTACACACCCTTATGATGAAACGGTTCGTCCCCAAATTCTAACCCAAGCACAAAACCCGGAATATTATGACCTCATTGTAGAGTTTTCAAAACTAACCGGAATCGGTTCACTTCTCAATACAAGCTATAACCTTCACGGCTTACCGGTTGTGAATGATGTAGCCGATGCTATGCATGTCTTTAAAAACTCCGGATTAAAATATTTAATTCTCAATGACATCCTGATTAGCAAAGCATAATATGCTTTTTAACAGTTACGAGTTCATCTTTTTATTTTTGCCGATAACGTTCTTTGTCTATTTTTGGCTCAATAAGAAACGCTTAACCCAAGCGTCTAAAGCGTGGCTCGTATTTGCTTCTTTGTTCTTCTATTCGTGGTGGAATATCATCTATCTCCCGCTTATTTTAGGCTCGATTCTGTTTAACTTCGCCATAGGTTCTACGATTACAAAGATGGAGAGTATTAGCACTACTCTAAGCAAAGGCTTTTCTCGCAAGTCTCTTTTAGCCTTCGGTATTGTTTCCAATATTTTCTTGCTTGCCTATTTTAAATATATGGACTTTTTTATCCTCAATACGAATACTCTCTTAGGTACACAGTGGAATCTGATGCACATCGTCTTGCCTTTAGGTATCAGCTTTTTTACCTTTACTCAGATTGCCTATTTAGTCGATGCCTACCGTAATGAAGTCAAAGAGATGGATTATCTCAACTATACTTTGTTTGTCACCTTCTTCCCTCATCTACTTGCAGGTCCCATTCTCCATCACAAGGAGATGATGCCTCAGTTTGATTCGATTAGGAACAAGGTCGTCAATTATAAAAATATTGCCGCAGGTCTGTTTTTATTCTCTATCGGTCTGTTTAAAAAGGTAGTTATTGCCGATACGTTTGCCCAGTGGGCGAATGCAGGGTTTGATACGGCGCAGAGCCTTAATCTGATCGAAGCGTGGGCAACGAGTCTCAGTTATACCTTTCAGCTTTACTTTGACTTCTCAGGTTATACCGATATGGCTCTCGGTGTTGCTTTAATGTTTAACATCCGTCTTCCTATCAACTTTAACAGCCCCTATAAGGCGCTTAATATTCAAGATTTCTGGAGACGCTGGCATATTACCCTCTCACGCTTCTTGCGTGATTACATCTATATCCCCTTAGGGGGAAACCGTAACGGTGAATTGCGTACTTACAGCAACCTTTTCACGGTCTTTCTTGTCGGTGGACTGTGGCATGGGGCAAGCTGGATGTTTGTCATCTGGGGGGCTCTTCACGGAAGTGCTATTGTCATCCATAGAGCCTGGCAGCAGTTCGGCTTTACGATGAATAAATATCTTGCTTGGTTTATCACTTTTAACTTTATCAACATAACATGGGTTTTCTTTAGGGCTAAAGATGGCGTACACGTTCAAAATATTTTTAATGGAATGCTCGGGCTGAACGGAATCGTATTACCAAGCTTTTTAGCAAATAAACTCCCCTTTTTAAACCAATTCGGAGTCTCCTTTGGAAGATTTTTACTAACGATCAAAGGAGATTTAGTAACTTTTGCCGCTATTGCAGCAGGATTTGCCATTATAGTGTTGTTTCGTAACAGCACCACCTTATCAGAACAGTTGAAACCTACTCTTTCTTTTCAAATGTGGACATCTATCGCCTTAGCATTTGGACTTCTAAGCCTGACAAAGGTTAGCGAATTTTTATATTTTAATTTTTAAGGCTATAGGATGTACAAAAAGTTTTCTTTCAAAGTTTTTCTATTCGTAGCCATTATTTTTGGGTTGGTCGGAGGATTTAATTTTTTAGTTGATCCTTACGGTTTATACAGAACGTTTGAAAAAACAGGAATCAACCAGCAAAAAGAGGGTGTCAGAAGTAAAATACGCTATGTCCAGTCGCTTCAAGTCATAATGCAATCACCGAAAACTCTTATGATGGGTTCATCGAGAGTTCATGATGGTCTAAATCCACAAAGTAAAAGCATACCGTCTTCATTTCAGCCTGTATACAATTACGGAATGCCCATGATAAGAATTAAAGAAGTCAAATTATTTCTTAGCCACGCACTCAAAGAGAAGCAAGTAAAAAATGTAATCATCGGACTCGATTTTTTCATGTTTAATGCCAAAGAAAAACTAAACCGTGAATTTGACCCCACTTTGATCAATCCAAATAGTTATGGGCTCAATCTTTACTTCAAACCTCTCTTCTGCGCATCAGCCCTTAGCGATTCTATCCAAACGATAAAAATCAGCCAGCTACAAAAAAAGAGAAATGAGTTTCTTGAGAATGGTTATAGACCAGGATCACAAGTCAATTTCGGATTAAAAAGTTATGAACGTCTTCACAACTATACGAACTGGACTTTTTTATCAACAAATCAAACTGATACATTGTACTATCAAGACTTTGGTTTGGATAATGAAGCCTTTCAAGAGTTTCAAGAAATCCTAAATTTATGCAAAAAAAACAATATCAATCTCTACTTGTATATCAGCCCTGCCCATGCGAATCTGGATGGAGAAGGTATTATTGCATCCGGAAATCTTCATAGATTTGAAACATGGAAAAAAAAGATAACCTATATTGCCAATGATTTTAATATAACTCTATGGGATTTTTCAGGATACAATTCTGTAACGACAGAAAAGATCAAAACGCCCATGCAATATTATTGGGATTCTTCACACTTCACCGAAAAGGTAGGAGATTTAATATTGGCCAAAGTACTTAAGACTACCGCTATAACTCCCTATGATTTCGGTGTAGCGCTAACTCCAAAAAACATTGATTCGCATATCATCAATACTCGACTCCAAAGAGAAACTTATTATCAGTCACATCGGATTGAGATGGATCGACTACATGAGATGTATCACAATGCGTTAGATGGGAAACGGCAGAATCCCAAAGATGTAGAAGGTATCTTTTAAATGAATGCCTTGGAAGATAGCCTTAAAAAAAGATATCTAATCAAACTTTTTTCGAATCTTATTAACGGTGCTGTCAATATCCTTTTTATCGCTCTGATTCCAAAGTCATTGGGACCGGTCGCCTACGGGCACTTTAGCTATCTTCAACAATTCTTTTCTCAGCTGCTAGGTTTATTCGATGCCGGAACGTCAATGGCCTTTTTTACAAAGCTCTCTTCCAATCAAAAACGCAAAGAATTGATCTCATTTTATGCACTTTACATGGTTGTGGTTTTTCTACTCATCTTTGCCATCATCTACCTCATCAGATATACCCCGTTTATGACCATTCTTTTTCCGAATATACCGCAAAAATATATTTTCATTGGGATGGGATTGGGATTTCTAACGTGGGTATCACAGATTTTTATAAAAATATCCGATGCCTACGCCCTCACCGTATCGGTAGAACTCCTCAAAATACTTCATAAATTTGCCTCTCTCGGATTGCTCTTCTATTTTATCTATTATCTCACTTTCGATCTCTCTGCGTATTTTAATTTTAATTACATTGTTTCCATTCTCTTTATTCTTCTTACAACACTCTTATTTATCCGAAAAAAAGTCTTTAGCTCGGATTTATGGACTCAACCCCTCCGCCTTTACCAAAATATAAAAGAGTTTGCACACTACAGCCATCCCATCCTCCTTTTTTCCATTGTCGGAGTGGGCATCGCGATGTTTGACATCTGGCTGCTTCAAAGAACAGGGGGATCGGAACAAACAGGATTTTACACACTGGCATATTCCATCGCTGCCGTCTCTTTTTTATTCACCAGTTCAATGACCCCTATCATTACCCGTGAGTTTTCCCGTTCTTTTGAGCGCGGAGACAACGAAAAAATCCGAACCCATTTCAAACGCTATATCCCGATGTTCTACTCAATTGCAGCATTCTTTGCCGTTTTTACGGCATTCCAATCCGATCATCTCATCCAAATCTTTACCGATGAAAAATTTGCCCTAGCCGCTCCGGCTTTAGTGGTTATCGCCCTATATCCGATCCATCAAACCTACGGACAACTGAGCGGATCACTGTTTTTTGCGAGCGGAAATACGTCCAGATACCGCAATATCGGCCTAGTAACCTCTCTTGTCGGTCTTATTTTCACCTTTGTATTTTTGTTTGTATTAGAGCTAGGGGCACTTGGGCTTGCTTGGAAAATGCTCTTGACCCAACTTGTCGGTGTCACCATCCAGCTCTATTTCAATACCTCGTTTTTAAAACTAAAAATGACCCCTTTTATACTCCATCAGCTATACTCCTTTCTCTTTTTTCTCTTTAGCGCATTTGTCAGTTTTCAACTGGTTTCATCGATTCAAACACCATTAGTGAATCTTTTGCTTTGTGCCTTTTTTTATACGCTATTCACTATAATTGGAGGAGTTATTTTCCCGCAGATATTTGCTACCACTCGGGGAGAAATCAAAGCACTTTTTTCCAGAAAATCAAAGGATGCTCTCATTGATGCCTAAATTCGCTGACCCACTGTTTTCGTTGGCATCCCGATACCGAAAGATTTTTATTCTCGATTCGATAGAGTGGTGGGATGACACAACATATGATCCCTCCTCCGATTTGGTGCTCACCTATGATTTCGGCTTAAAACTCCACATTAACGCTATGGGAGGAGAAGCGTATTACATCGATCATCTCATCGATCAAACTACGATGCAAAAAAACAATTTTTTGCTCACCGATTTTTTAAAAAACTGGCATTACGACGTAAATGGAAACGATGTTTTTACCTACCGAAATATCGCGTTCGGCTTTTCATTACGGCTGGATATTTGGAACGATCTCGTCTCTTACACACGATTGAACCTTTGCTTGGCACAGTTAAACCATTTATCCTTCGAAACTCTTCACCTCGGCACCCATAACTCTTTAATTTCCTCCATACTGGACAAACGAAACATCTCCTATACATTATCCTCAAAAAAAAGATCCGCCACGCTCTATTATTTTCCGATTGCCCAATGGATGGATGAAAAAATTCGCTCAACGGGTTTACGTGGGTTTCTGGTTCGCTTAAGAGAGATTGTTACGGCGATTTACGGTTATACCGCCCCTATTGTTGATGCACTTATCCCCCGCTCCAAATCGCAACGTGCTATTTTTATCCAAGAGTATCATCCGACAAGAAAACTCATTGAGATTCTCAAAAAAGACCCCGCTTTGCGTATCGTCTTGGTTAATTTTACACGAGGTTCAAAACTGCTCGATCATCGTTACGAGCGTTTAATCCCCATCAGCGGTTCGTTGAACGCCTATGCTCCCTATGCAGCACAACTGCTCAATACTTTTGTAAAAAACCGTCATACGTCCCTCATCCTTTCAAACGGGGAAGATATAACCGATGAGATCTATACGATTATCGAACAACGGATCGCATCTCGGATCACCCCCATTCTCCGTACCCTTGACAGCGTTATTCGCTACCTTGACCGCCATCCGATACAGCTTGAAATACTGATAGCAAACATGGGGCTCACTGCAACCTTGATCGACTGTGTTTGTAAAGCCAGAGGGGTTCCAAGTTTCCTCATCATCAATGGGATGTTGACCCGAGAATTTATGGATGAAGCCAAATATGCCACCTACATCAACGCCTATTCACCGAGTATCAAAGAGCACTATTTTCGAAATATAGAGAACATTGTTTGTCTCGGCGACCCTCGCATGGACAACTATCCTCCGCTAACACACCCCCGCATTATCAATCGTATCAATCCTACCGTAACCATCGGGACATCCGGATTTAATCCTATCGATCTGAACTCGTATGTGGCAGTAGAATTTGAATTTATCCATGATGTTTTATCCGCTTTAGAAAGGGCAATTAAAAATAATGCCTCTATAAATATCATTATCAAAGTACGCCCTAACGGATATGAAAAGCAATATTATGATTTCGTAAATACATTTTTTCCTGATCTCAATGCTCAAATCATTACTACCGCCCCCATGAAAACCATTCTTGAGAAGACGGATTTATACATAACCATCTATTCGCAAACACTTTTTGAGGCCTCTTGCCTTGGCGTCCCATCACTTTATTACAAAAAAGATTCAGAAGTCATGGATCCGCCGTTTGACGGTCAATCTGAGCTGGTAACGGTTGGCAGTGTTGAGGACTTGGTTCAGGCATTTGTTGATTTTCAATCCGAAGATACACGTTATAATGCTTTTTTAGATCGCAGCGTTATGGAGCGCTATATCGGACCGCTTGATGGAAATAATATGAAACGAAATGTCGATTTTGTTTATGAACTCTTAAAAAAGCATGAGAGACCCCTATGATTTTCTACCTTAAAAAAGTGATACGAACATGGCAACTGCGTCGTCGGTTTCCTACAAGTGTCTTCCATGCAGGAGCCGTTGCTGATGACACTTGCGTATTAGAACCTTATTCTGTTTTGTTCTCCGATACGGTATTGATACACTCCGCTTTGGGACGATACAGCTATGTGCAAAGCGGATCTGTTATCAACAATGCCCAAATCGGCCCTTTTTGCTCCATTGCCGGAAACGTACACATCGGATTGGCGGCACACCCGATAAACATGGTAAGTAGCTCTCCTGTATTTTATGATCCCAGACAACCGCTTCCCCGTTTTCTAACATCCACCCAATGCTATGGCGACAACAGCCCCATAACAACCATCAATGCCGATGTATGGATCGGTACGGGAGCTATGATTAAAGCCGGTATTACCGTAGGTGTAGGTGCCGTTATCGGAGCAGGCGCACTCGTGACCAAAGATGTCGCCCCCTATAGTGTTGTCGGCGGTGTACCGGCACATGAAATCAAAAAACGGTTTGATGAAGAAACGGTTCAAAAACTGATTTCCTCCAAATGGTGGGAGATGGAGGATAGCTCGTTACTGCGATTAGCCTCTTTATTTTCCGATCCTCAAGCGTTTTTAGATGCTTGGAAGGAAAAGTAACCGATGTTCTCTTTTACTCTGTATTCACGAGCAATAAAATACCTTCAGCGACTTTGGTTTGCATCTCTTTTTGCCCATTCTTTTAAATATTTCGGAAAAAAAGTTGCCATACTCAATCCTGATATTATTGAGGGAGCGCGCTATATCTCATTGGGAGATTACGTCTCCATTAACTCTAAAGTATGGCTATTAGCTCTTCAACAAGATAATATCACCCCTCAGCTCATTATCAAAGAGAGAACAACCATCGGCAGATTTGCCCATATTGTGGCGATTCGAAATATTATCATCGGCAAAAATGTCCTGATTGCCGATAAAGTGTATATCTCTGATAACCTCCACGCGTATGAAGATATCACCCGAGCGATCATGGATCAGCCGATTGTATTTAAAAAATGTGTGGAGATCGGTGAAAACAGCTGGATCGGTGAAAATGTCTCCGTTATCGGCGCTTCTATCGGAAAACACTGTGTCATTGGTGCTAATTCGGTCGTTACTCACGATATTCCCGACTATTCTGTCGCAGTCGGAGCTCCCGCACGGGTGATAAAAAGGTATAATTCGACTACCCATCAATGGATACCAATAGAGCAAGAAAGTACCTATGAATAAAACAGTTTTAATTACCGGCGGTGCCGGATTTATCGGATCTAATCTCGCCCTTCGACTCATCGATAAAGGATACCGCGTCACAGTCCTCGACAACCTATCCCCCCAGATTCATGGCGATGATGGGGAGAGCTCTGTCCTGTATCATGCTATTTGCGACAAAGTTCATTTTATTAAAGGGAGCGTTTTAAGCTACGACGATTGGAAAAGTGCCCTCGAAGGGGTACAGATCGTTGTCCATTTGGCGGCAGAGACGGGGACGGGACAATCGATGTATGAGATCGAAAAATACACCGACGTCAACATCAAAGGAACCTCGATTTTTCTTGATATTTTGGCAAATGAAGAGCACTCGGTAAAAAAGATGATTATCGCCTCTTCCCGAGCGATCTACGGGGAAGGGAAACATGCGTGTCCGAATCACGGCATCGTCTATCCGACCGAGCGGCTCGATAGCGACATGAAATCGGGGGATTTCAATGTAAAATGTCCCCTTTGCGCCCAGAATACCGACCTTTTGCCAACCGATGAAGAGAGTAAAATCCATCCGACCTCTATTTACGGAATTACCAAACAAGTACAGGAGCAGATGTTTATGGTGATGGGCAAATCACTAAACATCCCTGCTGTCGCATTCCGCTACCAAAACGTCTACGGAGCGGGGCAATCACTCTCCAACCCCTATACGGGTATCCTCTCAATCTTCTCAACCCGTATCAAAAACGGCAATGACATCACCATTTTCGAAGACGGCAACGAGAGTCGCGATTTTGTTTATATTGACGATGTCGTCGAAGCGACAATTAGTGGGATCGAAAAAGAGGAAGCAAATTATCAGGTTTTTAACGTCGGTTCAGGGATAGCGACGGATGTCCTTACGGTAGCTGAAACGTTGAAAAATGCCTACAAAAGCGATTCAAAGATTCTGGTAAGCGGAAACTATCGTCTCGGAGACATCCGCCACAACTACGCCGATTTAACCGTAATTACTGACAAGCTCGGGTTTAAACCCGCAGTACGTTTTGAAGAGGGAATTCGTCGATTCACACAATGGGTTGAGGAGCAAGAGATCGTTGAAGACAAATACGAAAAAAGTATCGAAGAGATGAGGGAAAAAGGTCTTTATAAATGATCGATCTCTCGGGGAAGAAGATCCTTTTTATCGCACCGAAATTTTATTCCTATCACACTCAAATCATCCATTATATGGAATCCAAAAACGCTTTCGTCACCTTTTATCCCGAAGATATTTACACCCCTTTTTACCGAGCGGCGAAAAAGCTTCTCCCTTTCGTTGCTGAAGCGATCAAAAAAAAATATCTTGATGAGATTTTAGAGAGCGTTACCCCGGGCTTGTACGATATCGTTTTTGTTATCCGCGGAGGCATCCTCTCCCCTTCTGCAATGAAGATGTTAAAGGCTAAACTTCCGAACGGACGATTCGTCATGTATCAGTGGGATTCCAACCGACAAAGTCATTTTGAGCCGATTCTACCCTATTTTGACAGTGTCAAAACGTTTGATAAAGAGGACGCAAAGCGTTATGCCATAGAGTATCTCCCCCTTTTTTTTACGCACCACTACAAAGAGATCGCCGAACATAAACGACCCAAACAATACGATATCGTTTTTTACGGTGCCTATCACAGCAACCGATTGGAAATCGTCAAATTTGTCGATACCTTTTGCCTAGCTAACGGTTTAATTTTCAAACACCATCTCTATATAACCAAAATGGCGCGTTTTAGGCTTCTATGCTCCGGTGCCATCAAATTCAAAGATTTGGGCTACTTAAAAACTTACTCCGTAGGGATGGATGAGATTTTGAACGTCTATAAAGAGTCGTTCGCCACCCTCGATATCGAGCTCAACATACAGTACGGACTCACTATGAGGACATTCGAAGCTTTAGGAGCCGGATTAAAGCTGATAACGACCAATAAAAATATTAAAGACGAACCTTTTTATAATGATCAAAATATTACAATACTTGATCGAAACCACTCGCACATCGACTTAGATTTTTTTAAAAACGATTTTCTAAGCGATCTTGCTTTTGAGAGATATCTCTTTGAAAACTGGTTTAACAACGTATTTGAAGAGGATAAAAGATGAATACCAATTGGATTTCCGAACAAATCAATTTCACGGTCTCACAGTGGGATACTTCAATGGAAAACGCCTATCCCCAAGTCAAAGAGTGGAATAGCGATTCCGCTAAATATTATCATCAGGTATGCGAACAATGTAATTTTTTAGATGCAGCCATGCTCATTAACTGGGAAAACTATCTCGTCGATGAGTGCAGCATCCTCGATCTGGGATGCGGTGGGGGATGGCTAAGCGGTTACCTCTCGACATTTGAGAAGGTCAAATCGATCCTCGCGGTGGATACGAGCAAAAACTATCTTTATACTATCATGCCCGGCGTTATCGAGATCATGCACGGCGACACCTCCAAAATCACCACTATCGAGGGGATGTTCTCTCCGATTCAGCTCGAAGAGGGCTCCTTGGATATGGTCGTAGCTTCTGCGGCGCTCCATCATGCCGATAATTTACAATTTTTACTCAATGAAATACGAAGCAAACTCAAACTCGGCGGAGTGTTGATGATAATCAACGAAACTCCTTCTGCTTACGGCAAATATTTAGCACGGTTGGGGTTTGCATTCTCCAAAATATTTTTACGTGCCGTTTTTAGAAAGTATACCCTCGTATCTCCCAAAATATCCTCCGCTTTTTTTGAATACGACCCTTATTTAGGAGATAAAATGTATCCGATGTGGTATTGGAAAGAGGCAATCAACCGCGCAGGATTTGAACTCACAGAGTGTATCGATACGAAGATGGCGACCCTCAAAGGGACGAAAAAAGAGTCACTTAAACATTTCATTTGCAAAGCGATATAGTGCCGTGAAACCTATCTCCCCCCTCGTATCAATCGTCATCCCCCTCTACAACGGCGAGCGTTTTATTGCCCAAACTCTCGAAAGTGTTTTGGGACAAACATATCCAAACATTGAGATTATCGTTGTCGATGACGCATCAACCGATAGCGGCTGCGACATTGTTCGACACTATGCCGCGCAGGATCCCCGTCTGAGACTGATTCAATCCGAAACCAACTTCGGCGGTCCCGCCAGACCTCGCAATATCGGCATTGAAAATGCCAAAGGGGAGTTTATCGCGTTTGTGGATGCGGATGATGTGTGGAAACCGCATAAACTACAGACTCAGCTTGATTTTTTAGTGGCACATCCCCACATCGATATGCTCTATTCTCCTGCCGAAATTATTGATGAGAAGGGAACGCCTTCCCCTGTAAGAAAACAACGGTTAGCCTCTTTTTTGTCTCTATTGATGC
>Ga0208373_1003310_pt1 | contig 16016 bp, 14 predicted proteins | sample RifOxyC2_FD_184036 | JGI IMG/M metagenome (GOLD analysis project Ga0208373, IMG submission 184036) | Soil microbial communities from Rifle, Colorado - Rifle Oxygen_injection C2 (SPAdes) | ecosystem: Environmental > Terrestrial > Deep subsurface > Rock core/Sediment | place: Rifle, Colorado...
CCTCAAGATTATTGTCTGGCATTCTCACCGTAAATTCGTCGGCATTTGCCATCAATCTGATGTTTTGTGCAAAAACTGTCCCTTTCTCAGTATGAATTGCCCGAGCAGCTCGACAATAGACGACATTCCTTCCTTCAAGCTCTCCCAACGTAAATGTGTAGAGGTGACTGTCTGTATTTATTGTATGATAGTAGAGATTATTTTCACGCTTAAACGCTGTCCCTATCCCCCAAATGCGCAAGCACTCCCCAACATTATCTGCATTCGCTTTGGGCATCTCATAAGGTTTACAGGTTTCAATTTTCTCAATAAAAGTGAGTTTTTCGATATTAAAGCCGAGAAATTTCAAACTCAAATTATTCCCTTCATTGATGAGTGTAACTTTCGAACCAAGATTTGGTTCGTTGATACGATAATTATTGAAAACAAGTTCACCATTTTTGTAATTAAGTGCCTTTGCTTGACAACTTTTTTGTTCGCCATCAAACTGTGCAATCCCGATCATTTTATAATCGGCATTATGTTTAATCGAAAGCAATGAAAATATCTCTGATCTCATTCGATGGAATATTAATAGAAAGTTATCAGTAACCACACATTCACTATTTTGGTTTGCCCATACACCATGCATCTCATCATCCCCAATTTATTTTTTCCCTCAATGGAAATTTTATCACCGGCCATCAATGATTTTATATCCAATAACGAATTGTCGCCAGGCAATTGATCACAAAAAAAATCTCAAAATTCTTATCAAAGCAGTATCTGCATCACGATACCCTTCCCGGAAAGAAAATTATTTTAGTCAATCAATTAAATAACCTTAAATCTCAAATAGTCAGGCTTTACAAAATGCCAAAGCCCTCATTACAGATAGCATATCGCCTCCCTAAAAGTGAGGCCGTACCATACAAAGATAACCTTACATTAATGGGCCAAGCCGCTTACCGTAAATTGGCCACAGTGGATGCGCTCTTTCAACAACAAAACCAGCTTTAACGAAAAGTGATTCCGGACCAGTCCATGCTTCGCCATCAGACAAGGTTTGGCCACACTTAGGAAAACCTTGGACATGTTTAATACCTTTATTTTCAAGGTCTGTAAGAATATCCTTCAAAAAAATATGGGCAAAACCTTTCTTCCGGTAGGCAGGTATAATCACTAAACATGTAATGGCCCACGTTTCCGGTGACGGATCAAGCTTAGATTGGGTGACGAGCTTGGAGAATCGGTCTCGGCGTCCACACTGACACCATCCTATGGGCTTTTCATCAAGGTAAAGTAGATACCCATCAAATTCACTTTGCTCAAAGAGCGATTTTCTAAACTCTCTATTATCTTCGGCTGAGCGCTGGTCCCATCCGTCCCAAGTCGGCAACCACCAGGCAACACAATTACACCAGCCTTCACCATTTTCTTTTGAATGGACTTGATAAAAGTCTGCCTTTCTCATATTATCAAGAGATCCTATACTCAATTTCATGACTTGCTCCTCAAAAAATCAAAAACCTTACTTAAGAAATGGATCAGTATCTAAATCCCCGGTAACCCTTCCCGACAAAAAATTTTAATCAATCAATTAAATAACCTTAAAGCTCAAATAGTCAGGCCTTGCGAAATAACCAAGCCCTCATCTCATATAGCTCATCGCCTCCCTAAAAGTTAAGCCGTACCTATCCTAGGCAACACTTTTTATACTTTTTACCTGAACCACAGGGACAAGGATCGTTTCTTCCAACCTTATTTTTGGTGCTCTCATGAGATATCATACCAAAATCTCCTAGCATACTAACCAGCTCCTCTCTTTGACCTGCCAGTAAAAAGGGCGAATTAAGCCATTCGTTTACGTTCTCTGGCAGGATATTTAAAAACTCTTTTGCCATCAACTCGTCTCTTTTATTTATGATATGAATGTACCTGTTAGAATCATCACTGGAATGAAGTTCTGATAACCTTTCCAACACCATCTTACTGACTCTCTTATCGGCATGCCCAAGAATGCTTATTATAAAAGATTGATCATTGTTAGGATATGACGGATAGGACTTCTCATATTGTTCGTCAAAAGAAATACCTTTAAAAATGGCAAGGTAAGGCTCACTGATCTCAATCCATTCGTCCAAGTATGGATTACTTAACCTGTCATGCGGTAAATATTTAATCATTGGAGCGATAAACATTAATCTATTTTTTAGTTCATCTTGTATGTTGGTATCTCGGACGTAGTAGGCCAATGTTCCCTTATAACAAGACATATTTGAATGAATTATGGTCTTAAGAGCAAGCAGGACATCACTTCCTTTGTGTCCAGATTTTAAAAGAAGAAGAAGAAGAAATTTTTTTAAACCGGATCCATCCTCGTCATCGTCATCATCAAAAAATTCTTTATTTAATCTAAGCCAATTCCCATATAAAAATTTTCGATGCTCATCTGTCACCAAATTCTCAAGATAGTGGCTGCAAAGTCCTTCCAGTACTTCATCACCATCCCTGCAAAGATATTCATAAATATAAAAGACATCTTCAAAAACTCTCGCATTACCGTAGTGGTTTAAAAGCGAGATTGCTCGATAACAAAAGTTATAATATTTGTCGTAAAAGACATCTGTATCTCTTCTAATTTGCTCACTGAATTTTTGAACCAGTTCAATTAAATAGTCTGCATCAGCCTGCCTGTTTTTCCAAAGCAGCACTGATTCAAAACTGGGTTTTAATTTTTCAAAAAGTTCATCATTCATTTTTTATCCAAGGATATTGTTATTATTGTATTAGTAAATCGGGAAAAAATTGAATCTACAATCACTATATAGCGAAAAAATAAAACATCGTCTAACGACATTCTTCTAAATCTGCAATTAGTGCCCACTTTTTAAGTAACAAAAGGCCACAATCCAAATTTAATATTTTAAATAATATCAACTAATTATGCTACCGCTCAGAAGGATGCCAATGTTAACGATTTTAAGTCGTATAATCCTACTTAATAGTATTCAAAATTTAAAATCAACTTAATGGGGTCATATGAAGTATTTTAATCTAGTTATTTTTTTAGGTGGGTTGTCTCTACTTGGGGCATGTGTCCCAGAGGCCAATAAAAAATGCAGTGGCGACCAAGTCTTGATGAATGGATTGTGTGTATCCAAGATTGCCAACAATGGTCCTGAGCAAAACCTCGACTGCGGGGTGGTTTTAAATCATCAAGAGGAAACCCGTATTATGTATCAAAGCTCTTTAGCGGTATATCCAGACAACTGTAAAGAAGAGGTGCAAAAAAGAAGTTGTGAAAATGGCCAACTCCTTGCTTGGAGTGGTAGCTTCAAGTCTATAAGCTGCTCTAATGAGAGAACAAGATATGCTGCATCTTCCGTGGTTGCCGGCCAGTCCTGTCAATCTGAAGTCCAAACGCAAATATGTCAAAATGGTCAATGTGGTGCCTGGTCACCCAATAAATTTGGCCAAACCAGCTGTCAGGTTCAAGGCTATTTAAGCTGCGGAAATATACCTCATAACGGATCAGAATCAAGAGTGGCATATAACTCCAGCTTGGTTGCCTACGGACAAGTCTGTGTCCAGCAAACCCAAACTAGAACATGCAATAATGGAAGCTGGTCTGCGTGGTCTGGGACCTATACTAACTTGTCGTGTTCTGTCCAAGCGGCTGCCGCTTGCGGAACTATTGCCAGCGGACAATATGAGTCCCGCACCAGGTATCAATCGTCCTCTGTCGATGGAGAAAAAACCTGTGTTTCTGAAATACAAAATAGACAGTGTAATAACGGACAATTCACCAGTTGGTCCGGATCTTTTACACAGCCAATATGTGTGACCTCCAGAATTCGCTATGAAAGTGCGACTGCTCCCAATGGTGGAGTTTGTAATCAAGAAACCCAAACCATGACCTGTGAAGGTGGACTTTGTGGAATATGGACGCCTAACAATTTTACCAACACTGCTTGTACGACGGGTAATTTTAATCGCAGCTTTACAGTGGCCAGAGGGCCCAGTCGAACAAGTGGGGTTGCTCCACTAAGCGTGCACTTTAGTGCTGGATTTAGTGCCAGTACTCCCACCTCTCGTTCATTCCATGACTACGAATATTCTTGGAATTTTGGCGATCAAAATGGTGGGATATGGGGCACCAGCAAAAAATCAAAAAATATCGACAAAGGCCCGCTTGCTGGCCACGTCTATGAAACGCCCGGAACCTATACAGTGACGCTGACAGTGCGAAATAGCAGTGGTGTGGTTGATTCAGATAACTTTACCATTACAGTTCAAGATCCAAACATCATTTTTTCTGGAACCAATACAACCTGTATCAGCGCATCTACTAATTTTACAGGTTGTCCAGCGGGTGCTTCACAAATAACTACCAGCAATTTATCGGTGCTTGCTAATTATGCAGCGGCAGGAAAACGAATTTTACTGCAACGAGGTTCTGTATGGTCGATGAGTGCTGATATCGCTTTTCCTAATAATGCAGGCCCTGTGCATATTGGGGCTTTTGGAAATTGTACCAGCCCTGACGAATTAGGAATATGTAGTAATGCACCACGGATAAATATTAGTGGGGATGTGAGCTTTTTAAGTTTAACGGGCAAACAAGATTGGCGTCTTGCTGATATTGCCTTTGTGGCCCCCAAAGGAGCCTCATCTGTATTTAGCGGCTATACGGATATCAAACGAAATCTCATTTTAAAAATAAGTTCCGTCGGATTTGGAACGCCCGTTTGGTGGACCAATTGGCGTTACAACGATGAAGATTATCATATCAACAACGCCCTCGTCTCATCACGAATAACAGATGCTTCAGACACGGTAGCTTATCTCGGCTGCGAAAAACTTATGGTGCTTGGAAATATCATCCAAAATTCCGATACCACTCACATTCTAAGGGTGTGGCACGGATATCTGGGTGTTATCGCTCACAATATTTTATCAGGGACCAGTCTCACTAATACCAATGGAAGACATGCTCTAAAACTTCATTCGCCACAAACATCTTCAATTGGTACTTTCGCCCAAACCAGTAATGGAGGCCTTAAATCAGGCACCCAATTTACCGTAATCGCCAACAATGTATTTGGCAGTTCCGGGCCTTGGCCTGTTTCTATTGGGCCTCAAGATTCACAACATATAGAAAATCTAAGTGATATTTTAATTGAAAAAAATAAAATGCTTGCCGGCTACGGACTAAAGAGTGCTATGACCGTACAGGTGGGTTTAATGTTTGAAGGGCGATATTTTACAGTAAGAAACAATCTTATTGACGGAACAGAAGGCGCCAATGGTTATACGGGAATATATGTTGCGCGAAGAGGAATTGAATGGACTCCACTCGGTAATAAAATTTACAACAACACCATTTACAGTCGAGACCCCAATTCAAATGGTGCACAAGGCATCCAAGTGGACTCAAGTGCAAGTGATACAATTATTCGAAACAATTATGTCTCGTATCCCAACACCGCCAACAAACAATTAGTTAATGATACATCCAGTAACGCGGTAATGAGTAACAACGTTTTAACCAATACTCCCTATTTTGTTGATCCCAACAACCCTAACCCGTTACTTAGAAATTTTCAGATTACTTCATCTGCTACAGCAGCTATCGATAAAGGATATATCGTCCCAGTCTTTTCTGATTTTAATGACGTTCTTCGCACCGGGATTTATGATCTGGGGGCATTTGCATATTAAGTTTTTTTACCTCAATACCAAGTCAAAACGTCGTTTCTCAAACCCCCTAGATAGTTAACATGCATTTGATCAATTGAGATGGTCTGGTTTATATCAGTTTTTCTAATATATTTACATAATATCTAATAATTTTTCATTATTCTAAATTTACGTTATATTTCCCCTGTCGCACACAACACAACCTTAAGGAGGTTTATTATGAAACATTTAGCGATCATGTCCATCATCAGTTTTCTTATTTCTCTGTCCTCTTACGCCATCTATGACCCTGATTGGATGAAACCGATTTTGTCAGCAAAAATGGAAATTGTTCATGCCACCGGCACGTTTCAAAATATTGACCAAGTTGAACTGACTTTAAGTAAACACACCAGTGGCAAACAAGCTGATCAACTCACCTTAAGTTATGTTGAGGCCCCTGAATGTATTCAAGAAATGGGGGATGAATGCCTTCCCGTGATTCGAAACGTCACAGTGTCCATCAAAGAGGAAATTGATCTTGGTTGTGGTTCAAAAGAATACCATGCCTCTTTGAATGACGTAAATGACCCTACCTATGGCGGAAGATTTACAATTATTTTGCAAGACCACATGGGACGTACCTGTGAAAATGCACCAGCACCATATCTTTGGCAAGCAAGCATACGAAAAGGTTACGGATGGTGTGGCACCATGGATTCAAAATTAGAAATAGTTGGTAATCCGGCACCTGTCTATACTATTCAATAAATTCAGATTGTATAAAAGCTAGTAATAAAACAGGGCCCTAAAAAAGGCCCTGTTTATATTATAGCAAGCAACGGCATACTCACCTATCACTGATTTCATATTTCCACAATTTTTTGATCACAGTTTTTAATTTTATTGTATTTGTGTTTCTTATTAATAAATACTCATTACTGTTGTTCGTAATCATAACAATCAAGATCACGCTGAGTGCATCCTAGAAAGTCAATTCTACCAATTTCCGATTCGCTATAACCTGAAAACATTTTTTTTGAATCAGCTTCAAGACGTGATTTTACCCCTAGCGTTGATTTAAGAGTAATCTGTTTAGGTATGCCCACCACTCCTCCATTCATTTCGACAGTAGAATATTCAAACGTAAATCCATCCGAAATATTACTCAATAAGGCCAAATCATAATCTTTCGCAAGCTCTCTTACAACGTTACTTGGAATAGCACTTAGTACATGGTGAGACGTAATCAAGTGACTGTAACATTTAACAACTGTATAACATCTTTGAGGTTTATACTCAGCATAAGATGAAAATGACGCTATTAATACGCTAATTAAAAAAAACTTTTTCATACAGATCTCCTTTGCAAAATTAAAAATCAAACAAAAAGCAACAACGAAGCAGGGCCTTTAACACTAAAAAATATCATGCCTCTTCAAAAGAATTGTTATTTCCAGGGCAGACCAGCTCAAATCTTTTGAAAATTTATTTGTTAATAATAGTCGGTTAAACTTCACAATTTCTACATTTATTTCATCATTCAACTTAACGGTGTTACTGAAGTTATTGATCCAAGTTGAAAACCCTTTGATTTCTTCTAACGTATCAAAGGCAGCACTTTCCCATTTTAAAATAAATTCTGACATATTCCTATGTGCCCAGGCCAAACTTTCAATGTTAGCTTTGTTCACCGGCATAACCGTCCTGTTACCCTCTTGAACAATGGGTACGGACATATTCTCTAGCAATCTATTAACGCAACAACTAGCTTGCAATACCCATACAAAATTTTTCCCACGATCATCCACTATCCCCTTGGGAAAAATTGGACTCGATGGAACCCAAACCAAAATCCAACCTATTTCTTCATCATCATCTTTCAAATAAATATTAATTTGATCATACTCGTTACGGCCGTAAGTCTTAACCATTTTATAATAAGTTGAAACTTTGGGTAAATCCGATAATATGTTTTCTATTTGTTGCACGAGCTGGGCCTTAGGCGATTCAACACTGATCGCTGAATTAATCACACCCAATACAGTGACTACACCAATAAATATTAAATTGATTAGAATTTTCATGTGACATACCTCATTTTCAATAGACACAAATCAAATAATTTAAATCTAAACATTAATTACTTTCAAAAAAGGATATTATAACCGAAAATAAACCTGGATAAAACGCCAATTTATGCATTGTGTAATTTTTACCTTTATCGGAAGTAAGGTTAGCTAACTGTGGGGGCAAGTCCTTAATATTATTCCAGATAGTTTTGGGATTTGTTCAGATTCACAACCCCGATCAAACAACTTCCCAACCTTTTCAAAAAGACATCTTCAAAAACCATAAAGAAATCAATGTTGCGCTTTTTGAAGCATTCTTAAATGACGACAACGATGCCTTGGTTGATATTTTATCCGGCAACGTACATGCACGTGACATGTTAAAAAGGTCTGAATGTGATAAAAATTTAAAGTTCCCTAATGTACTTATGGATTTCCTCTTTGTTGATTTTTTCAAAACATTTTGAACTGTAAAAAGTCAATGACAAATAATATTTTTCCTTTTCTTCAACTCTTAACTCAATTGCATTGTTGTTTTTTTTATCAAACCACCTGGCAATACCAAAATTTTTCTGAGGAATTCTGGGATGATATTCTTTGCCGAATATTTGAGTGTAGCCAGTAGTTGGATCAAGATAAATTTGCGGAATACCATAGCTACTACTTTCTAGAAGCTCTTTATCAGCATACCACTTTTTTATAGCGTGTTGTATCTTTGTGGTCGGAGTAAAAATACTTGTTAGACAAAGTTTATCATCAAGAAAAACAAGAGTGAAACGAGATTTTTGAAAAAAATCTGTGCTATTGTCTGCGTTCAATTTTTCTTTATCAGTAAGTGGTAATTTGTTATAGATAACATCAATAGATTGCTTGTTTTTTGTTATATATTTTGCTCTTAGTTGCCCGTTTATAAAACGATTATTAAACAAACTTATATCTTTTCCAAGTTCCATGGAAACATAACCTAAAATTTTAGCCTTAGTTGATTGCTTCGCACTATCTGTTAAAACATTTTCTCTCGACATGACATCTGATTCTTGCGACTTTGAATTTGAAAGTGGAAAAAATAAAAAAATAATCAACAAGAAAGATAAAGCTATTTTTTGATTCATAAAATTCCTTTATTAAGTTAAGGAAATAGGAGGAAGCCTTTTTCTTTCTCCAATTTTTCAATCTCTGATTGTGCATGAGTTTTTAGAAATGGTTTTAGTAGAAGTTGTTTATGTACAGAGTCACTAAAACACATTGTTTCCAAAAGCATTTTGTCAGGATTAGATGAGTCGTCTTTAGGCGGAAGACTGCTAAAGCATCCTCCCACCCGATAATAATAAAGAACTTCAACGTTTTTTTTAATATGGCCATTAAAAGTCATACGAAATGCACTAGGACGACATATTGGATAATTTTCTAAAACAAACCTGAGGTTATTTTTCATACGTTTTTCAAGCTGTTTGGTACGAGAAATATTATTTTTTTTAATCGTTTCACTTGAAACCTGACTTTTGGCTTTGATATCATAAAACTTAAGAATCTCTTCTGAAACTTGCCCTCCATTTGTTATCAATGTTTTGAGGATAGTAATTATTTGATTACGACCACAAACCATGATTTCTGCAATTTGAAATGCACCTTTGGGACGCATGGAATCAGTCTCATCATAGCATTCGCTAACATCAAAATCATATACCGCTGTACATAGATTAAAAATAGCACCTGTGGCGGAAAATATCCTTAATGCGTTAGGACATGTTTGAGCCACCTCCAATACGTATAGATAATTATCATGAAGACGTTTATTAATATCAATTGAGGAATACACAGTACTGATTGGTAATAAAAAAAATAGCAGTTTTATAATCATATTTTTCATAGATAACTCCGTTGCTGTTAGCAAATTATAATACCAATGTACCTTTTTAAATAGAAAAAACATGAACAAAAAAAGAAGTGTAAATTGGTTTTGGGCCAAAATAAGGAGGCCTCATTATTAAAATTGATTTGAACAAAAAACAATCAGCCAAGAAAACTCCCTATGCTTCACTGACAGTAAATTAACCTGCACTACGTGATTTTGTAAAAAAGATTCCTACCATAGGATCAACCGCTGTTATTAACACAATATCTGTATCTGAATCTGCTGGCATCAAGCACCATACGAGACAATATTTAAATGGCACCATGAATTGTGAAGTAAGAAAATCTCCAACCATTCCGCTCAACCATGAAAAAAATAATTTTCATCAGTTTAAAAATTCAAACTCATGCAAATCTCAGGCGAAAAATTGGTTAATGTCAGAAGCAAGAAAAGTCGATATAGATAGTATAAGATTATCAAATATTAGTTGATTTTACGTTTTACGTGGAAGCAAAATTAGATTTTGGTTTTTAAAAAAATGAGAAAAAACATTATAACGCTCATTTCTTCGATCATTGTGGGTATAGCATTTGGGCTATTTTCACACTTTGAGCTATTGAGAAAAGTTCCAGGTTTTTATTGTGAGGGATTTGGTTGCATGTTTAATGGCATCATATATATTATTATTGGTGCCATATTAATTCCCCTTATTTTTGGAGTTTTAGGGTTTTTACTGTCTAGGCAAAAACGCAAAGAACAAGCTTTTTCATCGTTGGTGATTTCGTTGATAATTATGTTGTTGTCTTTGGGGATAATCCACATTAGAAGGCAGATCGTGATAAAAAAAGACACCGAAGCAGGACACCAAGCCAAGCAAGAAACATACAAAAAATACGGTCTACCATCTTCTCAAGAATCTCAATCTTTACCGCTTCTCGATAATAATCGGGCAATAACCATTGCAAATCAACTAACTAATTCCACCGTTATTACTATAAAATCGCCCTTTGTTATCCAGGCCTATGTTCGTGATGATGCTGTTCCTCTCAATAAAACGATGCACACTGCTATCAAGAAAATTGTATCAAGCTCCACAGAAGTAAAAGAAGTCGGCGCAGGAAAACTACTTCCAACAAAAAAACGTTCGACCGATGGAAGAATAATCTTTGAAGGGACTATTTTGCTCGAAGATGATTCCAAAGCAGCTTCAGGATATCTTTCTGTGACAGGGAAAGATGGAGTCCACGACGCCATTGAAGTCACATTTAAATAATATCCGATCAATGCAATTAACGATATAATTTTAAAATATCACCTAACACTCGCTGCTGATTGCTATTGCTACTACCTTCAATAAAAGGCCTATGCACCGTTGATCGGAAATCATTCGCCAGTCATTTACCGTATCTTTTAGAATTTTTTTTTAATATCTAAAGAGTTTTTGCGAAAGCAATCACGTGACCATCTTGATCAATACTATAGGCGGCGATATCGCCCCAATCTCTTGACTCAAGAGCACTTAGTTCTTTTGCACCCATCTTTAGGGCCCGATCGTGGTAGACACTTGGGTTATCAATGCGCAGATAAAGTTCAGCGCGAGGAATACCTCTCCCTGGTTCAGGATCGGGTAAACATTCTCCAAGTAGACGCTTGATCCCACGTTCAGGCATCAATCCGAGGACACATCCATTATTTAATTCAAACTCAGTCATACCAGGAACATGAAGGATGGGTTCTTGGGCCAGGACTGCTGAGTAAAATTGTTTGCTCTGCTCTTGATCTTTTACGTATAGAATAAAATGTACTTTCATAATCGGAAACATAACATACATATTCAGACTTCTCAAAACTTTTTCTTCTAGTTCTTTATTTAAAAGAAGTGACTTCATAATTCTAAATCTCACCATCCATATTTATTTTTTCAAAAGAGATAATAATCATCAAGTGATAGGGAACGCCAAGGCAGGATAAGTAAAAGTATCTATCTCTGGACACTCTTTGTAAAATCATGACTTCATTTAAAAAAGCTGCATAAAAATCATAAAATTCCAAATAATTAATGACTTTGAAAAGACATAAAAGCTCCGTTATGTCTTATTAAGGAAGCTTAGTTCGCCTACGAAATTGAAATTTTTTTAAACAATCAAAAATTTTACTCTTTATAGTAGCTTTGCCTCGCTCACGGGCATTCTTTTCAAGATCATTATTTGCAACGCTCTTTTCCTCACTGACATTCTTTTCAAGATCATTCTTTACAACGCTCTTTTCCTCACTGGCCTTCTTTTCAAGATCATTGAAAGCATTCAACTGACTTTTAAACCATTCGCGTGATTCCTCCAGCTCAGAAAAATGTTTAAAATTATATTCGTTTAATTCATATGCCGATATGAATCCGGAAATTTTATTTCGAAACCACTCATCCTCGAATAATTTGGGATTTTTTTCTATTGTTTCTTTGATCTGATTGAATAAACTAGTAATTAATAATTTTAGGGATTTATCAAATCTATCTCCGCTTATTACTAATCCGGTTAACTGATCTATCATTTTACTTAAACAAGACTGTGATTTGCAATTAAAGTTCCTGAATGCTGATATGTATTTAGGATGATCTTCAGTCTTATGAAAAAATTCCGAATTATATAATTCCGAGAAGAACACTTTTTTAAAATGGTCGTTATCAAAAAATGCCCTACTTACATCTTCTGGAACAGGAAACTTTTGTCCTAACCGATAAATTGTAGTTATTGCAGGTTCTGTCTCCTTAGGATTTCTAAGAAGCTCCTTACGAAGCATATCCCACATCTCATCAGAAATATAATCTCTTTTATTAAGCAAAAGCTTCACAATATTATTAGGATATGGGCCAAAGCTGGGAATTTGATTTGGATTGTTTAAAAATATCTTCGAAGCTTTTTCTATAAGTTTTTTCTCAATACTAGGAGTAATTTCAGGAACCTCATAAAGAATATCGATCATTTTTTTGGAAAGATCACTATTATGGTGTGCCCCTAAAAGATCTTCAATTGCTGACAATAATTCTGGCGGATATTTTTTAAACATTGGAGAGGCCATCTCCACAACTGCAACACGCAGATTTTGATATGCATTCGTTAATTTTTCTGGAACAGGATACTTACTATCCAAAATTTTAATAAGTCTTTCTTTAAAAAAATTTGGAACTGATTTATTTGTTTTAATTAACCACAAGAGAGATTTATTATGTTGGGTTCCTTCTCTAAAAGACATTATATTATTTGCTATCTGTTGCCAAAAAGAATCCGGCCACTTAGGAATTTTAGAAAGGATATCGCTCAGTACATCAAGCGAATCTTTTGATAAATTATTCGAATCCATAACTTGGATTAGATATTTCCAATCCTCATCTGCTAATTCTGATTTTTGTAGACTCCTTACAATTCTCAACTTATTTAAAATGTCCTTATCTTCCAAACTTGTACTTCGAGCTTGAGAACCGGCTTGATTTGAAAAAATTCCTGCAAATTCACTCCATAATTCTTTTTCAGTCATTTCTCGGGCCTTGAATACCTCATCCTCATGTGCAGCAGGAAGGAGTGACGTTGGCTTTCCTATAAACTTATCATATGATTGTTTTTTTTTCGGATCATTTAAAACCCCATAAGCTTCAGAAAGGTGTTTCATACTTGCTTCCGCCATGTCTCTTTCACCTTGAGTTGAGGCTCTTCCTAGCCTTATCTCAAGTCTGTCCGGATGCAAATCCAGGGCTTTTTTCCTATACGCCCGTTTTATATCCTCAGATGATGGATTATCATTATGATCTAACCCCAGAACCTGATAATAGGTCTCCGCGTATATGGGTATACTAATTAACCATAAGGCCAAAAGAAATAAACATTTAATAAATCGACCTTTCATAAGTAATTTTTCGGAAAAAAATCCTTTTTTCTTGATTTTTTCTCAAGTATTTTTTTTAATGACCCAGATTTATGCTCATCTAAGCCCTGAGAACATTTAGCTGGTGTTACTCAAATTCTGGACTTTGGTGGTACTGATAAAAAAAGTGTCACTGTTTTTTGGGGAATTCCAATAAATCGTTTGAAAGCGTTTTGTTCACAATCATTCTTATTCTTGCCATCTTGTAAAATAATAGGCTTTGGGCATAGACTAAACACCTCGTTACAATCAGGATGGATCAAGCTCGCGCCAGCATATTATGCCCCAATTTTACCGGTTTCCGATCTTCGTTCTCTTTGCCATTATTCTATTCCAGTGGAATTCCTCGCTTAGTTGGTAATAGTCCCTCCTCTGCTGCTCGAATTAGTTTTGGTCTCATAGGAAACCAGGTTACTCCTTCATCCACACTAAATTCCATCCCATTTTGGACATCAGTTGCTGATAGATTTGAATCGCGAATAATATGGCCATGCCATTCAAAGGCCGTAGCAGCACGATAATGCTCTTTATCCAGTCGAACCCGCACTACCGCTTTCTTACCAGCGATTGGAAAATTTAAACCAAGATGAGTTGACAAATGCAACCCAGGCACACCACTGCTTTCGGCAGTCTGAAGCAAGTTCGGAATCCAGCCTTTTATGGAAATTTCCTCAAGTTTACTAGCATCTAAAATATGATAGCCCCATGCATTCGTAGCAATAAACTCCTCAACTTGCTTGGGGGGATGTATAAATCGATGTTGATGAAATTTACCATCTTGATAGATTTCCATTGCCTGCTGATCGGAAGTGGGTGCTAATTCCACTAACTGAGGCTCCACTTGATTCTGCCAACGTTTTTGAGAGTCAGATAGGTATTTTTTTGTTACTTCTTTTTGCCAAACAGAATTCTTGGCGTCGTCAAGGTATGATTCGAATTTGAGTGGATCTTGACCATCCCAGCGTGGTAAAACAGGAAAAATACAGTCATCTTGCCCAGAAGCAGCTACCCATGTTTTTCCGTCCTCACTTGCATAGTATCTAATTCGTCCAATTTGTGCCTGTGTAGCCTGTGACTCAATAACTTGATTTACAAAATTCTTCCCTGGAAAGGCCGGTTTGGGAATATATCGAAACTTAACTTCATTCTCCCATTCATGTAGCATTTTCTTTGCTTCTACCGCAGAATCAACTTTCCAATTCGATTCAAGTTTCCGACTTAATGCCCAAACTCGAAATTGTGGATTTTTGCCTATCATATCTCCTGCCAAAATGACAGATGGATCATCCATAAAAGGATTGATTTGTAATTTTGTACAAACACCATACAATGCCCCACGAATTTGATCTACGCCATCGCTACTATCGGCTGATCTTCCATTCATCAATCCAGTCTTAAAAATTTCTTGTGCAAATTTGAAGTCATAGGTTTCCACAACAGCTGCTTTGTATATGGCATTGCTATTCATTAGTGAATTATGAATTCTCATAATTTCAGCGTCCGGAATCCGGAACAAATTAGCTATATCGTCGATCCCAAAAATCAAATTTTTTCTAACCTGATCAAGGTGGTTTACCCAAGCAATTGAAGTATCTGAAAACGGAGATACTAAATTCGCCTCCCATTCATTTAACATTTTTTTTGCTTGTACCGCAGGATTAACATTCCAATTCGATTCAATTTTCCGATTTAGGCTCCAAGTTCGAAACTGTTGATTATTTTTCAACATGTTTCCTACCTGAATGATAGATGGATCAGTAGCATCAAAAGGATTAATTTGTAATTTTGTACAAACACCAAACAATGCCAAACGAATTTGATCTACGCCATCGCTACTATCGGCTGATCTTCCATTCATCAATCCAGTCGTAAAAATTTCTTGTGCAAATTTGAAGTCATGGGTTTCCACAACAGCTGCTTTGTATATGGCATTGCTATTCATTAGTGAATTATGAACTCTCATAATTTCGGCGTCTGGAATGTGAAAGATATCCAGAAAATTTTTAATATGCCAGTTCTCGACTTCAGACATTTGAATGAGATAATTGATCCACGCTAAAGAATTTTTTTCGGTAGTGGTTAAATTTAAAATTGATTGAAGACAGCCCTGAAATGTAGCACTCGCCATTCCATCCTTAACAAGTTGAAAAGATGAGATTATAAAGAATATAATAATAAACCTTTTCATCTTTATTTTTCGGAATTCTATCGAATATATTTATAGTATAATTCCAGTTATGGAGGATGGCCCGGCTTGTTGGCACTACGGGGCCTCCCTTGTCATCTAAAGTAGTTGCCTTACCCGATTATCCGTAACACAAATCAAGTTTTTACCTGACTTATTTACTTGGTAGTATCCAATCGTGTGTTTCTATCCCGGAATCCAGGAGCAGCTAATTTTTTAGTCTCTTACCGAAAAATTTCAGACCCCACACACGCAACCACTTTTTCACCTGACAAAGTTTTCATTTTTTTTTCGAATCATTTTTATTTTTTTTAAAATTTATCCTGCT
>Ga0208373_1003312_pt1 | contig 16006 bp, 11 predicted proteins | sample RifOxyC2_FD_184036 | JGI IMG/M metagenome (GOLD analysis project Ga0208373, IMG submission 184036) | Soil microbial communities from Rifle, Colorado - Rifle Oxygen_injection C2 (SPAdes) | ecosystem: Environmental > Terrestrial > Deep subsurface > Rock core/Sediment | place: Rifle, Colorado...
TAGACTAACGGCAAAGTATTAAAAGATGGTCACCCCGCCCCGATATTACATCGGGGCGGGATAACTCACTGTAACGACCCCGCATTAGCGGTGTCTAACAGTGAGTAAAGGGCGCGTTTATTAGACTAACGGCTAAATATTAAAATAAGCTGACAGACACCCAAAATACTTTCTGGGTAGCATAAATAGAGTTGAGTTCTTATTCAGTGAGTATTAAATTATTGTGCCTTTTGTGTGCCAAATGTGTGTGAATAGCAGCATATTCTTGTTAACTCGAAAATTAGCGCTAACCCTTTAGTGCGATTATGATTATGGGTAATTTAATGAGTGGTGAAAATAGTTTGATAGCATTAGGAAATCGCAGCTCTATCCAACTGAGCTACGGGCGCTTATGTATCGAAAATTATAAGCAACGCGATTTAATGGATTAAGCAGATATGTTAATTAGATAAATCCGCTTAAGCCATTGTCTATTTTCCTTGACGCACTATCCTATATAATTTATTCTGCAAGTTCAACATTTAATATGTAGATTAGATATATGAAGTTTCCGTTGATGTTGGTAACTTTTATGGGGGCTACCATATTTACCGCCCCGATTCAGGCCGATGTCCAGGGCAGTATCTCATCTTATGTCTGGTCCAGCCAGGGTGAATTCACGCTGGATGGGAGCCATCTGGTGGTTCAGAATCAATGGGATATCAACCATCCGGTTGACTCCTTGATGCTTTCAGCCAACACCTATCTTCTGGAGTTAAAATATAATCAGATGCTTTCGCTGGATGTGAACTTTAATAGCGGTTCAATCAATGACCAGAGACGAATATATACGGTCCGTGACAGTAGTGGGTATGTGACGGACCTGAATTATGCGGATGTTACAGGCCGGAGCCGCCTGGCCAGCAGCGGACTATTCTACCGCCTAATGGGTAATGATGACCTGGCTATATCACGGCTGGATATCGGTGCGGGCTATATCGGCTATATTAATTCTGTCGGTTATAATAATGCGAGTATCGTTCTGGATAACACTAATCCGGCTAATAATAACCAGACCTTCAATGAGCGTTGGGATGAATATGATATCTATTATAGCGGGATGGATATCCGGATTAAGGATGAACTCTATCTGACTTCGTTTTTATCGTTTAATGTCATGGGCGGTTACGCGCCCAAGGTATCAGTCCGGTATCATTATACCAAATTCCCGGACCGGCCCGTGTCACAACAGCAGAAACAGACCATTGATGCAGAGGGTTATGGGTTCCATTATGAAGCATTTCTTAACTACTATTTAACTGAACACGTTTCCACTATGATTGGTTACAAGTATCTGTTGCTCAAGGTTACGGGCAAGAGCTACGACAATTTCTATCCTTTCTGGGCTGGCTCAGAGCATAACTTGAAGAACGAGATGGACGGGTATATCCTGGGCGTGGCGTATCATTTCTAAACTGTTAAATATAAACAATGCTATTTAACAGATTAAACTAATTATCAAGTTGTCGGCTAATTTTACAGCACCGGCAGATATTTTTCCAATTCATAAGAGGTTACCTGGACTCGGTAGCGTTCCCATTCAATCCTCTTATTCTGGACAAAGTGTTCAAAAACGTGTTGACCCAGCGCCTGCTTGACCAGCGCGCTCTTTTCGGTTAACTGGATGGCCTCAAACAAACTGCCGGGCAGCGAGTTGATACCGCGCCGGGTGCGTTCTTGCTCACTCATTTCATAGACGTTATCTTCAACCGGTTCAGGCGGCGTAAGTTTTTCCTCAACACCGGCCAAGCCGGCGGCCAACAACACAGAAAATGTTAGATAGGGGTTGGCGGCCGGGTCCGGTGAGCGAAACTCAATCCGGGTGGCTTTTTCTTTGCCCGGTTTATACATTGGCACGCGAATCAGGTCTGAGCGGTTTCTTTGCGCCCAAGAGAGATATACCGGCGCTTCGTAGCCTGGTATTAGACGTTTGTAGGAATTGACCCACTGATTGGTGACCGAAGTGAATTCCGGCGCGTATTTCAATAGGCCGGCAATAAAACTCTTGGCCATCTGGGAGAGATGGTATTTATCTTTGGGATCAAAGAAGGAATTCCGGTTGCCCTTGAAGAGTGACATATGGACGTGCATACCGGAGCCGTTTATGCCGAAGATGGGTTTGGGCATAAAGGTGGCATAGAGACCGTTCTTCTGGGCCACCTCTTTGACAATCAGGCGGTATGTCATGACTGTATCAGCCATGGTCATAGCATCGGTATAGCGCAGGTCTATTTCGTGCTGCGACGGAGCCACCTCGTGGTGGGCGTATTCAACGGGGATGCCCATTGATTGCAGGGCGACAATGGTCTCGCGGCGCAGATCAATGGCTTCGTCCCGGGGCATCAGGTCAAAATAGCCGCCTTCGTCCAGCCGTTCGGTTGATTTATCTGATTTGAAATAGAAGAATTCCAGTTCCGGCCCGACATTAAGAATAAGTCCGAGTTTAGCGGCATGGGCCAGGTTGGTCTTGAGGACGTGGCGCGGGTCGCCGACAAAGGGCGTGCCGTCCGGCATCCGGATATCGGCAAACATCCGGGCAGTGGCGTCGTTTTCTTTGCGCCAGCTGACGATTCTGAATGTTCGGGGGTCTGGCATAGCTATCATATCGCTTTCGTCTATCCGAGTAAATCCCTCGATGGACGAGCCGTCAAAGCCCATGCCTTCGCTGAATGCGCCCTCGAGTTCGTCGCGGGTGATAGTGAATGATTTGAGATATCCCAGGATGTCGGTAAACCAGAGATTAATGAATTTGATGTTGTGTTTGTCAACCTGAGCAATGACTGATTTGACTATTCCGGCGCGGGCCTTATCCGGTTCGGTTGCTTTGTTGCGGGTAGTGATACGTGTTTTGGTGGATAATAGTATTTTTTTCATATAGTTTTCTTCTTTGTCGGAGTTGAGTAGGTTAATGGGATAATTATCTAACAAATATATGTCATGCTGTCAATATTTGGTCAGATAAATACAATTTTTGTACGCGAATTAAGCAGATATGGCTGATTAAACTGATATATGAGTTCATTAGTTTACTCTATCGCGCTAAGGCGATAATTTTTCAGCGCGGGTTCGTTGAATAATCGGTGGGTTATCCAGCGTGAATACGTTTTTTATCCGATTCAGCAGTTCAAAGGTGTCCTCGTGGGTAGTATCAGCATAGAGAATGAAGTGGTGGATTAGTTTATTCCCGGATACGCCGAATGAGATGGAAATATTAGAATCGTCAGGCGTAGTTTTAAAGTAGTGGGCAACCGATTTTTCAGGGGTGATGGATGCGATAGTTAACCCTTTGACTATTTTCTGGGCCAGCCAAAAAGAGTCGTTGAAAGATATGCTTGATGGTTGGGTGGGTGATATTTTTCCTTTGTTATAGTTGGACGAGAGATATTCTGCGCCTGAAAATGTGGATATCCGGTTCTTAAGTGCTGCCATGATATAGGATTGCGGAATCAGATACGAGTTATGGAATTCATTGATACGGCTGTCCGTGAACACCTCGCAGATAGGTAGGTTTTCGTAGAAATTAAAAAAGTATCCATCGCCATTGTTGGAATAGGCGTGGAATTTGGCCAGGAGCGGGCCATTGGCTTGGTTTTGTAGAGATAAACCGTTAGCTGTGCCAACGCCCGGGATGGCTCCAAAACCTTGTTTTTTGCCTTCTAATAAATTCAGGTGTGTGAAGAATCCAGTAGAAAAATCCCGGACCACCCAGGAATTAATAAAAGATAAGTTCGGCATATTATTTTTGGCAGGCGATGAAGTTTTGACCTTGAGCCGGTCGTTTTTCAGCCAGTAACCTTTTTGGTCCGTACCGGATGTGGATAGTCCACCGTAGGGGTATTCCACGCTGTATCTGGGCGCCTGGCTTTTGGTAGTATCAAAATACACGTAGAAGTATTTAGTGGTCTTTGCCTCAATGGGTTTGCGGATTATCCATGCCATGTTGACTTTGGCATTGAACCTTTCGTCAAAATGCCCGGTTTTATCCAGCTGATAAGGGACTTCGGCAACAGGTGTGCCTTCCTTGGAGTATTCTATGACACGGACAGATTGGGGGGCAAGTTCCGTATGGACTATGTCAGATGAAGAGACGCCTGATTCCTTTAATAATTCGGTAAAGTTGAGTTTTATTTCCACCGGATAGGTAAAAGCTTCTTGGCCGAGGGCCGGCCGGGCCGCGGTGTTTTCCATAGTAATCAGTACGCGATAGTTCAGGCGCCTGTCCCACCAGGTGAATGTTTTTCCTATCTCTAAGTTATGTGGCTTGAGTGCAGGGGTTACAAGGCGCTGGGGCAGCTCAGCCAGCGAAATGCCAAGTTCTTTAGGCGCAGGGAAACTACCGTTTACAATGGCTTCTGCTAACTGCTTCTTTTTATCCTGCCATATGGTCTTAACTATTTCAAATTGTTTAATCTCATTGATATCATATTTTTGAGAGATGAGTTTCTTGTATTCTTCCTCTAAGGCGTCAAGCCCTTTAGAGTTCTTATCAAATAAATCCTCGTAATCCTTTTTAATTGCCTGATAATTAAATGTAGCGGGGGCGTATTCAAATACGTACCTTTTATCATAGTCGGTCTGATATTTAATACTGATTTCTTTAGCGGTCAGGAATCGCTCGGCAAATACCTGCCACTGGCTGGCCGCATAGTGCCATACATCTAACACCTCTTTAGACCTCAGGGATTTTTTCTGCAGGGACGCTATTTTCTTCTGCGCTTCTTTCGAGAGTGATTTTATTTGCTGTAGAGAACCATAGAAGTTAGAGGTATTAAGATGAATCTCGCTCTTGAACGGGTCTGCGAATATATATTCAGAAAGGTTATTCACTTTTATTAGTTGGTTGCAGGACGATAAGAGATCGGCGCTTTCCGCGGCTTCGTTGCCGTTGATACCGAATAAGGAATGGGTTAGGCTAGAATTGAATTTATCTGCGTCTGCCCGGTCCGGTATCCAGCCGTATTCGGCTGTAAAGGCCATCGGCTCGATTATGGTTTCGGTAAAGGTCGTGGTTTTATCCGAGGTGCCGCAGAGCATCAGACCCATTAGATGCTGGTTATTATCTAAGTGTCTTAATCCGGCCTGGCTGGCTGTATAGATGGTTTTATGGGCGGCCGAGATATCAGGTAAGATATCACCAGTAATAGATATCCGTGGGCAGATAATTTGTTCCAGGCCTTCTTTTCTGAATGATTCTATTTGTTCAAAATAACCGCCGATAGTTAGATTATTATCCGGCTCGAGTGTATTTATTACGATGGTGGTTTTTGGTATCTTGGATAGAAATCGTTGTTCTTTGAGCACTGCATCAGTCCAGCCGAGTGGTTTCTTATTGAGATGCCCGCATCTGGCTTTATCCGGACAGGTATGTTGCGAATTACCTGGTTTTATCATTGAAATATTGCTTGTCAGGTTTATCTGGTATGCCGATGCTTCTTTGGTTATCTCGGCGATTTGTTCAATAGTCAAAAAAGATGTTTGCAGAGCCAGGATATTCATCTTGTAGTAAGATAATAAATGAATTAGGTTCTTGAGGTAATCCAGTTTGATTCCTTCGTTGATGTTTAGCTGTATCCCGCGGTAATCAAAGAGTGGCCAGTCGTTAATCTGGACCGGCGGCAGGAATATCTGGTTGGCCGTGTCTTTGGTTAGCAGTTGTCTAAATGTCTGGGCCGCATAAAATAATCCTTGGGATGTGTTGGATAGAAGGAGTATCTTACCCGGTCCCTTCCAGTCAGGCGTAACATAGACATTGTAGCCCTGCGGGTGCAAATCCGGATTAAGCGCAATGGCTTTTTGGGTGGCGATGGCATCAATCTTTTTGTCGCGTTTGGGGATGCCCAGGATAATAGATTTTTCTCTAGAATCTAGCGCCTTGTCATCAGCCAGCAAGGATATTTTCAATCCCCATATTTCATTAAGGTCTTTGATAATCAGTTCGGCGGCCAAGCGGGTAGTTTCGTCAGCCGTGCTTTCCATAACGACGGTCCATTCATTATCCAGGACGCAGGGCGGTGATTTGGAAGAGGCAATAACCTGGCGTGGCTGGGGGATTACATTGATACTCAAAGTATTAGAGAGTATGGAAGCGGAGATGTCCGGATTAAATATGCATAGCAGTAAAAATATTACACCACAAAGGTACCAATGACACAAGTAATCAAAGCGGATAAATGTATTAGATGAAAGCTTTGTGTCTTTGTGGTAAAAAGGACCTTTTTTCATTTGTATTACTGCGCCATCACGCTTATTTGGAAAATAGGCAGGAGCATGCTCAGGACGATAAAACCCACGACCATACCCATAACGAGTATCAGAATCGGCTCTAGTAGAGAGAGCCCGATTTTGATGGACTCGCCGATTTCCCTTTCGTAGAATGACGATACTTCAAGGAGTACTTCGTCCAGCCGTCCGCCTTCCTCGCCCACCCGAATCATATTAGTCATAAACGGGAAGAAATGCGGGCTGTTTTGGAGACCCTTGGACATGGAACCACCTAGCCTAAGGTCATTAGATACCTTAATGAGGTCATCTTTTATTACATCATTTGAAAGCGTCGGGATAACGATTTCCAGCGAGGCCAGGATTGGGATTCCATTAGTGAGCAAGAGCGATAGCGAACTGGCTAATTTGGCTGATTCGGTCTTTTTGATGAATTTACCGATGAAGGGTAGGGTGAGTTTCATTCGGTCCAGGGCTTTACGTTCTATGAGCGTCACGCCTTTGGTTAATATTAATAGGAACACAATGCCGCCTAGGAATAGATACCAATAATCAGTGACGCTGTTACTAACCATCAGTAAAATCTGGGTGGGCAATGGTAAATCTACTTTTAAGGTGACAAAGACTTTCTGGATTTGTGGGATGACTACGGTCATGAGAAAGATAATAGAGCCCAAGCCGACTAGTGTTACGATGATTGGGTAGGCTAGGGCTGAACGTATCTGTGATTTTATCTGTTCTACTTTCTCTCGGTGTTCAGCCACCCGGCGTAGAATAATATCTAGGGCACCGCTGTCCTCACCGGCTTTTATCATGGCTGTGTAAAGCTGGTTGAATATTTTGGGGTATTTGCTCATAGCTGAAGAGAGCATATCGCCGTGCTTGACACTTTGGGCAATGTCGGCAATTATATTCTTAAAATGCTTGTTTTCGGTTTGCTCGGTAATGATAAACAATGCCGAAAGTAAAGGTAGACCTGATTTAATGAGGGATGACAATTGGTAGGTAAAGACATTTAGGTCCCGGACCGTTATTTTGCTAAACCAGGAATTTACCGTGATGGATTTATCCTTGACCTCACCGATGAGTTCAATATGGATTGGAAAAAGGCCTTGGTTAGTCAACTTACTGGCGATTTCCTGAGGGCTTTCGCCCTCCATAACACCATTTATGAAATTACTCGGTCCCTTCTTGGCTTTGTAATTGAATAAAGGCATATAGATTACGTTCCTAAATTAAATAATCGGGTCGGTATTTATTCGTTATTTTTTATTTCTAGTTGGTATTATAATATATCATATAGGCGTATGAATGCCAATAAATGTAGCGATATTTTACCTCATGGTCACTGTGAAGGTTGGATGTCAGTTGCAGTTTGGCCAGAGTTAGAGCAATAATAATGATCTGATGAATAGCCGTGGTTGGATAGGCGGTGTGGTTAAAAGATAAATATGTAAAGCTACTGGTATGGGATGGTTATTCATTGTCCAAGTGCAGAAGGCACTAATGGGACGCAGATTGTTCGCGCGCATCTGCGTCCCATTTTAGTTTATGGTCAAGCCGGCTTAACTTTTGGGCGTTTTTTTATTTGAGTCGACGCTTAAGAATGAGGCCATTTTCTTAAGGTTTTCTTCCATGGTAGTCCAATACTGTTCTTGGCCTTGTTTGGCTTTATTCATCCAGTCAGACATTAGTTTTTGGCCTTCTTCCTGTGCCACGACACCCTGTTTGATCATGGTGTCCATTGATTTTTCGTACATCTCCGCAGATGCTTTCATGGTTTTCATAGTGGCTTCGGTATAATCCTTGGCCATATTAAAGAATGTCTGCGCCATTTTTTGGGTGTCGAACATGTCAACGATTTGATGCATCATATTTATTCCTTTTCTTTGTTTTGATGGTTTTTATTGCCGGTTTTTTTACATTCCAACGTACTGTCGCGTGGTATTATTTTGTCACCTCCTTTTTTTTGCTGGACAGTATTCCATTAATAGTAAAATGAGATTAACATATCAGTTAGTTTTTGTCAAGAATAAAATTGGCATTTTACCCCATTTTATAAGCCAAGGCAGGTTTAGTCTACACGACGCTGAGGATGCGAAGTATGGATGAGTATCTATCTAGTTTGGCACCGTGCGTTTTTGCCCGTGGTTTATTTGACCGTGATGGTCTTAATACGGCTGATGTCCCGAAAATGCCCTGGAGCATCGGCCGTCCATCTAATTCGATGGCGTTTGTAGTGGTCAGTACCGAAATAATCTGTCTGTTTTTCTGATGACCCGGGCTGGGAGTAAATCAAGGCTTTTACCATGTATCAATTGGCACTGGAATCGGTTCAGGTAATGCTTGATTTGACCGGGTGGATGGAGTTGGATGTGGTACAGACCGATGATTTCCTTGCGGGTTCAGCAGAGGATTTGCTCGGGTTTTTATTATAGTCAATAATATCACCGGTTTTGATATTGGCAACGGGGGATTGCGTCGGCCTAATACATTTTCGTGCTTAAGGATGTTATTTTATTGTGTATATTGGTGACAATGGTTTGAATCTCTTCGGAGTTTTTGATTTTATCGTCTATAACATTAAGTTTATCCAGGAGCAAGGAGAATGTATCTATAAGTCCTGTCAGGTCCTGGCTTTCTTTGAGGAAGTGTTTGGTGGGTTGGCGGTAAAACAGGCCCATTCGGTAATAGTATTCCAGTTCATTTTTTAGGGTTGAGCATAGTTTGATGGATTCACTGCGATTCTTCTGCCAGGATAGTTTGGCAGTTTCTGACACAGCCGTTTCAAGGCTAAGCAGGCAGTTTTGGTCAATATATTCCATCAGGGAAAGGGTATCTTGGAATATTTTAGAGATAATCTCTTCTTCCATAATAGACAGGGTATTGTTCCTATTATCAGCCGGGTTTAATAGCCCTGGGCCAGTCGGATAGTATGAGATTTTCCTGGGCGAGCCAAGTAGTTGAGCGCGGTATTGGGCATATCTTTCATACAGGCAGGCAGATAGATACGAGATTTGTTCCTGGACTGTAATGAAATTGCTTAGAGACGGTCGGGCCTGCAGGGAATCAGAAAGTATTTCCAATTTCCGGGTGTAGTCGGGTTCCCATTCACGCCATTTTTTTATGGCGAGCGCTAGCACTTCTTCCGGACTGTTGTAGATGCCCAGCGTTTGCTGGATACTTCGTTCCCATCCGGTCTTTCTTTGTTTGATGTCCTCGATATTATCGATAGAATCCTTTAATTCCCGGTCAAGATTCCAGATTTCCGTAATCGCCTGGTAGAGTGAATGAATTTCCTGTTGGCGCTGTTTACAAGCCAGCAAAGAAGCGATGCTGAAATAGCGGCAGCTGATTATTTTTGCTTCAGTGCCGACTTCAATTTTATACGCCTCGGCCCAAAAAGGTATTTCTATCACTGGCTTTATTGCATAGTTCCATTCGCCAGATTGGTCAATGATAGTCCGGTAGGTGTTAAGCAATTCAAACCTGTTGTTGGCGAAGGAACTTATCTTGTTAAATAGAGCGATTCTTATGATGGTGCCAGCCGGCAGGTTGCTTTTACCTGAGATGGTTATGGGTAAATCTATTTCCGCATCATTTAGGAATATGGCAGATGGTGATTCGATTGATATTGATTCGCTTTTCTCAGCCCAGAGCGGCATGGTAGTAAGAGCCAGGCATAAACCGGCCTGCCAAAACAATCGTAAAACCGGGCCGGCTGCCAGGAAAGAGTCGTTATTTATTGTACTCATTTAACATACGGCTTAATTTTCTATAACAAACTGCTCCATTATTTCCGGTTCATCTCGGAAGATAATCAGGTTGACATCATCCAGGAATGGGGATTCTAGTAACGGTTTATTGAGATTCTTTATATCCGAGCCAACTCCTTCGGTTGAAAAAATAATCCGGTACTTAAATGATAAATCCCCATTCTTGTCCATAGGTATTTCCGCAATCGTGCCTGGTTTGTCATAGAGCGATGAAACAGGGGTTTCCGAATTATTAAGTAACTGAAACAAGACATTTCGTGATTCCTTATCCCAGTTGGGTGGATAGTAAACGGTCCAGGTGGGGATTATTTTAGATTTGAAGCCGTCTGATGTTTTTACCGTGACGGCCCCTGATGTAAAAAGTCCCTGGTTTTTATAGTATCTGCCGTTGGCAAATTCTTCCTTAAACGACGCTTTGGCATTGCCAACGGCATCTGGTAATCTAATAGCTAATTCGTCGATGGTAAAGTCACCCGAGAAGTTCCAGAAGGCGCTGTCAATGCTTTCGCCCAGGCGGATGGAATTGTCGGATGCGAAGTCAATCTGCTGGATAATCTCAGGCGGGAATAGTTCAGGCTGTCGGTAGATGTATTTTGCCTGCGAGTCATCGCCATTGAGACAGAAGGTATAAACGTCTGATGGATAGACCTTTATTTCGGATACTTCGCCGGTATTCAAACAGTGTCTGCAGTAGTCTTTAAGTAGCCATGTTGTTTCCTTTACGGTAGAATTAGTGGCTTCATTAGTTGGCTGCATACAGGCTGGGCATGGCTTAGATATCCTGTTTGATTTGGGATGCGTATCCCAGGCAATGCCGATATGGAGCCAGCGGTGATGGCTGTCATTCACCGGGTCGCTATTGGCAAAGACGTATTTCTGGGGTTGGTTGCCCAAACTTTCATCTATTTCCCAAAACCAGAGATATTTACCGGTTGGTGTGGTTCTGAGCGAGTAGGCCAATTGATCTGTCTCCGGTTTGTAGGGATATGCTCTTGGGAATGCCATTAGGGAGAATATATGTTGGGAAGTTTGGTAATTATATTTTGGGTGGGGCGGGTTATTGCTGGCTTTGTTTATGGTGAAAATAGTGTGAGGTTTGACCGAGGTCTGATAGTAATTTGGTTTTATCCATAATGAAATCGCGCCCCGGAATTGTTTTTTGCCGTAAAGCCGTTCGCCTGCAATTCCGTCCACAATATTATTTTCCGATTCATAAGCCGGATAACTACCTGAATCAGAATAGACGCCATCCGGATAGAGGACTCCTCCGTCAAATAGCGAGCCGACCTTGGTGTTGTTCCCTTCAATTTCCAGCGGTTGTGCATTACCGTTTGACTGGCTGGCTTTTAGGGTTTTGTTAAAATGGTGCGTAAAAGTGGATGTTTTGTCAGGTCGGGTTTCTATGCTAGTTAGGGCAATCTGGCCATCTTCATAACAACCTTTGGGGAGTTTGTCTATGTCCGGTTGCGGGTAGGTTTGGAGTGTATACGTTTCCTGTTTGGGCTGATTGTTTATATGTCCGCGGCTGAAATCGGACTGGGCCGTTTCGCTATAAATTTCATAGACTTTCACTACGCCGCGGGTTAGGTAGTCCGCTTCTAGGAGCATTCCACCTGAAATAGATGGCCGGAAGACCATGCCCCTTGATTCAATCTCAAAATAGCCGCGCGGTGTGAAGCAGAATTCCGTTGTATAGGTTATCAGATCGGATTTATCTAGCGAGCGGTAGACAACCCGGTCGGGATTGAATTTATTCATGAGCGTATTGGGATTGGCGTTGGCTTTTATCAGGTCGGCTCGGGCCCGGGCCAGTTCGTACCCTTCAGGAGTGGAGATGTCGCCGAAGAATTCTTCCTGGACCAGGTTATCGCAGAAGTTGTTAAAGGCTTGCCATTCCAGAAATGGGTAGCGGTTTCTTTCTTCTATGATTCTTTCGGCGAGGTTTTCTATCAGGCGGATATTTTCAGATATCTTCAGATCAATGGACTTAAGTTTGCCGATGCTCAAGCCGGGTGGCTCTATTCGCCCCAGCGGTTTATCAAGTTCATTAGAAAAAACCTCTTTGATATGCCCAGATTTTTCTATTTCTTCATCGCTTAGGCCTTGATGGAGATAGATGCCTTTCAGGTTTAACAGCGCGGCCATCAGCACCGGTTTACTGGCTGTATTTATGTTTATTGGATGGCGTTCCTCTCGTATCAAATCGTCGGGTGTAATCTGTCTCCAGGAAAATATCTGGGCTCCTTCTTTTAGCCTGTGTTGGGGCGGTTTGATTACTTTGTTGTCAGGCTGTCCGTAGATAGTTACGTAATGTTTTATTTTTTCATAAACGGGTCCAGGCAGGATGGTTGCCAGTTCTTCCTTGACCGTGAATATGCCAGATGGCATTTCAGGTCTTTTCTTAAATATATAATCGCCTACTGCGCCGCCCGGGATATCAGATGAAATGCGAAGAATTACGCCGAGATTATTTAGCAGGCATCTGGTGCCCTCATCGTTTCCGTTGAGATAAATCTGGCTGTGGCAGTCCGTAATTTTTAGGGTATAGATATCCTTGCCGTCCGGGTAAGTTTGGGTAAGTTCGCCTGAATAGCCCATACGTAAGCCGTCTGATGAGCGGATGAATAACGGCATATTGGTGCCTGGGTCGGCCAGCATAAATGATGGCCGGAGCGCTTTTTTGAGAAGGCAGGTTTCTACGTCAAGGGCGTTGTTATTATTCTGGTCTTCACCCCGGTTTAATAAGCCGTTAGCGTTTAGGTCTTCACCGTAATAATACCAGCCGTGTGTAGCTTCACCGGAAGCGCCGGGTTTGTTTGTGATGTCGTTAAAGTTAAGGGACTTCAATTGGTCAGCCGCGTTTGTTATGCCCTGATGGGCCAGCATCTTGGCGCGCACCTTGTCCAGATGGCAGTGGGTCAACTCTATCTGTATTTGATTGTAGGCGCTCAGGGCTATGCCAATTAATACAATAATGGCGCAGATAACCAGGAGCGCTGCGACTGTCACATTACCTCGATTATTCATAAGGTGAATAATTAATCTGCTGATACAGTTTGCAAGGTTCCAGACAGGCGGCTGTATAGCCCGCCTTTTTTAATGAGTTCTTCATGCCGGCCTTCTTCCACGATTCGTCCTTCTTCCAGCACAATAATTCGGTCGGAGTGCTGAACCGTAGAGAGCCGGTGGGCGATGATAAGCGTGGTCCGGTTTTTCATCAGGTTATTGATGGCCGCCTGGACTATCTTTTCGCTGGTCGAATCCAGGGCTGAAGTAGCTTCATCCAGGAGCAATATTTTCGGATTCTTAAGCAGGGCCCGGGCAATGGCCAGGCGTTGCCTTTCGCCGCCTGAGAGTTTCGCGCCGCGCTCGCCGATGATGGTTTCATAACCCTGGGGCAGTTTCTCGATAAAATCGGCGATATAAGCGGCCCGGGATGCTTCTTTTATTTCATCCAGGTTGGCTTCGGGTTTGCCGTAGCTGATGTTGTTACGGATGGTATCGTTAAATAAAAATGTTTCCTGGCTGACAATGGCAATATGTTTTAGGATTGAACTTCTCTTGATTTTATTCAGTTTTAATCCGTCTATTTCAATACTGCCTTCGGTTGGCTCATAAAAACGGCAGAGTAAATCCAGCAGGGTAGATTTGCCTGAGCCGGTCGGGCCGACAATGGCAATAGTTTCTCCGGCTTTGACCGAGAGGTTAATCTGGTTTAGTGCCGGCTTACGGGTGGCGTCAGCCGAATCTTGATTATAGGTAAATGAGAGATTGTTGAAACTGATTTCCCGCCTAAAGTCGGCCAGCCCAATGGAATCCGGCGCGTCGACAATATCTGGTTTTTGATTCATCAGTTCAAACACCCGTTCGGCTCCGCCAAATGACTCCTGCAAGGCGTTATAACTGCTGGTCAGCACTCGAATCGGCTTAAGACAGGTCGCCAAATAGAGAGAGAAAGTAAGGGCCAGCGGTATATCCAGGCGTCCATTCTTTATCAGATAGACCGCGCCGAAGAGAACACATAGAACTATTACAGTGCCGATAAATTCTATTAGACTCATGCCCAATGCCTTGACCCGTACGATGCTCAATGATTTCCTTCTGAATGCCTCGTTTTCTTTCGCCAGTTCCCTGATTTCAGCATGCTCCATCTGGAAAGATTTGACAATCCGGATGCCAGAGAACATTTGGTGCATTGACTCGGTCACATCGCCCAATTTAGCCAAGCTGGTCTTGCGCGCTTTCCTGATGCGTTTTCCTAAAAATAGTACCGGTAGCGCTATGAATGGTATTAAAACTAATACAATCAATGTTAATTGCCAATCCAGAATGAACATGAATACAAAGGCCATTAATATCATCAATGGCTGTTGGATGATATCGCCGAAGAGAAAGTTAACGGAGCTTTGGATGATACTGATGTCGTTGGTCATGCGGGAGAGCAGGTCGCCGGTTTTTTTATCATTGAAGAAGCGCAGAGACATGGTCAGCAAATGGGCGCATAAGCGGTTTCGGATATCAACCACCACCTTCAAGGTGACAAATCCCTGTAAGTAATCTTTGATATAGTTTAAGGCGGCAGTTAATAAGCCTAAGATTAATATAACCCATCCGATATTAAAGATTGATTGCCGGATGGTGGCTCCCCGAACCCATTCCTCCAATAGGACCATTATTTTTTGGCCTAATTCTCCGCCGATATTGGGAATCTGGCTGACCGGGGTGCCCATGGTATAGGAGCCGGTCAGGGCTTGGCAATATTTAATAAATGGATATATAAGCAGCCATCGGCCCTGGGAAATAAACGCATAAAGAAATATTAATACGGTCGCCAGTATGATTAAGCTCAGATAGCGCCGGGCATATTGGAATAGCTGTGACGCCAACTGCATAAAAGACGATTTCATAATGGATTAATTTAGCACTTCAAGTGATAAAGTCAAGTAAACCCAGTTAGAAAGTATCATAGTGCCATAATCAGACTAAGAGCATGGTTGTTGCCATTATTATTGGGCTTTCTAACGGGGTAAATACTTGCAGGCAATAGAATATATGCTAATCTATATTATTCATAGGGCGCTCAAAATGATAACAAAGCGTCTGGGATGTTTATGCCTATACAAATAAAGTGGCCCAGCACATAACCTTCAACTTGGGTAGCCCAAAGCAGAGGTTATGTGCTGGATTGCCCGCACGATAGAACAATTATCGGGCGGTCTTTTGCAGAATTCTATGGAAACTTGTGAATAATGGGCTAAAATCCATAATTAATTGAACCGACAGGCCATTTTATTCGTTTATATATATATGAAATGCATCGTTATTACGCCTTTTATTCTGGTGTTTATTATATGCGGGTTAATCTTTGGAAGTGAACCGGCTAAACCGGTCCAATTACCGGATAAGCAGGCAAATGCCAAAGTGTTAGATCCTGAAATACCCGAGGCACAGGTAATTACTATGTCTCAAGGGGAAAAGGTCTATTATAAGAGCGGGATAGTGGAAAAGATAGAGATTGAAGGCGCCATTGCCAATCCGACCATGCCCCTGGAATTCGTGGCCTGCGCGGACGGCGGCAAGGCATACGAATCGCTGGTGGTGCTTAAATGCAAACCATGGAATGTCCAACTGGCTTTGATTCTGGCCGGGCTTAAGGAAGGCGGCGGTCCGAAATCATTCGGAGATGCCACGAAACCAACCGGTGACCTGGTGCTGGTTTATATCTCCTGGGAAAAATCTGCCTCAACGGCAGGCGGGGACAAAAAGACCGTTTCCTACCGGGTGGAGGAATTGCTGATAGACAGCGGCACCAAAAAACCGCTGGATTTGGTGGGCTGGTCGTTCAGCGGCTCGATGTTTGTGGACGAGATGGATTACGATACCGGCAAGCCCACCGGCAAGAAGATATACCTGGCTGATATTGAGAAAAATATCATCGCCTCCTGGCACGACCCGGCCGCGATTCTTAATAT
>Ga0208373_1003314_pt1 | contig 15993 bp, 14 predicted proteins | sample RifOxyC2_FD_184036 | JGI IMG/M metagenome (GOLD analysis project Ga0208373, IMG submission 184036) | Soil microbial communities from Rifle, Colorado - Rifle Oxygen_injection C2 (SPAdes) | ecosystem: Environmental > Terrestrial > Deep subsurface > Rock core/Sediment | place: Rifle, Colorado...
GCGGCTACCGATTGCGGCATGCCGTATTTGGTAGATCGTTGGTTGGGAGGACTTATTACTAACTTTATTGAAATCAAAAAACTTATTAATAAATATTTAAAGATGAGAGAAGAAAAGGCTTCTGGTGAATGGGAAAAATACACAAAGAAAGAGCAGACAAACATGACAAAACAATTAGAAAAGATGGATAAGACTTTGGGCGGTTTAGCTACGCTTACACGTTTGCCAGATATTTTGTTTGTGCCTGCTTTGCAGGGTGAGAAGACTGCTGTCCTAGAAGCCAATCGCATGGGTGTGCCTGTAGTTGGCATTTCGGATACAAATGCGAATCCTAGCAAAGCAAATTATTTTATTCCAGCCAATGATGACGCAGTCAACTCTATTAGACTAGTGGTGAATTTGGTGGCCGAAGCGATTAAGGAAGGAAAGGCGGAGATTATTAAGTTGGCTAAGTAATTAAGTTTTCTAAGTTATCTAAGTTTAGAAGTATGACAATCACAGCTGGGGACATCGCGGCATTGCGCGCGAAGACAGGAGCGGGAATGATGGATTGCAAAAAAGCGCTTGAGGCAGCGGTTGGCAACGCTTCGGCAAGCTCAGCGCAAGCTATAGAGCAGGCGATTGAAAATTTACGTAAAAGCGGAGCGATTAAAGCGGCAAAGCGAGCCGGTAAAATCGCGGCCGAGGGTTTGGTCCTTTCATATATTCACGGTGTTGGTAAAATCGGCGTTTTAGTTGAGGTAAATTGTGAGACAGATTTTGTCGGCAAGACAGACGCTTTCAGGGCTTTGGTAAATGACGTGGCTATGCAAATCGCTGGCGCGAATCCAAAATATCTGTCTCGCGAAGATGTTCCTGCCGAGGAATTGGAAAAAGAAAAATCGCTTTATCGCGAACAGCTTAAAGCCGAGGGCAAGGCCTTCGGCGGAGCTCAGGCCAAGCCGGAAAATATTGTTGAAAAAATACTTGAAGGCAAGATGAGCAAGTATTATTCAGAAGTTTGTTTGTTAGACCAGCCGTTTATTAAAGATGAAGAAAAGACAATTACTCAATTGTTGGTGGAAAAGACAGCCGAGATCGGCGAGAAGATTACTGTGAGAAGGTTTGTTAGATATGAGTTGGGCGAGGGGTTAGAAAAGCGAAAGAATGATTTGAACGCGGAGGTGGCGGAACAGCTTGGTTCATAAAAGCGTGAAAACATTAAACTTGTCCCGAGTAAAATCGAGGGAACATTAAAGCATTAAAACAAAAAATCCGACTTATGGTCGGGTTTTTTTGTCCACCAATTGTTGGGTTTTGTCAAGGCCTTTACCTTTTGTTTAAAAAATAGTAAAATACACACATATGATTTCATTTATACAAGGCAAGATAATAAGTAAAAGCGAGAACAGCATGGTTGTATTAACAGCCGGTTGGGTTGGTTATGAAGTGGCTTTGCAGGCTAATAAGTTAGAGAAGTTAAAAGTGGGGGATGAAGTGGGTTTGCACACGTATTTAGCTGTGCGCGAAAACGCGATGGAGTTGTATGGTTTTGAAAATGAGACGGACAAAGAATTGTTTTTGAATTTTTTAAGTGTGTCGGGAATTGGACCAAAAACCGCCATGCATTTGTTGTCGCTCGGCACTGTTGACGAAATTTCCAACGCCATCGGTCGCGGCGATGTGGCGTATTTAACGAATGTAAGCGGGATTGGGAAGAAGACGGCGGAACGAATAGTGGTTGAGTTAAAAGAAAAGATTAAAAGATTAAAAGATTATAAGATTACAGGCGGAGATTCTTTTGGTGGTGTGTTGGGTGATGTGGTGCAGGCGTTGATAGGGCTTGGGTATTCTGCAGAAGAGGTGCGCGAGACAGTGAAAGATTTGAAAACCGAATGCAAAGACGCGGGGAAGTTGGTCAAAGAGGCGTTGAGGAAATTGGGGAAGTAGTGATATTTTCCCTCTCCTGGCAGGAGAGGGCGAGGGTGAGGTCTGGCTATCCGTCATTGCGAGGAGCGAGGAACAAGCGACGCGGCAATCTAGTCGCGAGAATTGGTTTCTACTTACTTTTCATAACTGAAAAGTAACAAAAGGTTTTGAGGGTGACAAATTCGTTCGCCCTGACCCGACCGAATCTATCCCCGGGTCAGGGCTTCTGCGTTGCTAAATTCATCTTACGTTGCTTAAATGCGTTTGTTGTTGGTAATGTGCAAGCATGCATTGTCCCCCCCAAACCCCCTGCGATTTTGAATTGACGATTTCGACAAACAAAAATCCACCTTTCGGCGGATTTTTTTGTTTTAATGTTTTTATGTTTTAATGCTTTAATGACTTACAACAAAGTCATACTCGCCACCTTATCTCCCTCTTCTTTAAATCGCATTATGCGCACGCCCTGTGTGGCGCGGCCAAGGGTGGAGATAGTGTTTAGTGGGGTGCGGATAACTTGGCCTTTGACAGAAATGGCCATTAAGTCACATTCTTCGGTGTTATTGATGACTGACATACTGATAATTTTGCCGGTTTTTGGCGTGACTGACATTGTCTTAATTCCAGATCCGCCACGGCCTTGGACTTTGTATTCGGCAATATGTGTTCGTTTACCCAAACCGTTTTCAGACACTACCAATAATTCCAATACTTTGCGACTGACTAACTCCGGAGAAATTACGTCCATGCCAACAATTCTGTCTTGGCCTTTCAAGCGCATTCCGCGTACTCCAGACGCTGTGCGGCCCATTGGACGCACATTGCTTTCTTTGAAGCGAATGGCTTGTCCGCCGGAAGTGACTAAAATTATGTCATCTTTTCCACATGACGGACGCACCCATTCTAACATCTCGTCTTCTTTGAGTTTTAGAGCGATTAATCCTGAACGGCGCACGTTGTTAAAGTCCTCCAGTGAGCTCTTTTTAATAGTCCCTTTGTTTGTCACCATTACTAAAAATTTAAATTTATTAATATCTTCCATTGACAAAACAGCGGCTAACTTTTCATTCGGCGCTAGTTGTAAGAAATTAACAATGGCTTGCCCTTTGGAAGTGCGGGTGGCTTGCGGAATATCATAAGCGCGCATTTGAAATACTCGTCCGCGCGAGGTGAAAAATAACATGTTGTCGTGCGTGTTGGTTGAGATGAGCTGATCAACCACATCTTCTTCTTTCGTTGTCACGCCAATCACGCCTTTGCCGCCGCGGCCTTGGGTTTTGAAAGTGTCCGGCGGAATGCGCTTGATATATCCGTCGCGGGTAGTCATGATAATTGTTGGTTCATTAGGAATCAAGTCCTCGGTAGAGAATTCTTTCACTCCATGCGCGACAATCTGCGTTCGGCGGTCTTCGCCGTATTTTTCTTTTACTTCCTTGATTTCTTTTTCAATAATATCCAAAATTTTCTTCGGGCTTTTCAAGATTGTCTCGCACTCGTCAATGAATTTTTTCTTTTCTTTTAATTCATCTTCAATTTTTTGCTGTTCAAGATTGGCTAATTGTTGCAAACGCATTTCTAAAATAGCTGTTGTCTGTCTGTCAGTGAAGTCAAACTTTTTCATCAAGTTTAGTTTGGCCTCTTCTTTGTCTTTAGATTTTCTAATAGTGGCAATTACTAAATCAATTTTATCCAATGCCTTTTTTAGGCCTTCTAAAATATGAGCCCGTTCTTTAGCGCGCATCAGATCAAATTCTGTGCGTCTGCGCACCACTTCCTGTCTATGTTTGATGTGTTCTTCCAGCACTGATTTTAAATTCAACACGCGTGGCTGAAGGCCGTCAATTAAAGCGAGTGTGTTGACGTGAAAAGTTGTTTGCAATTCAGTCATTTTGAACAGCGCGTTCAAGACCTTCTTCGGGTAAGAGTCCTTTTTTAATTCCACAACCACACGAACGCCATCTTTGTTTGACTCGTCGCGCAAGTCCTTTATGCCTTCAATTTTTTTCTCTTGGACTAGTGTCGCAATTTTTTCAACAAGCGTAGATTTGTTAACTTGATATGGGATTTCGGAAATAATGATATTAAATAATCCAGTTTTTGTTTCTTGGATATCTGCTTTGGCGCGCAGAACAATTCCTCCTCGGCCAGTCGCGTATGCCGCCTCAATATCTTTTTTGTTGTAAATAATTCCGCCAGTTGGAAAATCCGGTCCTTTTACAAATTCCATTAGCTCTTCAACGTTTATTTTTGGTTTTTCAATCAGCGCGCAAACGCCATCGCACAATTCTGATAGATTGTGCGGCGGGATATTTGTCGCCATGCCAACCGCGATGCCCATACTGCCATTCAAAAGCAGACAAGGCAGTTTGGAAGGCAAGACGCGTGGTTCACGAGTTGAGCCATCGTAGTTTGGCACAAAGTTGACTGTCTCTTTTTCAATATCAAACAGCATTTCTTCGGCGATTGCTGATAATTTGGCTTCCGTATAACGCATTGCGGCTGGCGGATCACCATCCATGGAACCGAAGTTACCTTGGCCATGCACCATTGTTTCGCGCATAGCAAAGTCCTGGGCCATTCGGGTCATGGAATCATAAATCGCGGCATCTCCATGCGGGTGGTATTTGGCCATCACCTCGCCGACTACATGCGCGGATTTGCGGAACTTGCCGGTGTGTTTCAAGCCAATATTCCACATGGCATACAAAATACGGCGATGCACCGGCTTCAAACCATCTCGTACGTCTGGCAAAGCGCGCGAAACAATCACGCTCATGGCGTAATCAAGATAAGAGGTTTTAATTTCATCAACTATGTTTATCGGTTCAACTCTGCCGATGGACTCAGTTGGTGGAAGATGCTGTTGTACTGGCTTGCTTGGCATAAAAAATACTAATGATATTATTTTTTATTTGTTTTTTTAAGTCATCTAAATTGTTTTCTTGTGCAACAGGTTTATCTGTAGTGGAGATTTTCATAGTTTCTTGCCAGGTTTTTTTGGCAGTTTCTGTAATTCCCTGTACCGGCTTACCATAACCGTTTTTTATATCGCTAAATGTCACTCTGGCGTTTACGATCCACATGGCGAAAACTACGGCCGTCAAAATTATAACGCCCGACCACATAATTTTTCTCTTTCTTTGCATGTCTCCATAGTCATATGACATTATTTTTTTTTCAGGTTGAGTCTCAGGAACTTTGATTGGTTCAATTGTGGCTTGCAGTGAGCTTGCCGAATCTGTTTCATCTTTTTGGTTTTGTAAACGGACATGTTCAAATATCAATCCTGGGATTTTTTCAACTGTCTCTCTGATTTCTGTCCGAACGTGCTTGTTAGCTTTTTGTATTTTAGTTTTTTTGTTTACTTTCTTCATAAAGATTGATTGTCATTACTGTCGGTCACTCTTTCTCCACTACCATAACCAGCGTTCCTTCCTCTGGTAGTGTTTTCTTTTTGATAATCAATTTTTTTTCTGGCTGGACTTTCGCGCCCATTTCTTTTAAAAATTCTTCAACCGGTTTTGCTTTTGGATCATTATCTGATTTGAAAGCCATCGGGATTACTATTTTTGGTTCCAGCGCGTTGGCGACTTTGGCCGCGGCTTCAGCGTCATAGCAAGTATCATTGCCGACTGGGACAAATAAAATATCAACGCCGTTCAAAAGTTCTGTTTGGCGTTCGTTTAATGGTTTTTTTGCCATGCCTAAATGTCCGATGCTCAAGCCCTCGCTATCAATGCGAAACATTAAATTTTCCGGCTCGCTTCCATAAACAGCGGTTATCAAGACACCTTTGACTTCGCACTCACCCGGGGTAGACAAAACAAAAGGATTACCTAATGTGATAGTGTTTTCTTCGCCCCTGGAATACAGGCCAATCTCCGCGCTCAAATTGCGTGGAAATACGCCGGTAGCCGGTTTGTATGGGTCAATAACGACCACGACATCATCCTCTGTTGGTTTAAAAACCAATTTAAAGGCAGTGTTGCCAAGCCATGATATGTGCATATCGAAGTTATAAAGTTTGAAAGTTATAAAGTCCGGAATTGCGTGATTATTATATCATGTTTTGTGGAACGGTGCAAGCTCTTGACAGGGGTTAAAATTGTGTTATAATACGCTGGCTTATTTACCCCTATTGGGGAGCTTAGTCGGGTTTCGTCGCCCGCGAGTTAACTTAATTTTTAATAATATGGTAGACGAGAAAAAAGGCAGTTTTGCCGATCTTTTGAAGGGGTTCTTTTCAACACTGCCAAAAGTTGGTGATTTAGTAAAAGGTAAGGTCGTGGCCATAGATGCCGGCGAAGTGCGTTTGGATATTAGTGGTGTTATCACCGGTGTTGTGCGCGGACAGGAATTATTTTCTGAATCGTGTGAATACGCTGATTTGAAAATTGGCGATGAGGTGGAGGCAACTGTTGTGGAACAGGAAAATGAAAATGGTGAGACAGAATTATCATTCCGCGCCGCTGGACACAAACTGATCTGGCAAAGAATGGCCAAGTATATGGAAGATGGAGTCACAATTCCGGTTAAAGTTGTTTCAGCCAATCGCGGTGGTTTGATGATGCAGGTAGATGCATTGTCTGGTTTTTTGCCAGTTTCGCAATTAAATCCAGATCATTATCCGCGCGTGCCAGGTGGAGACAAAAATCGTATTTTAGAACATTTAAAAAGTTTGTCAGGCCTATCTTTGCAGGTGAAAGTTATTGATGTTTCAGAATCTGACGACAAGTTGATTGTGTCAGAAAAAGCAGTTTGGGAAGATGACCAAAAAGCCGTGCTGGACTCATATAAAGTTGGTAATATAGTTGATGGCGAAGTTAGCGCGTTAACATCTTTCGGCGCCTTCATCAAATTTGGCGAGGGCTTGGAAGGCCTTGTCCACATCTCCGAAATTGTCTGGCAGAGAATCGGCCACCCGCGTGATGTATTGAAAGTCGGGGACAAAGTCAAAGCGCAAATTATTGATATTAACAAATCAAAAATATATTTATCCATCAAACGTTTGGTTGAAGATCCATGGAAAAAAGTCAAAGACAAATTCAAAGCCGGCGATATTGTTGAGGGCGAAATTCACAAGATTGAAGAGTTTGGCATCATGGTTAAGCTTGATGATGAGATTCACGGTCTTGCTCACGTCTCTGAATTATCCGACGGACAAATGTTAGACCTTAAGACATTGCGCGAGAAATTCAAGATTGGCGAAAAATCCAAATTTGAAGTTATTTCCGTTGAGCCATCCGAGCATCGCTTGGGGTTGCGGTTAGAGGGCGTGCAGGGGAGAAAGGTGAAGGTTGCGAAGGATGACCACGTAAAGGCATCTAACGATGCCCACGTGGCAGAGGAAAAGGTTGAGGAGGTTAAGGAAGATGAGAAAAAAGACGGGGAAGAAGCGAAGAAAGAGTAATGGGTGATTGTTCTATTGTTACATTGTTAAACCCGTCCAAAAGGCGGGTTTTTGGTTTCTTTTTTTAACCTCCCCCTTGTAGGGGGAGGTTAGGTGGGGGTCTCCCAATCACTGCTAACCAGTGAACCAGAGACCCCTCCTGTATCCTCCCCTACAAGGGGAGGATTGTTTGTGCCTTGGTTAGATTGACATTTATCGTTATTTTTGATATAATCAACATACATTATTAACAAAAATTTATGTTCAAAATGTTCAAAAGTTTCGGTTTGATATTCATTACCCTGCTTTTAATCGCCGGGGCTTTAAGCTATTCGCCGATTACGAAAACAAAGCCGGAGCAGGTTGGCATTGGTAAGTTGGTTGAGGAGATAAATGGCGAAACAGTAAAAAGCGTTACGGTGCAAGGCGACACTTTGTTTGTCACTCTAAATGATGAAAAAGCCAAACCGCAGGAAGTAAAGAAAGAGCTGGGTCAGTCGTTTTCCGAACTGATGAGCAACTATGGAGTGGCATCGGAAAAATTGCAAAAAGTTGATGTTCAAGTCAAGGATTTGTCCGGATGGAGATATTGGCTTGACATGTTTTTGCCATTTTTATTGCCTTTGATTTTGTTCATCGCGATTATCTATTTTATGACCCGTCAAGTGCAGGGCGCGAATAATAAGGCAATGGGTTTTGGACAAAGCGCGGCTCGGCAAGTGAAAGCAGATGATAAAAATAAAAAGACATTTAAAGATGTGGCTGGAGCAAAAGAAGCCAAAGAAGAGTTGGAGGAAATTGTTGACTTTCTAAAAAATCCAAAAAGATTTACTGACTTGGGCGCGAAAATTCCAAAAGGCGTGTTGTTAATGGGCGCGCCAGGCACTGGCAAGACGCTCATTGCCAAAGCAGTGGCCGGAGAAGCCAATGTGCCGTTTTTTCATATTTCCGGTTCAGAGTTTGTTGAAATGTTTGTCGGCGTAGGCGCGTCGCGTGTTCGTGATTTATTCGCCCGCGCTAAAAAAGCCGCGCCAGCGATAGTGTTTATTGATGAAATTGACGCGGTTGGACGCAAACGCGGAGCCGGTCTCGGCGGTTCTCACGACGAACGCGAGCAAACACTTAATCAGATTCTTGTTGAAATGGATGGCTTTGATCCAAACCTTGGCGTCATCGTCATCGCGGCAACGAACAGACCGGATGTTTTAGACAGCGCATTGCTTCGTCCGGGCCGTTTTGATCGCCGTGTAGTTATTGACTTGCCCGACATTGCTGACCGCGAAGAGATTTTGAAAGTTCACGCGCAAGGCAAACCGCTTGTTAAGACCGTATCACTCCGCAACATTGCCGAACGCACACCTGGTTTTTCCGGAGCGGATTTAGCAAATCTTTTGAACGAAGCCGCAATTCTCACAGTACGAAGAAACAAGAAAGAAGTTGGCGAGCAAGAAATTTTAGAAAGCATTGAAAAGGTTTTGTTGGGGCCAGAGAAAAAATCCCGCGTAATGTCCGAAGACGAACGCAAGATGACTGCTTATCACGAAGCCGGGCATGCGATTGTGGGTAATTTCTTGCCAAACTGCGACCCAGTGCGCAAGGTCTCAATTGTTGGCCGCGGTTTGGCTGGTGGGTACACATTAAGCATGCCGGAAAAAGACGTGCGATACAGCACATTGGCGAAATTTAAAGATGATTTGGCTATGATGCTGGGCGGTTATGTTACCGAAAAATTAATTTATGGCAATGAACAAATTTCCACCGGCCCATCTTCCGACCTCAAAAAAGCAACGCAAGTAGCGACCGCCATGGTGGTTCGTTATGGCATGAGCGACAAACTCGGTCCGCGCGTTTATGGCGAGAACGAAGAAATGATTTTTTTGGCGCAGGAAATCCACGAGCGAAAAAATTACAGTGAAAAAATCGCCGAAACAATTGATTCTGAAATAAACCGACTGTTGTCCGACGCGCTCAAATCAGCGGAAAAAATTATTGTGGAAAATAGGGGAAAGATGGATCAGTTGGTCGGTGTGTTGTTGGAGAAAGAGACAGTGGAGCAGGAAGAGTTTAAACAAATAATGTCTAATATCTAATTTCTAATTCACCTAATAAAATGTCCAATTTCAAAAGAATTGGACTTTTTTTATAATAATGACCATGTTGGCACTGTGGATAAGTGCCTATTGACTAATTATATCCAATTAGATATAATTTGAGAGTTAGTCGCCCTTTCTATTAATTTTAGCATCACCAGATATATGGAGGTTGTTTACTATCTTGATAGTGACTTAAATAAATGTCCAGTCAAAAAATATCTTGAATATTTTTTACCAAGTAAATCCGATAATTCTAAAATGGAAGATCGGAAAAATCACATACTTGCAACCATAGATCAGAAAATACAGTTTGTAAAAGAAAATCCGGGCAGGCAGGCACCATTTCTAAGCACACTACACAATCATAATTTCATCGAAATAAAAAATGGAAAAGACAAGAATACAGTTATAAGAATACTTTATTTTATTTTTGACAATAAAATTATTCTCTTGAATGCTTTTGAAAAACCAAGTACATATGATACTGATAAAACAAAAAAGGAAGTAGAAAAACACTATATAATTACTGATGTATACGTCAGTAGATTTAAAAAGACGCCAAATAGCTATGAATCTTATAAATAAAACACAATTCCAAATTGACCCAATTGCAGAAGCCAGAAAAAATAAAAATTTTTCTGTACATTCAAAATCAGCAAGAGTGTCAGTAAGATTAGCAACCGAAGTATATGAAAAAAGAAAACAAATAGGTTTGAGCCAAATTGGGTTGGCGGAAAAAATAGGCACAACACAAAAAGTCATTTCAAATATAGAAAGCGGTGATGTAAATATTGGTATTGATTTATTGAAAAGATTGGTTGATGGACTCGGCTTATCCAACGTCGATCTGGGCAACATTTTCGAGAGCTGTCATATGTTTTCGTTTCAAAATAATGCCGCTAATGCGGAATTGATTTATAGCCCACAATGTCAACCAAAGAAATATTTTGCAGTTAACAATTTTAACAATTACATGTATGAAACAAGTCAACATTAAACCGATCTGGTCTATTTTGTGCCAGGAATCTTCCATTGATTCTAATACAAACAACATTAGCTTATTTAAGATTTTAGAAGAAATTAAATTTGGACTTAAAATGGAAGAGCTTGATAAATTAAAAAATAATCCTAAATTTGATCCAACGAAACCAATAGTGTTACCTTTTTTGTCACAACTGGTTGTTTTGTGGAAAAATTTAAGTGATAAGCCAGATTTGGAATTTATTGTGAAGATTATACTAAAGGACCCAAACGGAGCAGCAATACAAGAGATGTCTAAAAACTTTCTATTTCAAGAAGGTAAAGAGAGATTAAGAACGGTAATTTCTCTAAATGGTATTCCACTAACCAAATCTGGTGATTATGTTTATTCAATAATGACGAAACAAAACAAAAATGATGATTTTGAAGAAGTTGATTCAATACCCATAAAGATTGGTATTGATTTAATGAGAGGTGATAAATAATTATCAGAGGACATTGCAGAAATGAACACCCTCTGGGTGTTCATTTTTTTAATAACGTTATTTTTACCAAGTTCATTATCCATTACAATCTCCTCCGCGCTAAATTTTACCGCGGAAAAGATTGGGTCCCGTCGTATGATGCCCGACGGGTGGCAAAGGAACGTTGGTGGAGTAAGGGCGAGAGCCCTTTGTTTTCCCTCTCCTTGTAGGAGAGGGCTAGGGTGAGGTCTGGTGGTTCACAATCGCGCAATCTCCAGCACCAGCCAGCCGATGGCGACGATGATGACGACGAGTAGACCGTAGAGCTTGTCTTTCAGTCCAAACGGTTTCTCCTCATCGGCCTCACCGACAGTCCGCGCGACGTACTTGTTGATGCCGAGGCAGATGTAGTCTGTCACGAGGACGAAAGCTGTGGTCGCCACACTGAAGTTGGTGAGGTCGTCGGTGAGTGTCTGTCCTGTAAGCTGGCACCAGTACCATGCCAGACCTTTGCCGACCACAAATATAAAGAGAGGGATGAGCGGAAAGAATATTGGTGCGGATGGGGTCATGTTAGTCCTCCTCACCCGAATATACCCTCGGGCTGGGTAATGAGTTGAAAGAGAACATCCTCCATTTTTGCCCGCAATGATTTGTGAGCAAAAATTGAAAATGTTTTTTTCTTTACTTTTCATAACTGAAAAGTAACAAAAGGTTTTGAGGGTGACAAGCTCGTTCTCCCTGACCCGACCGAATCTATCCCCGGGTCAGGGCTTCTACGTTGCTAAAGTCATCTTACGTTGCTTAAATGCATTTGTTTTTGGCAATGAGCCTTCATGTATTGTCACCCCCAAACCCCCCTGGCGATTTTGGTTTGCGATTGACACCACTTTCACTCGTAACAATTTATGGGCGAAAGTGGGGTCCCGTCGTATGATGCCCGACGGGTGGCGAAAGAGCGAGAGTGCTTACTCTTTGTCTGTAAGAAAGCCATAGACGAGGTAGATAACGAAGGCGACGATGCCCAAGTATCTGGACACATCAAGGAGGACAATACCGAGTAGGACGAGTGCGATAACCAGAACTTCCGGGCGGAGTCGCAGGGGTTTGGGAAGTTCAGTCTTGGAGGTGCACTCTTCCGTATCGCCGATGAAACCGTAGCGGCCAGTGGGTGCCTTCTGGAATAATCCTCGGAAGATGATGGGGCCACCAGATTCACGGTGGTGGTAGCGGGCGGTAGGAGCAGGTGAATAGTCCAAGCAGATGACCTGTTTCACTGCATAGGAAAAATCTTCTTCTGTGACCTGGATAAAGAGCGGTCGCCATGCTCTGGGGTTGTATTTGGCGATTTGTTTTTTCACCAAGTCGTTCCACAAGATGTAGTTAACCCCTTCCCTTTGAAACTTCACTACCTTGCATCCAGACACGGGTTTGGTTCCGACCATGACAATGCAGTTGTTGTTGATCTTTCTGGTACTCCAGTATGCCCAGATGATTCGTCCATAGTGGTAGGTGACAGTTGCGACCAGAAGCACGACGCAGATGATCGTCATCACGGTATCCATAGTATCTCCTTGCCCAATATTATAACCCTCGGGCTGGGTAATTGGTTTGTGAAAGAGCGTCATCCGTCACCTGACGGAACGTACCAGTATACCGCGTTTTTAACAGTTTGTCAAGATAACAGACAAGAAATGAGATATTTTTGATGTGTGTGTAATATTGGCTTAAAATAGCTAAATTTGACAAGATTTGGAAAATATGATATTGTCTAAAATGTAGACAGGATGATAATTTGGCTTAAAATAGGGTGTGGTTGTACACAGACTAGATGTTCACAACCCCTTCTCCTCGTAGGAGAAGGGTCAGGGATGAGGTCTCAACGGCGCTTACAGATTAAGAGAGTCCCGCTAAGACCTCACCCTTTATCCCTCTCCTACGAGGAGAGGGGAAAATTGGATTATGACCGAAATAATCTCCACACTTCACCAACTCGGCATAGAGGAAAAGCAGGCGCAGGTGTACTTGGCGTGTTTGGAATTGGGGAGTGCGACAATTCATGAACTCTCCGAAAAATCTGGCGTAAAGCGCACGAGTATTTATAATTTTTTGAGTGAAATGAAACAGGCCGGACTAGTTTCGGAAATAAAACAAGGCAAAAAGATTTTGTTAGTGGCGGAAAATCCGCACGTCTTAATCCAGCGCGCGAAAAATCAGGTAAAAAAAGTGGAAGAATTGCTCCCAGAGATGATGAGCATATTTAATCAACCGGGCAATAAACCGAAGGTTAGATATTATGAAGGCGAGAGCGGGCTCCGTCACGCGTGGGACGACATGCTGGCGAGTGGCGAGGATATTTATGGTTTTTCTGACTATGAAAAAATGTTTACCGCCTTCTCTGAGGACTTTTTGTTGTATGTGCCGAAGACGCGGGTGAAAAATAAGCAGAAATTTTTTTGTATTGCCAAAGATGGGGAATGGGGAAGAAAGATTGTCGTGAATGACAAACAGCATTTGCGCGAGACACGTCTTATCAAGGACATTGAATTAGACACAGAAATAAATATCTATGGAAACAAGGTAATGATGTTGAGTTTTCGCCGTCCATACGCGGCGGTAATCATAGAGGATGTGGCGATTGCGCGGTCTCAAAAAAGCATTTGGGAGATAGTGTGGAGAAACATTGGGGGAAATAAGAGAAGTGTGGTATAATGTCAATGAGGATATCACGAATGGGCTTCGCCCCGCGAATAGCACGAATTTTTTCTTACATCTAATCATTTAAACATTCGCTATGCATGAACCAACCTATCGTCAGGCGCTTTCGCACAGTTGGAAGCTCGCCTGGCATCATAAGTATTTGTGGTTGTTGGGTTTTTTTGCAGCGTTTTTGGGACAAATGGGAATCACAGAATTTTTAGGAAAAATAAGTTTTCCAACAGCGTCGTCATTTTTTGATGGTTTGTCTTTTTATAATTTTTTTACTAAATTATTTTCTGGCATCTCGCTATCACTGGTTGGGTGGGTATCGTTGGGCTGGGTGTTTTTGTTGCTTGGATGCATAATGTTGTTCGTTTTTGTTATAGCAATTTTATCACAAGGGACTTTGATTCATGCGTCTGCGCAGTGGGCTAAAAAAGACAAATTGCCAGATGCAGAAAAAAGTTGGCATGCCAGTGCTGTGCACTTTTGGGGATTGTTTGTTCTAAACATTTTTAGAAAGATTATTGTTATCTCTCTGGTGGCATTAATTGGTTGTATGGTTATTCAGTCGGTTTCGTATGCAGACACAGCTTGGCGGTTATTGTTTTTGTTGGTTGTGTTTGTGGCCTCGGCATTTATTGGCATGGTGGTTTCTTTTCTTACAATCTACATTGCGAGTTATATGGTGGTAGAAAATTATCCACTAGATTGGGCTATTTCAGCGGCGTGGCGGATGTTTTGCAAGCATTGGCTAGTGTCTTTTGAGGTTGGCTTTATTTTGCTCGGCTTAAATTTGTTTTTGGGGGTTGTGGCTTTGTTGGTACTGTTAATTTTAATGGTTCCGACGACCATTGCGTGGCTGGTAACTATCTTGGCCGGGAAAAGCATCATTTGGTTTATTCTTTCAGTGATTTCACCGTTTTTATTTGCTCTTTTTGTTATATTGCTTGGGTCAGTATTTACTGTTTTTTCAACTTCGGTTTGGACTTATTTATTTATTAAAATGCATCGCGAGGGTTTATTTAGTCGCATCGTGCGTGTTTTGCGTGGTTGATTTATGTCAGATTTACCTTCAATAAATAATTTATTAAGTAAAAAGAATACTGGCGGTAGGCCGGGTCTTAAGATTGCGTCGGATGAAATTTCCGAAAAATTTCAGAAAAAGATGGGGTCGGTTTCAGTAATAGAACAAGAACGGTTGGCAGCTGGCCTGGCAACAGATTTGAATCTACCGCACATTGATTTGGAAAAATTTCCAGTTAGTCAAGAATCTTTACGGCAAGTAACGCGTGAAGATGCAGAGAAAAGTAAAACCGTTTGTTTTTATGCTACGCCAGAGGAAGTAAAACTTGGGGCAGTTGATCCAAAAAATGAATTAGTTGGGGACATTGCGCAAGGAATAGAAGAAAAACGCGGTTTTACACCATCACTTTACGTAATTTCTCAGCCCAGTTTGGAAAGAGTCTTGAAGTTATATGATACTTTGCCGACCATTAAGCCAATTACAAAGGATATAGAAATCAAAGCAGTTGATTTGGAAAAAGTGAAGGCGGATGTTACAGATTTTGCGTCTTTTCAAGAAGTGCTCAATCGGCGCAGTACTACAGATTTGGTAACTTTGCTTTTGGGTTTAGCGTTAAAGATTGATGCTTCTGATTTACATGTTGAGGCAGAAGAGGGACAAATTGTAATTCGCGTGCGTTTGGATGGTATTTTGCATGACGCGGCCAAATTATCAAAAGAATTATACAAACAATTGATTTCGCGCATTAAATTAACTGCTGGACTTAAAATTAATGTGACAAATAACCCACAAGATGGGCGTTTCACTATTAAACTCGCTGATGGTAACGTAGATGTGCGTGTTTCAACCATTCCTACGGTTTGGGGCGAGAGTATCGTGTTGCGTCTTTTGGATCAGTCACGCAAAGGTCTTGGGTTTGATAAATTGGGGCTCTCGGGCGACGCATTTGAAAAATTAAAATCTGAAATTAGACGTCCGAATGGCATGATTATCACTACTGGTCCAACGGGTTCTGGCAAAACTACCACTCTTTACGCGATTTTGACTATATTAAATGAACCTGGTGTAAAAATTATTACCCTGGAAGACCCTGTGGAGTATAAATTACAAGGCATTAATCAGAGTCAGATTGACCACAGCAAAGATTATACTTTTGCAAAAGGTTTGCGCTCTATTTTGCGTCAAGATCCGGACATTGTAATGGTTGGCGAAATTCGCGATTTAGAAACAGCAGACACTGCGATTCAGGGCGCTTTGACTGGTCATTTGATTTTATCTACTATTCATACTAATAGCGCATCAGGCGCGATTCCTCGTTTTATTTCCATGGGGGTAAAACCATTTTTGCTGGCTCCGGCCTTAAATGCGGTAATGGGACAGCGTTTGGTGCGTAGAATTTGTGAAAAATGTAAAAAAGAGGTAAAATTAAGT
>Ga0208373_1003315_pt1 | contig 15992 bp, 10 predicted proteins | sample RifOxyC2_FD_184036 | JGI IMG/M metagenome (GOLD analysis project Ga0208373, IMG submission 184036) | Soil microbial communities from Rifle, Colorado - Rifle Oxygen_injection C2 (SPAdes) | ecosystem: Environmental > Terrestrial > Deep subsurface > Rock core/Sediment | place: Rifle, Colorado...
GTCTGTTAAATTTTCGATCGCTTGCGTGCTGTCCGTGATGCAAATGATGGGCGCATTTTTTTTGCTGGCAATCTCGTGCAGTAAATAAGCAATGGCTATGCTGTTCATTTCATGAAAAGCAAAATGTGGAGGATCAATGGCAATATAACTTTCTAATTTCATGTCATTTTATTTGATGGTTAAATTCTTGTTAGAAAATAACAGAAAAGTTAAGCAGCAGCAATTTTCAATTTAATTTTAAAGGAAATAAATTTTAATATACCAATCGTGAATGAGATTTCGGGGGTGGCATAAATAGACCCGAGTATTTTGGTTTTTCCGCGAGGCGGCGAGGAGAGAGCAACAGGAGTGTATAAATAATACATGACTGTTGCGAAAGACGATGCCAACAAAGCAGAAAACCAAAAGACGAAGGGTATATGAGACTTCTCTTGTACATTTTATAGCTTTTTATGTTAGAATAAATCAATCACCATCAACTTTTTTAAGAATAATTTTTATGCGTGAGTTAGCGGAACAAGTGGCATCTATTTTACGGGCGGAGCTGACCTTTGATAAACCGCCGACTTCAGGCGATAGAGAGCTTTATGAAGAGCCGCCGTCAAGAGGTGATTTTACGAGGATAGGTCGCGTACCTGCCGCTAAAGCCCGTTTTGCGCCAGAGCTTTGTGATGATATCGAGGAGATGAAACATTTATTTTGCATGGTGAGTGGGGAGTTTGTATTAACTTCTGGTGTGGATGTGGATCATGCCATTGCCTATAGTCAAATTCGCAGACGTCAACTGGCTTTTTTAGCGCTTCTTAATGAGCAGGCTGAGTTTGCAGAGACTTTTTTAACCCAACCGGATATGGATAACTATTTTGGACGAAATGAAAGCGGAGTGATTCAAGGCAGGGGCTATTTTTATAAAGCCTGTTATAACGATCTCGATAATTTGTGGCTGCTCTGTCATGCCTGTAACGTGGAAAAATCGGATCAAGAGGCGTTGACATGGTTTGCTAAACAAGAGCCTTATTTTGGCGAAGCGTTTGTGAAGTGCGTGGAAGAGGCGGGTGGACTGCATGCTGGATTATTGATTGACCGAGTTTATTATGATACAGGAACAGACACAAAATTTTTGATCGGAGAAAAAGAAGTAACCTTGCACGAAGGTGAGAGTCAAGGGTTAGGCCAATTCGTGCGCAATTGGTTTTTTGAGCATTTCAAAGAACATTATGAGATCCATAAAGAATTTTATACGAAAAATTTTGCTTTGTTAAAAGAACAATTATTAGAAATACAGGCATTAGCAGAAGGTGGGGCAGCTCCTGAAGTGATTCAAGCAAGATTTAATCACTTGCATAGACGTCTTGAACAGCTCATTGTCGTACAAGAAGCCTTGAAAAAATATGCGGAAGAAACCTCCAGCAGCGGACGTCATAAAGATTCATCCGTTTCAGAAGAAGCAAAAGAAGCTTTATCTGGAAATACCATTCGACTTGAAGAAACTCGAAGCTTATACACAAGAATTCGAGCTTTAATAGAAGTTCACTATGGGGAAGAATTTATGCGCGAAGCTTGTCCCGCTGACCAATTTAAGTTTTTATCCCCTGACCCTTGTCGAGTAATGTTAGAAACATTGACTAAACGTCTTTCAGTGTTACCTTTACCTTCGGAAACTCAATTGCACAATGAACTGTTGATCTGGTATGAGATAAACAGTACAACTAGAGAAGAGTTGCAAGAAAAATTGCTAGCAGCGCAAGAAGCCAAAGAAGTTGCTGAACGAAGAGCAGAAGAAGAGCGAGCAGGTAGAGAAGCAGCAGAAGCAAGAATCAAAGCATTAGAGAAACGTTTGGCTGCAGCAGGGCTAGATGAGGAAGAAGCTCCTGTGCCTTCCAAACGACCCAGATGTTAAAAAAATGAGAATAAAAACATGCCTCGATTTCCCGAAGAAGAAGCATTAATGACGCCTATAAATTTCATGGGTCGGTTAAAGAAACTCTGGCAACAAATTGTCTCTCATTATGGTCTTTCGGAAGGCAGGCGCTGGAAAAAAGACCTTTGGGTTTATGCCTGTAGTGAAAAAGATTTAAAAGAGTTAGAAGCTTTAGTAGAACGTTTATTAAATGGAAGAGAGAAGTTAAGTGCTGAAGCATTTCGTCTAGCTGTGTTAGATTGGCTCATGATACCCGGCAACGTGTTGACCATGGGTGAAAAAGCTGGTGAGAGTAAACTAAAAGCTTTCACCGAACGAAGAGAAGCGGAAACGAGAAGAGCTGATGAAGAGCGGGCAGGTAGGGAAGCTGCCGAAGCGAGGATCAAAGCCTTAGAGGAACGTTTAGCGGCAACAGGGCTGGAAGAGGAAGAAACCGCTGTGCCTTCCAAGCGACCGAGAGGTTAAGAAAATGAGAGTGAAAACATGTCCAGATTTGACCAAGAAGATGAAGAGCTAAAATTTCCTGTTAATCCTATGGCACGGCTGAAAAAGTTATGGCAGAAAGTGGTGTTTCAGTATGGTTCTTCGGAAGGCAAACGCTGGACAAGAGAGCTTTGGTTATCAGGACTGAATGAAAGAGAATTAACTGAATTAGAAACCTTAGTGGGGCATTTATTGGATCAATCCAAGAAACCTGACGTCTTAGAATTTCGAAAAGCGGTGTTAGATTGGCTGGCAGAACCAGATACCTTAAAAATTTGTTTTTTCCCGGGTGCGTATCTTAGTAAATTAGAAGCATTAATTGAACAGGCAAGATTAGATCGAATGGCTGCCGGGCGAAGAGCCGATGAAGAAGTGAGGAGAACCGATGAAGAAACGAGAAGAGCTGATGAAGAGCGGGCAGCCAAAGAAGCGGAACGAGCCGCGAGAGAAGCGGAAACGAGAAGAGCTGATGAAGAGCGGGCAGGTAGGGAAGCTGCCGAAGCGAGGATCAAAGCCTTAGAGGAACGTTTAGCGGTAACAGGGCTGGAAGAGGAAGAAACTCCTGTGCCTTCCAAACGACCGAGAGGTTAAGAACGGAAAAGAAAACCATGTCCAGATTTGACCAAGAAGATGAAGAGCTAAAATTTCCTGTTAATCCTATGGCACGGCTGAAAAAGTTGTGGCAGAAAGTGGTGTTTCAGTATGGTTCTTTGGAAGGCAAACGCTGGACAAGAGAGCTTTGGTTATCAGGACTGAATGAAAGAGAATTAACTGAATTAGAAACCTTAGTAGAGATTTAATATGGAAACGATTACTATTTTAGGCGCAACAGGTTCAATTGGTCAGAACACTTTAAACGTGTTGTCTCGTCACCTTGATCATTTTGAAGTTTTTGCCTTAACTGCTTATCATCGTGTGGATATTTTATTAAAACAATGTGCGGCATTCAAGCCTCGCTATGCTGTGCTGCATGATAAAATACAAGCAGTACAATTTCAAAAAAAATTAATTCAATTAAAATTAAAAACAAAAGTGTTAAGCGGAGTAGAGGGACTTTGCGAAGTTGCTTCACATCGTTTGGTTAAAACAGTGATGGCAGCGATTGTCGGTGCAGCAGGATTAGAACCGACATTGGCAGCAGCAAAAACAGGCAAAAAAATTTTGCTGGCAAATAAAGAAGTGCTGGTGATGGCGGGCGAATTATTTATGAAAGAGGTAAGAAAACATCACGCGCAATTATTGCCGGTGGACAGTGAACACAGTGCTATTTTTCAATCCATGCCGAAAAATTATGTTTGCGGGGAAAAACCGCGCATCGTTCAAAAAATTATTTTAACCGCTTCTGGCGGACCTTTTAGAAAATTACCGCTTAATAAATTTTTTAATATCACACCATCGCAGGCGATTGCGCATCCGAATTGGAAAATGGGAAAAAAGATTTCAGTAGATTCTGCCACGATGATAAATAAAGCGCTGGAAATGATTGAAGCGCATTTTTTATTTGGTGTAGAATCTCAAGAAATTGATGTGGTGATTCATCCAGAAAGCATTGTGCATTCCTGTGTGCAATATGTGGATGGTTCTGTGATAGCGCAAATGGGCAATCCAGATATGCGCACGCCGATTGCTTATGCGCTTGCTTATCCTGAACGCATAGTATCGGGCGTAAATGTCTTGGATTTAGCAAAAATTTCTGCGCTGCATTTTGAGAAAGTGGATCACAAACGTTTTGCCGCTGTAGAGTTAGCAATGGATGCTTTAAAAAAAGGCGGCACGGCGCCGGCGATTTTAAATGCTGCTAATGAAATCGCGGTAGAAGCTTTTTTAAATCGCCGTTTAGATTTTTTAAAAATTTCAGATTGTGTTAAACATGCGTTGAAAAAAATAAAAATTACTTCAGCCAATACATTGGATGAAATTTTAAAAGCAGATTGCAAAGCAAGGGAATGCGCAGAACAATTTATTGTTCAAAAAGGTTAAGGATTATTTTTATACTGAAAAAATTTTTCAGTTTTAAAAGAGGTATTAATTATGCGTACTCCTCGTTCTTCGGTGCCTACCGCGTGCATGCCAGTTTCTGGCTCTCGTTTTTCTTCTGAGGATAACATTCGTTTTTCTCAAACAATGATTGCTTTTCATTTAGTTTCAAAACAGAGTTTAACTGAAGAAGAAAAGCATTTGTTAACGTGGTTATTGAACCCCCATTCTTTTGAAGTATTACAAAAAGAAACGCAAAAGTCAGTTATTGAATCTCGTGCGAAAGAATTAATTTTGTTTTCTGTGATTGAATTATGTGGAATGATTCATGTTTTGCAAGAAAAATATCCATATAAACCTCAGGAATTAAGCGCTGCGCTTGATGAATTAAAGACATGTTTTATTGAAGAGAAACTGGAGGATGCCAAAAAATTTCCTCATCTTGACGAAGCTCAAACTCAACAAAGCAGAGATTGTCGTTTTGCTTTAATTGAACATTTTGGAAATTGGACAAAAGAATCTCGATTAAGCGAAACAGAAAGAAAAAATTTGGAAAAAAGTTACCTTTCTTGGTTTCAAAATACCATAGAAGCATTTTTAACGGCTGCTAAAACTTATTTAAATTCATCTCCGCTTCCTCTCTCTTTCGATGTTGCTGATACACCGATAGGAACGTTTCGTTCGACTGTTAAGATTTTAGAAAGTCGGGTAAAAAGATTTCGTTCAGGCGCTGAATTTGCTTTAGACGGGGTTAATCAAGAAACAGAAGAACAAGTGCTTCGTTTAGCGGATATAGACGGGACAGTTGCAGCATTAACGCCTTTACAGGGATTTACTGTTAGAAGAAGAAGTCGAGTTTTAAACGGCGGTGTGGATTTACAGGCAAAAAATCAAAACGAAAAAACATTATTAGAATGCGCTCAAAAAGCAGACAATCAAGAAGCTATCCAAATTATTCAAGAATTACTCGGTTTGCAACGATCAAAAGCAAAATCTGCTTTATTTTATGTTTCTCCTGTTGCGGCATTGTTGATAGAAGCAGGCATTGTTACAGATATTATTGATCCTTCTTTATTTCATGAAAAAACTTCTTTTATTTTACAACATATTCATTCATCTCCAGCGATGATTATAGGCTTTAGTGCCGCTGTATTATTTATTATTACCTTGTTAGTTATGTTATTAGTCAAGGGCTGCAAAAAAAATGCGCCAATTAATCCGGAACAATCTGATGAGGTAGCCGTGCCGAGAGCAAAAAGACAATTAAGGTTTAGTTAATTCTCTTTAGATGATGCGATAAGAATGCTTGTGTCGGCATGATTAATATATTTTGAATTTAAATTCCTTGTCATTCTATACCATTACAGTAGTGTTTTTTATTGAGCCTTTTGTGAGACTTTTCATTATTATTCGGTACGTCCTTCTTGGGAATTATCCATTTCCGGGTTTTTATCTATGTAGACAGCTGTAAAATTAGTATAATAGTAGTGCTACAGGGAGGTAGTGTTTGCTCAAAGGAAAAGTTATTTTTATTATTCTTGTTTTTTCTCAACAAAAATCCCTGTTATTTTATTTTCAGATTCGTCATAAAATTTTTGTGGTGTTTCCAATCATGCATAGGAGGTAAAAATAAAAAAATAATTTACAAAAAACAATCCGGGTTTAATAAAAAATTTTCACGGTCTTGTTGCATAAAATAAAAATAGATATCCTCAAAGGATAGGAGGATTAAGATACAAAGGAGATGAGCCATGAAAGTTAATACACTAAAATTAACTGCATTGCAGCAACAGCCTTTAGAAAAATTTTATTCGTGCTTTCGGCGTAATTTGTTATTCTTTGTGTTATCTTTGCCAAAAGAAAAATTGGAAGTACATCAAAAGATTTTTCAAATTGCATTACAGGGCGCTAAAGTCTGCATTAATGAAACAATTGTCGAAGATCTTTATTTAGAAAATCTTAGCTTTGACTTTGATGCTTATCAAAGACAATTAATCAGTATAGAAGAAGCGTTGCTGCAATTGATTCGATTAAACTCTATTTCTCTTGAGCAACTGAGAATTTTTTTAAATTGTCTTGAAGCAGTTCAGTCTCATGATCTTGTAACGCTTGCTTACTCTCTTAGCACTGCCGATAACGATGTAGCTAAGTTAGTTCATATTTTTCTTCAATATACTTTTTTTGATGTTGGGCAAAATAACTACCCCTTGTTAACGGAAACTTATAAGCAAAATGAATGGGCAAGATGCAATTGTCATTGGGAACGTTACCGAGCAGAGTGGTTAGACCATCTGATTAGAATTTTAAAAAATAACGGCGAGGAATTATCTGTATTAGAAGAAAAGCTGCAGGAATTTTTGAATTCGCATTTATCTGCGGAATATGTTGCAGACAGTCAGGAGATTGAAGGCTTAGATCGGACAAATGAAAAAGTTTTTGAAATACTGCAAGATGGCGCTGAACTTTTTGCGGAAGAAGTGGAAAGAGCAAGGCAGCCTGCTGCAATAGCTGTGATAGAATTTTTGTGGGAAATGGAAATAGAAAATTTTCATAGTGAGGAAGCTCAAGAGGTGGAAGAAAAATTAGTTGAACTTTTTTCTTATCCTATGCGAAGTAATGACTGGCAAGATCCAGAGGAAAATCAAGACACGCCGCTGCATGTGATACTCAATCGTTGTTATACAGAACGAAACAATCCAGATAGAAGTTTTTATCATCAATTAATTCAGATGCTGAATCAATTAGTAAAAACCGAACCGAAATGGCTAACTCTTCAAAATAGTTTAGGACAAACGCCGTGTGATTTAAGAGACGCTGGTGGATGCGGCTTGCTTGATTTGTTATTTAACGATGAGGTTTTTTTTGATGCTGCTTTATTTGATATTCGGGAATTATGGCAGCACGCAAAAATTGAAGAGCTTCTGTTTCAGTATCATGGACGAGATACAAACGGCAATACTTTATTGCATCAGGCAGTTTTGTTAGGTCATTCTGATTTAGTGAAACTTTTTTTGAAAATACATCCGGAGTGGCTGAATGTTGAAAATGGCGAAGGGAAAACCGTTTGGGACATCTGTGATAGAAATAACCGTAATATACTGCATTTGCTGTTTGAAGATTATAAAATTTTAGACAAGCGTTTGCTTGATTGTCGTATGCTGTGGGAAGACAGAAGATTTGAAGAATTATCTCGATCACCTGCTGTGTGTGTGGAATTTGTTGGTACACCGCGCCAGCTTTTAGAAAAACATTATCAGCAGGTAAACGTGCAGCATCAAAAGTTTTATCAGATTAACGCCTGTTTTAAAAGTGTCAGTGACCATTTACAAGGATTGCTAAATACACAACAGTTAGATTCAAAACCATATCGTACTGCTAAAGAATGGCTGCACACGCTTTGGAATTTTGCATGGGAATTATTTAAAAATGAGGATGTTCAGCAAATGAAATCAGATCGAGTAAGATCGCTGCTGCAAGATTTTCGTACGCGTGTTCAAGAACAGCCGGAAGCTTATCATATGCTGGAAAATTTATGTACTCGTTTGCAAACAGTCGGCGTTGAAGAGGAAAAACCGGAAATACCATTTTCATCTGGCAGGGATCTTTTTCAGAAAATAGATGAATTAAAAGCAACTTTAAACGTTCGAAGAGAATCAGTTAAAAGAAATTATCATATTGATCGGTTATTTCTAGATCTTTTAAAGCGCTTAAAAGAAGCGCGAAGAAGAACTTCTTCAAAAAATGAACGGGGGAATTTGCTTCAAAAAATAACTATGGTGAAAGAATGTCAACGTTCATTGGAAGCAGCAAACAATATTCAACATGTGTACCATATATTTGATCAGATAAAACAAAACCCTGTTGTCAACGAACATCGCGATAAAAGATGGCAATGGTGGTGTGTTCTTTTTAGAATCAATCGCCGCACGCAAACTCATCAGGAGCTTTGTGAAATCGAGGAAAAATATATCAGTTCATGTTCAGGCGGCTGACAGGTTTTAATTTTTCCTTAAGTATTCATTTCATTGCTAAAAGCGTATAATATTTATAAAAATATAGTTTTTTGTGAGGGTTGGTCATGAGAGAAGAAATAGCTCAAATAGAAACACAAATAGCTCAACAACGTTTTGATTGGCGAAGCTGTTTTGGCAGTACACTTTTGCATTATGCAGTTTGGGCAGGCGATGACCGATTAGTCAAACAATGTTTAAAATTGCATCCTGAATGGATAAATCAACCTAATCAATTTGGTCAAACGCCATTAGATATTCAGAGTGCGGATGGCAAAAATCTCATGCATTTGTTAGTTTATAATCTTCGATGCTCTAGGGGCGATGACGTTTTTTTAGGGGAAGAATTATTCAAAAAAATGTGGCAGCAAGAAAAAATAAGAGAATTATTTTTTGAAGAAAGTTTTTATGATGAACAATATGACAGTAACATTTCTCCTTATCAAGTATTGCTAAAATATTATCAGTTAAATCGGGCACGGGCAATTGAAAAAGAAAGAATTGGAGCAGAAACAAGAGAAAGGAATAGAATGCATAATGAAAAATTACTGCTGCGGCGCACAACAGATGCTAAATTCAAGGAAAAGCATGAAGAACTAAAAGCAAGCAGAGCGTCTAGTGAAGTTCCTTCTGAAGAAATTGCGGAAGAAACAGGACTTTTTTCTTTTTCGGAAATTGATGTGCCGGAAATAGATGAGGATGAACAAAATAAAATAGATATTATTTTGGAGACAGAGGAAGCTGAGTTTATTCAGCAGCAAAGCTGGGAAACAGGTGATGTTGAGGAAGGTAAAGAATTTGATCAACCAGTTGCAGAAAAAAAGACTGAAGAAAATCAAAAAGAAAAGGAAGATGAGCCTGTTGACAGTCAGCAAAGAAAACATAAAGGATATTTAAAAAAAATAGAAAACATCATACGAGAAACTTTTGCTGTGCAAGATGAAACTAAAGAATCTGTTCAAGGAGTGCGCGCATCGGCTCCTTTCGTTGAAGTCATTGAGCGAGGATTTCGAAGTGAATTAACGGCGGCTATAAAAAGAAGGAAAAACCGCAAAAAGAAAAAGAAAAAAGAATTACCTTTGCCTTCTGAACAACAGTCTTTTTTATGTGGACAAATGCACCGTCTGCAGAATGAATTACTAGCCTTAGAAAAGAAAAAACAAATGGTTGGAAATTTATTTTCAGAACTTGCAAGTTACTTGAATCGTTTGCTGCAAGAATGTTCAGGTAATGACTATGCTACAGCAAAAGAGCGGATGGATGGAGTGCAGAAAACACAATATTTGCTTTTAAGTTCAACTCAAGAATTTTCTAAAGAAGCAGAAAAATACTTGGGGCCATTAATGCGGCTACATTGCATGACAAAAAACCGTCATTTTTGGCATATTACTGCTACACATTCAGTGACGTTATTAAAAACTGCGCAGGAAAAAATCCTATCTTCTCCCGTGCCTGTTGAAGAAACCGGTGTTCCAAAAAGTGAGGTAGATGAAAGTTCTGCTGCTGCAGTTGCCACTGAAATTCTACGTTGTCAAACAGAAATCCAACAGCGTCAGGAAGAAATTAAAAAGATGAAACAACATGATCAAGTAGATAAATTATTCCGTGATTTGAAAAAACGACTCAGTGAAAAATTAAAAAGCACGATGATATCAGTTCAAACTAAAGAAACATTACAAAGAAGATTGGATGCGATAAGTCAATGCCAAACGGCATTGAAAAAAGCAGGCACGGAAGATAACATTCGTACGGCATTTAACGAGTTAAAAGCAAATACTTCTGTTACTCAAAAAATGCATCCATGCTGGGATGCATTTTGCGCATTTTTATCAAGAAAAGAACAAAAAACACAAACTCTGTGTGATGTTGAAACAGCAGAGGTAGAAGCGCGAACTTTACTTTCGTCTTAGAACCTATTTAAAATCTCTACTATGTCGGTCATAAAGCGTTGATTTTCTGCGATCCGTTGCTCACATAGCCAATGTATGCTGCGCTACGGTTCTCGAAAATCAACGTTTTCTGTCTCGACCTAGCGAGACTTTGAACAGGTTCTTAGAACTACAGTTGTAATTTAAGGGATTTGGATTTACTGTGATAGTTTTTTAGCGAGGATAGTGTGATGAAAAAGGATTTTACGTCTTTTGCCAAATCTAAATTATTAATCGACACACAAATTAAAAAGGTGATCACCGCCGAATTCATTTCTATACAAGAACGCTTAAATCAACAACCGAGGTTAAAGAAGTTTCTACAAAGCCGAGGATTAGTTTAATTGTTTATTCGGTGCAAGAAACGAGAAGATTCTTTATACATTTTAAATTGACAACACAAAAATCCTTTACCCATTTATTGCATTGGACCTACTGGCGACGAGAACATCAAACCATAACGAAGTTTTATCATTACCAGAGGCATGGCGCATGTTTGGTTTAAATTACAACTGCAGTACTAAGTTCGAATCCATATCAAGTTTTTAAGATAGAGTTTTAAAAGAAAAAATATTTTGCTTTTCGATAGATCGGAGAGGGAGGGATGATTTCGCACATCCTTGTGCTCAACCGCTTTGCGGCTAAAACCACTCAAGTGATTTTATTCAAAATTGCAATCCTGCAATTTTAGTCGAACCCCTGGGTTCGAATCCATATCAAGTTTTTAAGGTAGAATTTTAAAAGAAAAAATATTTTGCTTTTCGATAGATCGGAGAGGGAGGGATGATTTCGCACATCCTTGTGCTCAACCGCTTTGCGGCTAAAATCACCCAAGTGATTTTATTCAAAATTGCAATCCTGCAATTTTAGTCGAACCCCTGGGTTCGAATCCATATCAAGTTTTTAAGATAGAGTTTTAAAAAAGAAAATATTTTATTTTTCGATAGATCGGAGAGGGAGGGATTCGAACCCCCGGAGCTCATAGAGCTCAACGGTTTTCAAGACCGCCGCTTTAGACCGCTCAGCCACCTCTCCCGATTTTTAGCTAACATCCATATCATAACTTTTGTATTTTTTGATATTCACCACTAGGCGAACATCGCAAAGTTGCGCTTGTTCACAAAAATAATAATTCTTTTCATCCTAGAAGGGGAGACAAAAGATGAAAAATAGCATTGTAATAGCAGTTTTAAGAGATGCAAGTAAAAAAATATCTCTTTTATGTTTCTGGGCTAGCCGCGGGTAGATGATTCTTTGTACTGCTTTAACATGACGTACAAAAGCTAAGTTTAAGAAATTTCTCTTATTTTACAAAGTATTAATTAAAAAAACTAGTGAATATTAGTTTACAGCAATTTCTCTTATGATAAACTAGTCATATTAATTATCAGGCTATTGGGGAAGAAAATGATTCGTGTCTTATTAGTTGATGATCATGCTTTGGTTCGCGTGGGTGTGCGTCGCCTTTTAGAAGGTATTGAAGATATTGAAGTGATTGCTGAAGCAGTAGATGGTGAAGAAGCATTGCGCCTGGCACGTGAATTAAAGCCTGATGTCGTTTTAATGGATATTCGTATGCCGGGTATTGGCGGTGTTAATGCAATTCAAAAAATTCTTCACATTGACCCTGAAATAAAAGTCATTAGTTTAACCAGTTATACGAACGATGCTTTCTTTATTAACTTATTAGAAGTGGGTGTACTAGGTTATCTGACTAAAGGTGCAGGGACAGATGAAATGGTGCATGCAATCCGTGCTGTGTATGCCGGGCAACGTTATATTAATGCAGATATTGCTAACCGTTTTGTGTTAAAAGGTTTGGGTAAAGCGCATGGTTCCCGTTTTGATGTGTTGTCTGAGCGTGAATATGAAATTGCATCACGCATTATTCATGGACAGGAAGTACAGGCGATTGCTGATGAATTAACTTTGAATCCTAAAACAGTCAATAGTTATCGTTATCGTATTTTTGAAAAACTTAAAATCAATCATGATGTCAGTTTAACTTTATTGGCGCTGCAAGAAGGGTTGTTAACTTTGCTGGATGCAGAGCCTGAAACTGTTTAAATACTTTCTTTTGCATGGACTCAATTATTCTACAAAACATGCCTCATCAATCAGGCATTTATCAGATGTTTGGAAAAGATGGGCAAATACTTTATGTTGGTAAAGCGCGTGATTTACAAAAGCGATTGAAAAGTTATTTTCAAAAAAATTTATCTGCCAAAACGCACGCGCTGATGCAGAAAGTGACTGACATTAAAATTATTCTGACACAAAATGAAACTGAAGCACTTTTGTTAGAAGCCAATTTAATTAAAGAACATCATCCTCGCTATAATATTTTACTTCGTGATGACAAATCATATCCTTATCTTTATTTTTCAACACATGAAAGATTTCCTCGCATTGCTTTTTACCGCGGCGGGAAAAATATGCCGGGACGTTTTTTTGGTCCTTACCCCAGTGTGACTTCAGTGCGTGAAACACTGGATTTACTGCAGAAAGTTTTCAAAGTGCGTCAATGTGAAAATACTTTTTTTCAACATCGTTCAAGACCTTGTTTGCAATATCAATTAGGACGCTGCACAGCACCTTGCGTGAATTATATTTCCGAAGAAGGTTACCGTGAACAAGTTAATAACACAATTTCTTTTTTGGAAGGGCATACTGATAAAATTATTTTAGATCTAAAAAATAAAATGGCAGTTTGTTCTGATCAATTAGATTATGAAAAAGCAGCGGAATATCGTGATCAATTAGATGCGATTGAAAATTTTCAAACACAGCAAACCGCTTCTAAAGAAACAGATCATACAGACATAATTGGCATGACTATGCAGGAAAATATTGCGAGTTTTTCGATATTATTTATTCGTCATGGACATTTAATGGGACATCGTAATTTTGTTTTTCCCCTGCCCTTACAAGAAACTCAAGCAGAAATATTAAAAACTTTTTTGATACAGTATTATCTGCATCATACAAAAGATTTTCTTTTGCCGTCTCAAATCTTATTGCCCTTAAAAATTGAACAAGTAAGTGAATTGGAAAAATTATTATCTGCTGAACTTAAAAAGAAAATAAAATTCATTACGCGGCATCTTTTAAAATATTCTGCATGGGAAAAAACAGCAAAAGAAAACGCAGAACAAGCTTTAAATCAGCGAGAATTTGCTCAAGAAACTTTTCGAAAAAAATTTGAAACGTTGAAAAAAATCTGTGCATTAAAAAAATTAAACCGCATTGAATGTTTTGATATCAGTCATACCCAAGGCGAAGCAACTGTTGCTTCCTGCATTGTATTTGACCGAACAGGACCTTTAAAAAAAGAATATCGGCAATTTCTAATTAAAAACATTAAAGCAGGCGATGATTATGCCGCTATGTCACAAGCAATTGAACGGCGTTATGCACGTCTATTAAAGGAAAAAAAATATTTGCCTGATTTAGTGATTGTTGATGGCGGTAAAGGGCAGTTATCCGAAGCAAAAAAAGTTTTTGAAAATTTGAAGATAAAAAATATTTTATTACTAGGCATTGCCAAAGGTCCAGCACGCAAAGCAGGATTAGAACAATTATTTTTATCGGATGGAAGTTTGTTAGATATATCACCTACAGATTCTGCTTTTTATCTTATCCAAAATGTTCGAGATGAAGCACACCGATTTGCTATCACAGCTCATCGAAAAAAACGCGGTAAAAAAGTATCGAGTTCTTTTTTAGAAAATATTCCTGGCATTGGTATTCAAAAAAGAAAAAATTTACTCAAACATTTCGGCGGCGTACAGGCATTAAAAAATGCAAGCAAAATAGAATTAGAAAAAGTTTCAGGTATTACGCCTGCATTAGCAGAAACCATTTTGAATTTATTAAAAATAGTTTAAATCGCTTGATATACCGTTTTAATTGCGTACAATAATCTCATGTTTACCATTCCTATGCTGTTAACTTTTTTGCGAGTTGGATTAATTCCGCTCGTTGTACTTTTTTATTATATTCCTACTCCATGGGCACATATTACATCCTCCTGTTTATTTATTTTGGCAGCTTTAACTGATTGGCTTGACGGATATTTGGCGCGTCATTGGGAACAAGCAACAAAATTCGGCGCTTTTTTAGATCCAGTTGCAGATAAATTATTAGTTGTTTCTGCTTTAGTTATTCTGGTTGACCGCTTAGATATTTTTATGCTGGCAATTCCAACCATTATTATTATTGGACGTGAAATTTTAGTTTCTGCTTTGCGTGAATGGATGGCAGAAATTGGCAAGCGTGCGCATGTAGATGTCGTAAAGGTTGCAAAATATAAAACGGCTTTGCAAATGATCGGTATCGCTGTGCTGCTTTGGTATCATCCTGTCATGAACGCATGGTTTTTAAGATTAGGTGTTATTGTTATTTATGTAGCTGCTGTGCTAACACTTTGGTCAATGTTTGTGTATTTAAAATTAGCATGGCCAGACTTGACATCAGCAAAAGAATAGTAATAATAAGCATCTTTGATTAGGATGCCAGCTATAAAAATTTGCGGGAATAGCTCAGTTGGGTTCACCATTTTGTTTGTGAAACAAACATGAGGTGAACGGGAGGACATGGAAGTGAAGCGAGCGAGCGTAGCTTCACGAGTCCGACCTGGTGCTGGAAAGAATGCTGAAGTTTTGGCAGGATGCCAGCTATAAATATTTGCGGGAATAGCTCAGTTGGTAGAGCACAACCTTGCCAAGGTTGGGGTCGCGAGTTCGAACCTCGTTTCCCGCTCCAAATGATAGGGGCGAACCCATGTTTCGCCCTTTTTAAAATTTTGAATAAATTGCGTGAATGATAATGGCTGGGTGGCAGAATGGGTGAGCCGGGAAAATAAAAGCAAAGCTTTTATCCGGCGAACGCCCGAAGCAGGAGCGAAGGGCTGGTTTTCAAGCGGAGCATGGAATGCGCAGCGCAGAAAATGCAGCGGACTTGTTTTCTTGTGGCAGATAACGAATTGCGTGAATGATAATGGCTGGGTGGCAGAATGGTTATGCAGCGGACTGCAAATCCGTGAATGCCGGTTCGATCCCGACCCCAGCCTGTTGTAATGAGCCTTTTTTATGGCGCCCGGGTGGCGGAACAGGTAGACGCAAGGGACTTAAAATCCCTCGGGAGTTAAATCCCGTGCCGGTTCGATTCCGGCCCCGGGCACCATTTAAATCAAACAATTATGTGATTTACCTTATGCTCCTAAATTCCCAGAAATTTAGGAAACCATTTCCCAACGATGTTTTCTTGCAAAAACCGTGCTAACTCTCGACCACTTAAATCTTCGATAAACTGTAAAACCAGCATACGAAATCCTTTCGATATGCCATAGCCATGACGACCCACGTCACTATTTTCTAACCCACATCATGCATAAAATTTCTCTTCGTTAATTTTTTGGGGGGGGGAATCGCTTTAATTTTTATTGACAGCAGATTTGGTTGATTATTTTTTCAAGAAAAGGGCGTCATGGCTATTTTTGGGCGCAACTTCCCACTCTCCTGCCATTCTTTAATCGTGCCGGGGACAGCACAATGAGTCATTATTGTGGACAAAGTTTTTGTGCGATTAAAGCAAAGAGTGATGGATAAGGATAAGCCGAAGAACAAAAAACGTGTACTCGTCGAGTATTACGGATCACGACCGCACCGATTT
>Ga0208373_1003318_pt1 | contig 15986 bp, 2 predicted proteins | sample RifOxyC2_FD_184036 | JGI IMG/M metagenome (GOLD analysis project Ga0208373, IMG submission 184036) | Soil microbial communities from Rifle, Colorado - Rifle Oxygen_injection C2 (SPAdes) | ecosystem: Environmental > Terrestrial > Deep subsurface > Rock core/Sediment | place: Rifle, Colorado...
ATGGTGTCATGTACAAATCTATTCCCGTTTAATAGGAAGGAAGCATGTCAAAAGATGCTGATTTTTGACAGAGGATACTATTTTCTTCTTGACATGCTTTTCCATAGATGACAACCGAAGAAATCTCATACTTCGCAATGATTTCTTTTTTTTAATCTGTGTAATCAGTATCTCCAAATCTGTGTAATCGTTTTTTCTCATTTTGCTACTACTACTGCGCCCGTATTATTTTCTCCGTTAAATGCTTTAACTTTATAAATATACACCCCTGATTCAACTATATTTCCGTCTTCATTGGTACCATTCCAATTATCTGAACCATTATTAATTGTTCTGATTTTTTTACCTGTTATGTTAAAAATCTCGATTTTTTCTATAGCTGACTCACACTCAAACTGAACAAAATCATTTTTACCGTCCAAAGTTGCAGGTGTTAAAAATTTTTCCTTTGCTGACGGCTTAACGGGCAAAACACCTTTAGAAAATAACGCATAATCTGTAAAATGGTCTATATTTACAGTAACAGTATTCTTTGCTGTATCAACTGATCCACCGACGTAACACCACTCCCAATTATCCCAGAAATAAACTCCCAAGTTTACTTCCTGAATTCCGTTTGTACCATCAACCAGACCATCATCATTATCATCGGGATATTTTAAAGTTAATTGAACCGGTTTTTTAAACTTTAAAAATTCAGGTTTACAACTAAAACAAACAATTGCAACACTTGAAATCGAAACGTCAATACTATTGTTTAATTTATTTTGCTGTGCCAAAGCGGGAAGCTCGATCCCCGGTCCGCCTCTTTGCCCGGCATAACCTTTTTGTTCAATTGTAACCGGTAAATCAATGTCCAATGCACCTTCAGGAACTAAAATTTTAGCTTCATATTTTGAATAACTATTCGGAATGGACACAACGTTTCCGGTTGAAGTTATAATTTCATTAATTGAAGTTGTTACTATCTCAATAGAAGTTACTACGGTATTTGTTGACGTTGTTACTGTTTCAGTTGGGGTTGTTGCTACATTAGTTGAAGTTACTACTGTATCTGTTGAGGTTATTACTTCATCATCCGTCTTAATATTAACTTCAATTATTGCAGGATTAGATTCAGTGATAGATGAACCATTCACGTAAAAATAACCGCAATTACCGATATCATCTTGTGCCTTAATATAATAACTGAAACTATTCAAAAATGAATTATCTATCGGACCTACTTCGAAAATATACATATCGTTCAAAACTGATTTTGTACTAATCTCTATCCATGAACCGCCTGTTTTTTGATAATATAAATTTGCACTTACTAAATCTGTTATTGTTGCCATAAAAATAATATAACCGCCAAGCTCATTAATTCCGGTAATCGGTGTATGTATTACTGATGGTGGGATTGTGTCTGCGTTCACTTCTTTTTCATTTGAACTTATAGATTCACTGCCTATTATATCCAAGGTCTTCAATATATAATAATAAATTTGTTGTTCCTGCGGGGAATCAACATAACTTGTTCCTGTGGATGTTGAACCTATAAATAAAAATGAACTTCCAGAAACTGTGCTCCTGTAAACATTATAAGAGAAAAAATTATTTTTCCCATAATCCGGTGACTGCAGCCATGATAAAACTACATTATTATCCGAGTAAACAGCAGAGGTCAGTACGGGTGGAGAAATAATAATAATTGCTGAAACTATATCTGAAAAATCGCTTTCTTTTGCGATGGAATAAAATCCGCTCCCTTGCTCACCCTTATCAATTGCGGTAATCCTGAAATAATAAGTTACTTCGCTTTTTAATCCGGAAATTATTATTGAAGTATTCACGGTTGTTATCGACGAGAATTGATTTGTGAAATTATCGGTCTGCGAATCACAATAAATTTTATAAAAATCAAAATCTGGTGTAGAAACATCGTCCCATGAAAGTGTAATTTTACCTTCATATACAACAGGTGATAATCCGGTTGGTGCAATCGGTTGCAAATCCCGGGACGAAGCAACCGAATTTACATTGGTAAAATTTCCGGTTGACCAGCTTGCCCAGTTACTGGGAATCACATCTCTATACTTTAGTGCAAAATAATAAGTAGTTCCCGGATTAAGTCCTGTAATTACTGATGAGTATGGTTGCTGTGCTATTGTATTTGTAGCTTTTCTTATTTCGTAAATTGACGATACATTAGAAAAATCAATATCATTTCCAATTGGGTTGGTTGAATATTTAATACTATATTCGCCGTTTTCAATGTCTCCAAACGCACCGTCATTCCCGGGTGATGTCCACCTTAAAATAACTTCACCTTCGTCATTACCGGTAAATGCTGTCAAATCGGAAATCTGGTTAGGTAATAAATTATCAAAACAGAATTTTGCTGCACTGCCTGAAGAAAGTATAGTAGAAGTGGTACCGGTAACTCCGTAATAACAATCTTCACTCCAGACCCGCCACCAATACGTTGCTTTATCGGTAAGATTAGGCCATTGATAACCGGTAGTGCCTTCCGAAATAAAACTGGAAACATAATTTATATATAAATTTGTCCAATCCGGTGCATCTGCAGAACTGTTTAAAGTGAGCCCAGTCGAACTGCTTGTAACCTGCAAATGGAATCTGACTGCACTGGAAGAATCGGTTCCCTTAACCGAACCCAACTGAGTGAATGATGTTATTATAATTGATGAATTTGTCAAATCGCCTGATAAAATTTGGGATGTTCCTGCATATTGGGTAAGTATTGTTGGTGGGTCTGGCTGGCCAAAATAAATGTTATCAAAATAACCGGTAGAAGGAGTTTGTATTTTAGAGGCAATATAAATACCGTTAACTACGCTTATTTCTGTAACACCGCTTGCAATTGTTGTGGACCTCGAAATGAACTGCCATGAGTTTGAGCTTGTATTTGTCTGCGTAGAATTCGAAACATTGAAACTTGTCCCGGCTCCGCCACCCGGCATAATTCCCAAACCCAAATATGTAATCGCCGCACCTGTGCTATTAAAAACATAACCGCTTAAATTATATTTATTACCTGCTGTAACAGGGACATTATAAGTATATACTTTTCTAAGACCAGCAACGCTGGAGGTGGAACTAAAACCTCCGGAATAAATCCCTATCTTGGTTGAAATGCCGACACTGAATTTTGCTATATTTCCTGACACAGTCCAACTTGAAACATTTCCAGTTTCAAAATCACCGTTTGTCAAAAAATTCCCTGCAAAAAGATTCGAACTACAAAAAACCAATAAAAAAAAGAAACCAACTTTATTCACTATATTTCCTCGCCAGAGCCCAATGCGGGTTTGGGCTGGGCTTGTGTTATTCATGTAAAAGATGTTTTAGCTTCTGTAATTCTTTTTGGTAGTCAATACGTTCACATACAAATTGTTTATATTCGTCTTGTTTAATATCAATATACTCCGAAAATTTGCATATTTGCTCTTCAGAAGGAATTAATCCAATATATTCCTTATAAGATGAATAGTCCCAATGTTGAGGATTTTTTACTAAAGATATACTAACCGGATTTAAATGAACATACCGCGTTAGGTGTAAGAGTTGTTCATGTGTTTCTACACGAACATTTTTAAATCTACCTTCATAAAGTGGTCCATGCCGTCTGTACTTAATATTAAAATACTTTCCATAACTTTTTAAAAGTAAATTCATATATTTAGAAATTCCTCCCGGTACTAACTGTTTCAAAATTAGATGGATATGCGTAGGCATAATACAATACGAAATCAACTGAACTATTTTCTTTGATGATTCAATTTCTCTTATAGCTTTTTCTTTTGAGGAATCTATCAATTGAATGTATTTGGAAAATTTATTGGCAGGTTTACCTGAAAGATAATAGTACATTGATTCAATAATTCGCTTATAGTTTTTATCTGATCTGAAAATAATAAAATTAGAAATACTCCTTGTGTATATATGGTATATTTCGTTTTCTATAAGAGGATCTTTTCGATAACTCATATAAACATTTTCTTCGCCAGAGCCCAATGCGGGTTTGGGCTGGGCTTACTTATTTGATGATGGCAAGTTTTTTGAGAACCTTTATGGTTTTCTCGCCATCTTTATTGGCACGTACCAAATATAGATAGACACCGGAGGCTTTGTCGGAAATATCCCAAGTATATTCGTATGCATATTTGTTATTTTTTATTATTGGCATTGTAGTTATTTCATCTTTATGTACTAATTCACCGGCTATGTTATATATTTGTATCTCTATGCTATCGGCAATCCCGCATTCTACATGTATCTTTGGCTGATATCCGCCTTTAGCAGGATTTGGATATGCATATACTTCGCCTTGAACAAACGCCGCATTCGGCGCCAGCTTAACAGCCGCAATCAATTGCGGCGGGGTCCCGTTGTATTTTACACCTACTATTTTGTTTGCTCCGTTCATATATATGCTTTTTCCGAATACATTGCAGACCGTTGTTATGCTTGATCCGCATATGGATATGTCGCTGCTCGGCGCATATATCATCCCTTGCAGTTCTCCGCGCTGGTTCAGTTGTGCCGCCTGGCTCGTACTGCAGTATATTATTAAGTTATACGGACTGCCTTTGCTATGCACTTCACTGCCGTCAGGCATTGTTATTTTTCCGCTGGTAAATATACGTATTTTCCCATTGAAGTATAGTTTTGCTTGTGATGCTAAGTTGATTCCGGTAAAATAATATGTCCCAGTAGATATTGTTAGAGTGTCCTGGCTTACTAAAGTAAGCACTCCGTTTATAACTGCGTTATTATTTTTACTTGTTTTAGGTATTGTGGTGTTATCATTATTGTTTGATACTTCTGTTTTTATTGTATTTAAATCTATTACAGATGTGTTTAATGTTGTTGTGCTGTTGTTGACTCTGTTCCCGGTTATACTGCCCTGGTCATATAATGTTATAGGTTTTCCTTCTGCATTCCCGGTTATTTTTGATGTTCCATGCAGGCCTAGTTCTAAATGGCTTTTTGCATCTCCGTATATTTGAGATGTATTATATACAGATATCCCATATCTGCCAAATGCCGCATATTCGGCAAAATATGTTACCGTGAACGTGCTTGTTTGTACGGTTACAGTGTTACTGCTACTCTTATATTGTACAGTGTGGATACCTTCCATTATTGTGAATGTTGTTATATATGTATTCCAACTCGTGCTCGTGTCTATCCGGTATTGTACCGTCTCTGTCCCAAGATTCTGACCTATTAACCCTATCTGTGTCTTTGGCGATATTACTGTTCTATTAAATGCCTCGTAGTTTGGTTCGCTTATCGTTAGATGTATATCGGGTTGCTGTACAGGTATTATGTTTGTGCTGACTATTATTGTAGTTGTATTTGTTTGCTCTGTGTTGTTTAGCTGGTCGTTTGCATAATATCTGATTGTGTGCGTACCCAGTGAAAGGTAGAAAGGAAGAGAGGTAGAGAGGTAGAGAGTATAAGTTGTAGTACTATTTATTGAATAGTATGTTTCTTTTATTCCGGATGCTACATTGTTTGTTATCGGGTCATCTGCGGTTATTATTATTCCTGAATTTGTACTTATGTAAATTTTGTCGTCAATCTGTAGTTTGTAATCTGAAATCTGTAATTGACTTACCGGTTTCGTGTTGTCTAAATTAAGTGTTGTTGTTTTAACGGGCTCTGTATTTTCTACATTATCTTTTGAATAATAATTAATTGTGTTTATACCGTCGGGTGAGACAGGTAAGAAAGGTAAAAAGGTAGAAAGGTAGAGTGTGTATGCCGGAATGTTATTTGTACTTGTGTATATAGTGTATTTTGTTTCTTTTATGCCGGATGGAGTACTGGTGCTTGAGCCAACAGGCCCGCCCTGAGCGGAGTCGAAGGGAATCGCTGGATCAATCCCTTGTAATCCAAATATCGATTGCGAAGTTATGTATGTTTTGTCATCAATCTGAAATTTGTTATTTGAAATTTGTAATTGTGTTCCAGGCGTTTGTTTATCCAATGTTACCGTTATTGATTTTTCCTGTTCCTGATTCAGTGAGTTATCGTATGAACGATATGTTATTGTGTGTTCGCCTTCAGATAGTGCGGACAAATTAAATGGAGATAGGTAAATAGAATAAAATCCATCGTCAAATTTATATTCTATGTATTTTAGCCCTGATGATGTTCCGTCTACTACAGGATCATTCGCAGTTATTGCTATTTGTGTTGTGCTGCTTATATATGTTTTACCGTCCAGCTGATATACTGTATTCTGTATACTGAGTACTGATGTTGGAGCTGTCGTATCCGCAACCGGTGGCGGTGGTGGTGCAACATTTTGGTAATGCTGGGTTACTTCCGTTGCAGTTAATGCGCGGTTGTATATTCTTACCTCGTCTATTATTCCGTCAAACCTGCCTGAACCACTACCCTGCCTGCCTATATTTATTATTGATGTGTTAGTGTCTATGTTGCCGGTTACAGTTGTCTGGGCTACTAATACACCATCCTGATATAGTTTAAGATTGTTTGCTCCGCCTGTCGAATTATATGTCCCTACTAAATGATGCCAGACGCCTATGTCTGAAGATGTCCATGCTTTTTCTACTGATTTTCCTGCTCCGCCTATCATCAACTTTATATATGCTTTGTCACTTGCTCCTAATATATATACGCCCTTATCCATTACTCTTCTGGTAGGTCCACCATCCTGCGTTATTACATCGCTTTTTACCCACGCTTCTAATGTTATTGCAGTGGTTATATCTAAGCTGTTGCTATCCGGTATGCTTACATATTTATTTGTTCCGTCAAATTCTAATCCACTAGCGCCTATTTTTCCGGTTACCCATGCAGGGCTACCTACTAGAGTTCCGTTATTACTATTGTTACCCGATGTGTCAAGTGCAGTTGTTCCGGTTCCTTCGTCAAAATGCCATGTGCTTAAAGAATCATCAGTCGGCGGCAATACATTATTTACTGTTACTGTTATTAGTACGTTTACTGTCTGGGCAATCGTGTCCGTTGCCACCAATTTTATTATGTGTGGCCCGTTTGTATATTGCGTGGTGTCCATTATGTATGTATATGGAGCTATTGTGTCGCTGCTTTTGAATATGTTGTCTATATATAATGCTACTGCCGATACTCCTTTGTCATCACTCGCTGTTCCGCTTATTGTTATTAGCCCGCTTATTGTCGCATTGTTTATCGGTGACTCAATTGTAAGTTGCGGGAAACTGTCTACCGGCGGTACTTCTGCAGATAACGTTATGCCTTTAGCCATATTTGAGAGTCCACTTATGTTCGGTACTTCATCGGCAACTTTCATTGCAAAGTAATATGTTGTGTTTGGTGATAGACTGCTCACCAAAAATGTTTCGCTTTGTCCTGCTGTTTTCGGAGTAGGTTCATTTACAATTTGTGTAGCACTTGCCCAGTTTGTATCCGTTATCGAAACACTAGCATACCGTATGTCATAACTTGTCGCAGTTCCTGTTGTGCCATCGTCGCCAACACTTGTCCAATTCAAAGTTACTGTGCTAGTTGATACCGCTGTAACATTTAAATTGTTAACTGCTGCCGGTTGAGTTGTATCTGCTGGTGGCACCGGTGTCAATGTTACCCCTTTTGCTACATTTGACAATGCGCTTGTGTTTGGAATCTCATCAGCTACCTTCATTGCAAAGAAATATGTTGTGTTAGGTGTTAAATTATTTACTGTTACTGTTTCTGAATTTCCTGATGCCTTGGGTGTGGGTTCTCCTGTTACTTGAATAGCAGTTGTCCAGTTTGCATCTGTTATAGCAACACTAGCGTATCGTAAATCATAACTGGTTGCAGTACCTATCGTTCCATCATCGCCAACACTGGTCCAAGCTAATGTTACAGTGCTAGTTGATACAGCCGTAACATTTAAGTTGTTTACTACTGACGGTGGTGTAGTGTCTTGTAACGGTGGACTAAAGTGACCTACTATTTCTGAAGCAGTTAATGCACGGTTATATATTCGTACCTCATCTATTATTCCGTCAAACCTACCTGAACCACTACCCTGCCTGCCTATGTTTATTATTGATGTGTTCGTGTCTATGTTGCCGGTTACAGTTGTCTGCGCTACTAATACACCATCCTGATAAAGTTTTAGATTGTTTGCTCCCCCTGCGGAATTATATGTTCCTACTAAATGATGCCAGACGCCTATGTCTGAAGATGTCCATGCTTTTTCTACTGATTTTCCTGCTCCGCCTATCATTAGCTTGATGTATGCTTTATCACTTGCCCCTAATATATATACGCCTTTATCCATTACTCTTCTGGTAGGTCCACCGTCCTGCGTTATTACATCGCTCTTTACCCACGCTTCTAATGTTATTGCAGTGGTTATGTCTAAACTGTTACTATCTGGTATGCTTACATATTTGTTGGTTCCGTCAAATTCTAACGCACTAGCGCCTATTTTACCGGTTACCCATACAGGATTACCTACTAGAGTTCCGTTATTATTATTGTTTACCGATGTATCCAGTGCTGTTGTTCCGGTCCCTTCGTCAAAATGCCATGTGCTTACGGAATCGTCTGTTACAGGTGGCACTACAATTGGCAATGTTACTCCTTTAACAGTATTTGATAACCCGCTTGTATTCGGTACTTCATCAGCTACCTTCATTGCAAAGTAATATGTTGTATTTGATGTTAAATTGTTTATGATAAGCGTTTCGCTATTTCCTGATGCCTTAGGACTTAACCCTGTATTTACTGGTATTGCACTATTCCAATTTACATCTGTTATTGGTGTACCTATAACATACCGTATATCATAACTTGTTGCAGTACCCGTCGTGCCATCATCGCCAACAGAAGTCCAACTCAATGTTACCGTAGTTGTTGATACTACTGTAACATTTAAATTGTTTACTGCTGACGGTTGAGTTATATCTGCTGGTGGCACCGGTGTCAGCGTTACTCCTTTAACTGTATTTGAAAGTCCACTTGTATTCAGTACTTCATCTGCAACTTTCATTGCAAAGTAATATGTTGTATTAGCTGATAAATTATTTATGGTTAGTGTTTCATTGTTGCCTGCAGATTTAGGTGCAGGTTCATTAGGTATGGAAATCGCTGTTGCCCAGTTTGCATCTGTTATAGCAACACTAGCGTATCGTATATCATAACTTGTTGCTGTTCCTGTTGTGCCATCGTCACCAACTGATGTCCAACTTAGTGTTACTGTGCTCGTGGATACAGTTGTAACATTTAAATTGTTTATTGTTGCCGGCGGAATATTAACTACGACGTTAGTGCTTTTTACCTGTTCAGTATTTGAAACTACGTCTATGCTGTAATAACTAATTGTATTAGTACCTTCGGGCAAAGTAACGGGTAATGAGTAACGGGTAAATGAACTACCATTAACTGAATACCATATTTCTTTTACTCCTAAACCTATTCCATCACCCAATGCTATCAAATCATCGATAGAATTAAGTGTTATTGAAGTTGTGCTAGTGTTAATTGTTGTTCTTGGCGATTTTGTATCCCACACTACTTCAAACTTTGCTGTTGTTGTGGATGAATAATTACCCAAATAATCTGATGCTCCAACTGTAAGCGTATAAAATCCGTAGTATGGTAAATTAGACGGCTCTATTATGTCGCCGGATTTTACATAATATTTACTTCCGATCTTTGATGCATCTGGACATTCGATCAAAGTTAAATATCCGGTTGTTGCAGAAAGACTTAAATCGGTTATTGTATAATCAATATTTATTTTGTCTCTGGTTGCCACAAATCTTCCGCCTGCAATTGCAGTACTTACAATTATTACAGGTGCAGAATTATCAAAAACAATATCTTTTGTTTTAGCCAACTCTATATTATTTACATTATCAATACTTCTATATGAAATCTTATAGGATTTATCTAAACTATCTATTACACGGATTGCCCTTTGCTTAATCTCCTGCTCGGTTAAAGCTCTATTAAATACCATTACATCATCAATTAAACCATTAAAATTATATCCTGGCGAAAAAGGCGCTCCGCCAATCATAAATATTTGTTTATTTATTAACCTTTGACTTCTGCTTACTACCATATTCCCATCAACGTAAACCTTGAATCCGTTACTATCATTTGTCACTGTAAAAAGATACCAATTATTTACCGCAATAATTCCGGTTGAAGAATAGACAGCAGGGTCAGCCCATCCGCCTGCTATTACGCTGCCGTCCGGTTGTAAATGACAATATAAATTACCAGTTGAGGTACTGCCTAGCCAAAATGGCATCGGACCATTTGGTGCTGCAATTAAAGTGAATGGTTTTATCCACATGGAAACTGTTATTGCAGAATAGCCGGATGGTAGTGAAGTATCGTTAATACTAACTGAATCATTAATTCCGTTAAAACTCAGTGCCTTATCATATATTCCGCTATCCGACCAAGTAGCCCCATTAATGGTACCATTACTTACACCATAATAATCACTTGCAACAGTTCCGTTTCCCGCATCAAATTTCCAGTAAGAGATACATCCGGGAAATTCGGGTTTAACCGGTACATATTCGTACCAGGAATCATTATCCATTTTTATTTCTGTTTTTTTAACTCCGCTTAAATTATCCGTAGCTGTTAAATTAAAAGTGGTTGGTGAAGAAATATAGATTTTATCCCCAATCTGAAATTTGTAATCTGAAATCTGTAGTTGACTCACCGGCGCTGTTTTATCTAAAACAAAATTATAACTTTTAATATTTTCAGTATTATCAATATTATCAACTGAACGATAATATACATAATGTTCGCCTTCGGAAATTTGTGTTAAATCTAACGGCTTAGAATAATTTACAAATTGTAATGTAGAATAATCCGTAACTTCGGAATTAGTTATAGCATATTCTATCTTTTTAATACCAGCTGCACCAACATCCTGCGCCGTTATCGTTATTAGTGTTTCTGCATTTATATAATACTTATCCCCAATTTTAAATTTTTCATTTTTAATTTCTAATTGACTCGCGGGCGGAATCGTATCAATATTTATCGTAAATTTTTTATTCTCTGCTTTATTCATTACATTATCTATAGCACTAACCTCTATTGAATTAGAACCTTTATCAAAATATAGCGGTTGAGTTATGTCCGTCCAATTCCCGTTATTTATTGATGCAGAAAAGGCCATTAACCCGGAAGCTACTCCATTTTTTACAGGGTCATTTGCCGTAATTTGTACCGTTATCGGCACCGAACTAATATAAATTTTATCATCAATTTTTAATTTTGAATTTTGAATTTCTAATTGTACTTCAGGTGCTGTCGCATCCACATAAAATGTCGCTGATTTTATAAGTTCGGTATTATTGCGGTTATCAACTGCATAGTATTCAATGTTATGAACACCTTCGGGTAAAGTGAATGCCGATGTATAATCCTTGAACTCAGACTCTAAACTGTATCCTGTATTCTGTATCCTGTATACTATCCTCTGTACACCTAACGGAAACTCACCGTAATCCACCGCCGACAATTCTATTTTATTACTTCCATTTATATATTTTCCACCATTAGCTGTATACTGTGGACTGTATACTGTGAGCTGACTTTGTGGCGGTAAACTATCCTTTATTACCAAATCAAATGTCTTCATCCCGGAAACCAATGCAAGATTATTTTTACTTAGTGAATATACCAACTGTGCAAGCCCCTCGGAGCCACCTGTTACTGTTCCTGTTGCAACAATTATGTTTTCGCCTTTTAACAAATTAATAACTTTATTTATCACAATATTATTATTTCCGTCGTTATCTTTTAAAGTTCCATTCAAGTTTATATCTGCTATATCTCTGTTTGCATCAATTCTTAACGTCAGTTCCATATTTTCGCCAAATGCATATTCAGATTTATCAAGTGTTGACTCTAAAATCCTTGTTGTATAACCGCGAACATCTATCGGGATCCGCCCAGTAACAACATTTGTAGAACCCTGTGTAGTAAAACTATAATCAACATAATATGTGCCTGTAACAGCTTCCGTAGGAAGTGCAATCACTAAATTTGCCAAACCGGGAACCAAAATCTCATTTGTTGTACCAAACACAGTATAAGACAACGTACCTGTGGAATCTGTAATTATATTTATATTCGCGTTCTCGCCGGTGTTATATATCTGTTTATCTGCAGAAACAGTTACAACGTCATTCTTAGGATATATGTATGCGGAATTCAGGTATAATGACCTGCCGCTATTAAGAAATACACCATAAAACAATTTACTGCCTGTATGATGTACCGGCACATTAAACGTAAATGTCTGCGTTGATTGCGTAAGATTGGTTATTGATTGGCTTGATTCGTAAGTATTGAAATTGACTTTAATAAATCCACCTGCTATTGTTTCCGAATTAGCAGACCAGACATTCATAGTAAATGTTGCAGTATCGCCTTCCAAATAATACTGCTTGTCCAATTGCGATGAAACTCCCGCTTTATAACCGATATTTTTTAGTGTAAATGTGCTTTGTTTAATATCGCCAAATTCGTTTTGGCATTTAATAATACCCGATAACTGCCTTGTATCTAAATCATCTGCAGGTGTAAATTCAAATATAATATGTTTTTGCTCATTTAAATTAAAATATTCCTTTCTATTGACATTTAAAACATCCCCTGCAGATACAATGATATCAACATTACCTGCAGCGTTTCCTATATTCTTAACATCAAATTCTATGTTGGTACTTACTCCGGATGTACTTACCAATACATTTTGGAAATTGACAAATTCAATACTAGGTGCAAATTTAACATCAATATTTTTCTCGGAAACTGAATTTTGATTGTATAATACTTCCGCTTTTACTGTATACGAAGATGTTACAAGAACACTTGGTAAAGTAAAATTATATTCTCTGCTTTCGCCAAACGGGATAACAACATCCTGTAAAATTTCCGTAAAATCAGTTTTTATCTTTAAAACACCGTAAAAGTCATTAGCTCCGGTGTTTTGAATAATCAGTGTTTTATCGTTTAAATCAGTTATCTCCGCAACATTATCCTTTGCTACTTTTATTAATACACTGCCTTTTGCAAGACCTGATTTTGTTTCATAATAATTCAATACATACTCGCCTTCGGTAAGATTATATACCAAGGTATCAGTCAACTGTGCTCCGGTTAACAAACTATATGATTTTTGTAAATAATTAACACGTGTTCCGTCTTTTGTAAGTTCGTAAATAAAATTAAGCGCAAGATTGATATTCCCATTATTGAAAATACTTATAGGGATTGAAACATTACCTATCGGATACGCTCTTAAAACAGGACAACTAAACAAAATCTTTCCGTCAAATTTTATATACTTTGAGACTGTTTTATCGACTTCGCTTGATAAAACTATATTAAATGCGGTATCTTTATTTATATTAAAATCTCTCGCAAATAACCGGTTCTCGTCCGGTTTTAATGTAAATGTGGATGTTTCGCCCGCAAAATTAAGTTCTAGGTTCGCGTCAACTCTGCCCGTATTCTTTGCAAAAGCTAATACCTCGAACTGTTCCTGGCCTACAATATCCGGACCGGTAACTACCAATTCTATTGCCGGTTTCTCTACGTAAATATATTCTTTTGTTTCGGTTGCGCCTAACCGGCCTTTTAGTTCAAATGATTTATCTGCCGGAATTGTTAAGTTGAATCCTGTTACTCCGCTTGCGGGAATTGTATATATCTGAGAGTATATCTGTTCTACATCTTTTAACAATACTACGCTTGTAGTTAGTTCAGTTAATCCAAAGTTGTGGATTTCTGCGTTGATGTTTATTATTTCGCCCGGTTTATATGCGCGTTTATCTGTATTAAACGTCAAAACAGCATCACCATCATTAACAAAAAACCCTTTATCACCGGAAGCAAGTTTTTGGCCATCCCTGTTTTTTACTGTAACCTCTGTATAATATTTGCCCTGGTTTACAATAGAACCTACATTGTCGGAAACCGGTATAATACCGATACCCGATATATTATTAATAGTATTTGAATAGTATACTTTTCCTTTCTTTAAAAATCTCGATATTCCGCCACCGCCTGAAGAATTATTATCATTTACTGCAAACCATATAGAATCATCAGATACTGCTCCATTTACAATATTGACACCTGCAAGTCCATCCGAAACCGTGAAATATTCTTTTTCACTTGTTTCTTTATTAAATCTTACTGCTCCACCAAGACCACCCAAATATAAATAATTTCCATCTTGTAGTATACATCCCTTTGTTGTCTCAATAAACCCGGTAGTATCAGACATCAGACCGGTGGATTTATTATATTTTCTTAATATCCCTTGATCTACAACATTCATATATATCCATACATTCTCACTATCAACACACATATCAACTGCCCAAACCCATATATTTGGTATTATTGTATCCCATCTATTTTCTTCTCTATCATATCTGTATAAATTACCAAACAACCCACTTATATATCCTCCAGCCCATATATATCTTCCATCAGGATAAATCTTGCGAATAGAATATCCTGCCGGAACATCGTATGTCTGCCATTGATTGTTCACTGATTGATACTTGAATATTTTTGAATTACATGCTAACCAAACACCCTCGGCATCTTTTTTTATATCATAAACAGATAAATTAGCAGGCAAATTTACCGTATGCATAGTTTCTGTAACATTATTAAATTCTGTTAAACCGGAATCAGTACCAAGCCATATTGTTGTATCATTAAGCAAATATATTGAATTTACAGATGAACAAACATAATTTTTATAAGTGTTATTTGCTAAATCATATTTATAAAATCCGCTATCCGTTGTATATGCGAATAGATATTTATCATTTGATGCTACACATGCTACATTATTTGATCCAAGCCCGTTTGCTTGGGTATAATTTTTCCATTGGTAGTTTTTCTCAAATCTGTATATATCATTATATGTTCCTATCCATAAATTATTTTTGTCTACAGCAAAACTTAACACACTATCAAAAATATTACTATAATCACCAACTGAACCGGTTACTTTATCATACCATACCAAGTCACGGCTTGTACCGTAATTGCTGAAATACAATCTGTCACCGTCCGAACACATTATACTAGGTTGAAAGTGGTTGGAATCGTTAATATAACCAAGCCAAAGATTTTGCTTTACAAGTTCCTGTGTCCAGTTTATCTTATTAATTCTATAAATATTAATTATCTTACTATCCAGATTAGGAACATTAGTATGTCCCCAGATATACTGCTCATCTACCGCTATTTTTGATAGCGGTACTCCAACATTTTTAAATACTTTTATTGTATTGTCTGATGGATCATATTTATAAAGATTGTTGTCATTGCTGGTAAACCATGTATCCACTCCATCATAATATACACAATTATAATAACCAATATAACCAGTCAATGTCTTACTCAGTTTATCATACTTCTGAATAGAATAATTTCCAAGATAATCTACATCCGTCAATAGCCAAACTGAATTTGCTGTATTGATTAAACTTACCGGTGGTACCAGTTGTGTCGGTTGTACTGAACCTGTAATGGACATTATTTCAGATTGGTGACTAGCTTTATTGAATTTTCCAACTGCAAGGCGTGGTTTTTCATTCGGTATGTCAAAACTTTCTCCGACAAGATATATATCCTGCTCATCTACTGCTACACTACGCAAATTATTGAACGGTAACCCCTCAGCAGTGGTGAAATGCTGCCATTTGACTGTTGTAGTATCAAAACTGATTAATCCGCCATCAGTAGCAAACCATATTGTCTTGTTATCCGGGTCTTTTGCTATCGAATAAACCCGTTTATCATGCATAATATTTTCCCAACCAGGTGCCGCCGAATAAACCTTAACTATGGCCTTCGCATCTATAAGTCCACCTTGACCCATCCCACTATCCGACAATCCCACCATCGCACTTATACCTACATTCTCATTCGTCTTATATATTTCCTTACTTGTATTT